>LFFM01000608.1_pt1 | contig 25239 bp, 25 predicted proteins | sample 643131 | NCBI WGS metagenome assembly LFFM01 (sample SAMN03777445, study PRJNA286221) | soda lake metagenome | biome: soda lake; feature: Kulunda steppe; material: water; isolation source: sample Tc-Br brine of Tanatar trona crystallizer | place: Russia: Kulunda steppe | collected 2011-07
AGGTGACGGTCGTCCTCCCGGACGGATCAGATCTCTCCGTACCGGCGGGGTCGACAGTCGAGGACGTCGCCTACGAGATCGGTCCCGGCCTCGGGCGCGACACGGTCGCGGGGAAGATCGACGGCGAACTCGTCGAGAAGCAGGCGACCGTCCACGACGGCGCGCGGATCGAGATCGTCACCGACCAGTCGGACGAGTATCTCCAGGTGCTTCGACACTCCGCGGCGCACGTCTTCGCACAGGCGCTTCAGCGTCTCCACCCGGAGGCGACGCTGACGATCGGGCCGTACACCGACGAGGGGTTTTATTACGACGTGACCGACGTCGACCTGGACGAGGATGACCTCCGTGCGATCGAATCGGAGATGGAGGCGATCATCGAGGCGGACTACGACATCGAACGCGTCGTTCGCAGCCGGGAGGACGCCCTCGAGATCTACGCGGAAAACGAATTCAAGCGCCAGATACTCGACGAGGAGGCCGCCGGCGAGGAGGTGACGTTTTATAAACAGGACGGCTGGCAGGACCTCTGTCAGGGGCCACACGTCGAGTCGACCGGCGAGGTCGGGGCGGCCAAGCTACTCGAGGTCTCGGCGGCCTACTGGCGGGGCGACGAGGAGAACGAAACGCTCACGCGGGTGTACGGAACGGCGTTCGCCTCAGAGGCCGACCTCGAGGAATATCTCGACCTGCGCGAGCAGGCCAAGGAGCGCGACCACCGGAAAATCGGCCAGGAGATGAACCTCTTTTCGATCCCGACGGTAACCGGTCCCGGGCTACCGCTGTATCACCCGCCAGGAAAGACGGTGCTTCGGGAGCTTTCGGACTTCGCGAACGAACTCAACCGCGATCACGGCTACGATGAGGTCGAGACGCCACACCTCTTCCGGACGGAGCTGTGGAAGCAGTCGGGCCACTACGAGAACTATCGCGACGACATGTTCACGCTCGACGTCAACGACGAGGAGTATGGGCTGAAACCGATGAACTGCCCCGGCCACGCGACCATCTTCGACCAGCAGTCGTGGTCCTATCGCGACCTCCCGAAGCGATACTTCGAGAACGGGAAGGTCTACCGAAAGGAGCAGCGCGGCGAGCTCTCGGGGCTCTCCCGCGTCTGGTCGTTCACGATCGACGACGGCCACCTGTTCGTTCGTCCGGACCAGATCCGCGCCGAGATCGAGTCGGTGATCGAGATGATCTTCGAGGTCGTCGAGACGCTGGAGCTGGAGGTCGACGTCGCGCTCGCGACCCGCCCGGACAAGTCCGTCGGCAGCGACGAGATCTGGGAGACGGCGGAGGAACAGCTCCGTGAGGTGCTCGAATCCGGCGGCTACGAATACGACGTCGAGTCCGGCGACGGGGCCTTCTACGGCCCGAAGATCGACTTCGGCTTCGAGGACGCGCTCGGTCGCGTCTGGGACGGTCCGACGGTCCAGCTCGACTTCAACATGCCCGAGCGGTTCGAGCTGACCTACACGGGCGAGGACAACGAGGAACACCGCCCGGTGATGATCCATCGCGCGCTCTACGGGAGCTACGAGCGCTTCTTCATGGTGCTCATCGAGCATTTCGACGGCAACTTCCCGCTGTGGCTCGCGCCCGAACAGGTCCGCGTGCTCCCCGTCTCGGACGAGACCCTCGGCTACGCCCACCGCGTCAAGAACGCGCTCGCCGACGCCGGCCTTCGCGTCGAGGTCGAGGATCGCGACTGGACGGTCGGGCGGAAGATCCGCCAGGGCCACGACGACAGACTCCCGTACATGGTGATCGTCGGCGACGACGAGGCCGAAGCCGGGACGGTATCCGTCCGTGACCGATTCGAGAACCAGCGCGGCGACGTCGACCTCGACGAGTTCGTCGATCACCTCGTCGACGAGCACGAGGAGAAGCGGGTCGAGCCGGACTTCGTCGACGGGTGAGGAGTTGGCGGGAGGACCGCCCGCATCGCCCCGTCCGTTCGTGTTCCGCCGTGTTTTTCATGATCGACTCGGTAGGGGCGCGTATGAGCGACACACCGGAGCTGTCGACGCGTGGAGGGGAGGCGCCGAACGTCGAGGAGCTGACGCCACCGGACCGAACCCTGATGGGTCCCGGACCGAGCGACGTCCATCCGCGGGTGTTGCGGGCGATGAGCACGCCGCTGGTCGGCCATCTCGACCCCTCGTTCATCGAGATCATGAACGAGGTACAGGAGCTGCTCCGGTACACCTTCAGGACGGACAACCAGTGGACGATTCCGGTCTCGGGAACCGGGTCCGCCTCGATGGAGGCCGCGATCGGCAACGTCGTCGAACCCGGCGACACGATGCTCGTTCCGACGAACGGCTACTTCGGGGGTCGGATGGCGTCGATGGCCCGCCGTGCCGGTGGCGACGTCGTCGAGGTCGACGCGCCGTGGGGCGAGCCGCTCGATCCCGTGGACGTCGAACGGGCCTTCAACGAGCACCAGCCCGACGTGTTCGGCTTCGTCCACGCGGAGACCTCGACGGGCGTTCTCCAGCCCGAGGTTTCCGAGCTGACGTCGATCGCACACGACCACGACGCCTACGTGATCGCCGACTGCGTCACGTCGCTCGGGGGCGTCGAGATGCGCGTCGACGAGTGGGGCGTCGACGTCGCCTACTCAGGTCCACAGAAATGTCTCTCCTGTCCGCCCGGCGCGAGCCCGCTCACGCTGAACGACCGTACGATGGACAAGGTGCTCTCCCGCGAGGAGGAGCCGCGCTCGTGGTATCTCGACCTCTCGCTGCTCGAAGGCTACTGGGGCGAGGATCGTGCGTATCACCACACCGCGCCGATCACGAACGTCTACGCGATCCGCGAGGCGCTGCGGCTCGTCGCCGAGGAGGGGATCGGGAACCGGTGGGATCGCCATCGTGCCGTCGCCGGGGACCTCAAGGCCGGCCTGCAGGACCTCGGGCTGGAGATGAACGCGCCGGACGAATACTGGCTGCCGAGCCTCAACGCCGTCCGCGTGCCCGACGGCGTCGACGACGCCGCCGTGATCGATCACCTGCTCGCCGAGTACGACCTCGAGATCGCCTCCGGGCTCGGCGACCTGGCGGGCGACATCTGGCGGATCGGCTGCATGGGGCACTCCGCACGACCCAAGAACGTGGAGTACGTCCTCGCCGCGCTCGAGGACGCGCTCGCGGGACAGGGCCACGACGTCTGAGGACTCGGACACGCGAACGCTGATCTGACGGCTACGGCTCCGGAACGCGGGGTGTATTTAAAAACGGATGATCCTTAGTGTGCCGGCTCCTCGGCGGGCGCGCGCATGTCGTCGATGCGGAGGATGAGGACGTTTGCCGTGTCGTCCTTCCCGTCGACGGTGCCTTTGATCACGAGCTTCGAGAGCGGGGTCGGACCGACCGTGACCGAGTCGCCCTCGTGGAAATCCTTGACGGACCCCTGTACGTGGATCTCGGCGCGGCAGAGTTCGGGATGGTGGACGCTGGAGAGATCGATCCCGTCGACGTTGGCGCCCTCGACGGGCTCGCCGTCGTGGGCGATCGGGACGTGTGCCGGCTCGTCCATGCGCTGGACGTCGAGGGCCTCGTACGCGTTCGAGGTCGGCTTATACCCTCCCTTCGGACCCGGGACCCCCTCGACCAGTTGAAGCGCCTTGAGCGACTGCATCTGGTTGCGGATCGTGCCGGGGTTTCGGTCGACCTCCTCGGCGATCGCCTCGCCCTTGACGGCGTCCTCCTCCTCGCCGTAGAGGTTGATGAGCGCCGTGAGAATCGTTTTCTGACTCGACGTGAGCTCGATCGATGACATACGCACGAGTAGATGGCGCCCCCGCTTAAAGCCGATGGAAGCCATTTATAAATGACGACGAGGCTCACGTCGACCGAAGCTCGCGGAATCGAAGATACGCCACGGGGCTTGCAAGCACCACGACGAGCCCCAACACGACGAAAACGAGCGCGGCGTCCCCGACGAACAGCGACAGCCCGAACCCGAACAGCGCGACGACAGCGCCGGTGAACGCGACCGCGATCATGGCGCCGGCCGGCTCGATGTCGCTCGGATCGACGTCGCCGCGGTCCATATCGATCAGCAGGGTCGCAACGACGAAACGGTACCGGATCCGATGACGCGTCGCCGGATCCGATGACCCGGTGTTGAACCGACCGACGTCGCCGTCGAACCCGGAGGGTTCAAGCCGTTCCCGCGAGCGCGTTCCGGCATGACGACCGTCGAGATCATCGGCGCCCCCACCGACTACGGCGCCAACCGACGCGGAGTCGACATGGGACCATCAGCGATCCGATACGGCGGACTCTCGGCCGAGCTGGAGGGGGCGGGAGTGACCTGCGTGGACGGCGGCGACCTCGCCGTCCCGCGTGCGGAAGAACGTGATCCGGACGCCGAGCAGCCGGCCGCGGGAAACGCCAAGTTCCTCCGTGAGACGGCCGACGTCTGTCGGCGCCTCGCGGACCGTGTGGACGGAACGCTCTCCGACGGAAACGTCCCGCTCGCGCTCGGCGGCGACCACTCCATCGCCATCGGGTCGCTCGTCGGCGCGGCCCGAAACGCCGAGATCGGCGCCGTCTGGTTCGACGCACACGCCGACCTCAATACGCCGGAGACGACCCCCTCGGGCAACGTCCACGGCATGCCGCTCGCAGCCGCGCTCGGGATCGGTGCCTTCGAGGGCGTCGACTGGGCGAACGCGCCCGGTCTCTCGCCCGACAACGTCGTACTCGTCGGGCTCCGCTCGGTCGACGAGGCCGAAGTGGAGCTGATCCGCGAGCGGGGATTTACGGCGTACACCATGTCCGACGTCGACGAACGCGGGATCACCGACGTGACCGAGGAGGCGATGGCGGCGGCAAGCGAGGGGGTCGACGGCGTCCACGTCAGCCTCGATCTCGACTGGCTCGATCCCAACGAGGCGCCGGGCGTCGGGACGCCGGTTCGCGGCGGCGTCACCTACCGTGAGGCACACACCGCGATGGAGCTCGTTCACGATGCGGACTGTCTCCGGTCGATGGAGCTCGTCGAGGTGAACCCGACGCTCGACCAGCACAACGAGACCGCGGAGCTGGCGACGGAGCTGGCCGCGAGCGCCTTCGGCAAGCGGGTGCTCTGATCGCCGATCGGGGCCAAACGGCCTCCAGCGGCGAAACCAACAGGACCGTACAGCCCCTACGGGTGGACGTGTACGCCGGACTCAAGAACACGCCGTGTTGTCTCTGCGGTCGCGAGGAGACCCATACCCGCATCGCGGTCCCGCCGCGTGCGCTGACCCTCATGAAAAACGGAGATCCGATCGCGTGGCGAGACGTCGTCGGCACGGTCACGCTTCGCTTCTGTGAGGACGATTGGGAGCTCGTTCGGGACCTCGCCGTCGAAATGGACACCCATCCGCTGTCGCGGTGTAACGCCGCGTACGTCTCGCTCGATCTTCGTGAGGACCACGAGGCCCTGTTGACCGCGACGAAGGATGCGACCGACCAGACGGAACTGGAGACCCGCCTCGAGGATCGTGCGACGAGCACGCTCGCCGATCGTGACGATCCACACACCGAGGAACGCGACGTCGTCGAGGCGATCGTCGTGTTGTGTGCGCTGGAGGAGCTTACCGTTCGGGACGGCGGGTCCCGTGATTCCGCGACCGATCCGGTTCCGTGAGCGGGTACTCACCGGCGGATATCGAATCCGTCGAAGCCCTCGGGGGCGCCAAACTGCGCGTCGACGTGCTCCACCGTCGCCGCCGGGCTTCCCGTCTCACACCACTCGACCATGTCGCGGACGGCACCCTCGGGCCCCTCGAAGACGGCCTCGACGCGCCCGTCATCGAGGTTCCGGACCCACCCGTCGACTCCCTTCTCGCGTGCCGTGTCCTGTGTCGTGGCTCGGTAAAACACGCCCTGCACCGTCCCCGAAATTAACGCGTGCGCGCGGATTCGATCGCCCATCGCTCGCCGATGCGTCTGCCGGATGCTTAAAATCGACGACGGCGGGCGGGTGGTCCCGTCCCGGGCGTGCCTCTCCGGCGACACGGACCGACGGCCCGTGCACTGATATCGCCATGAACCGGCGATCCCTGTACTGACGTCGCCATGGACCGACGGCTACTAACTTCCGGCGTTCGATCCGGCGGTATGGACCTGTTCGGAACGGCCGGCATCCGTGGCAGCGTCGAGGATCGGGTGACGCCCGAGCTCGCGCTCACGGTCGGTCGCGCGGTGGCGGCGGAGATCCGGGACCGAACCGACGACCCGACCGGTGGGGATCCGGCGGCGCCGGCAAGCGAGGTCGTTCTCGCACGCGACGGCCGCGTGTCGGGCGCCGCCATCGCGGCGGCCATGGAGTCCGGACTTGCCGCCGGCGGCGTGGACGTTCGCCGAGCGGGTCAGCTTCCGACGCCGGGGCTCGCGTACGCCTCCCGTGGACGATACGGCGTGATGCTCACCGCCTCGCACAACCCGCCGACCGACAACGGGATCAAGTGCTTCCGTGACGGCGTCGAGTTCTCCGACGAGCTGGAGGCGGCCATCGAGTCGCGCGTCGCCGACGAGCCGACACGTGCACCGTGGGACGAGTGGACCGAGGCGGACCGCATCGAGCCGCTTGCCGGCTATCTTCGTGCCGTTCGCGACTACGCCGAGACGTTCGGTGCGGACCTCGACGGGCTACGGATCGCGGTTGACTGCGGAAACGGCATGGCGGCGCCGGCCACCCCCCGGGTGCTCAGGGAACTCGGCGCCACGGTCGTCACGCTCAACGGTAACGTGGACGGCCACTTTCCCGGCCGCGGGAGCAAGCCGACCCCAGAGACGTTGCGGGACCTCCGAGCGTTCGTCGCCGACGCAAACGAGGACGTCACGGAGTCGGGGCGTTCGACCGCCGACGGCGACGCAGAGGGGTTCGCGTTCGGGATCGGTCACGACGGCGACGCCGACCGGATCGTGATCGTCGACGACGACGGCGAGGTGGTCCACGAGGACACCGTCCTCGCGGTGCTCGCCGAGGCGTACGTCCGCCGAAGCGGCGCGGACGACCCCGTCGTCGTCACGACGCCGAACGCCTCGGGACGGATCGACGAGCGCGTCCGGGCCGCGGGCGGCCGCGTCGACCGCGTCCGGCTGGGTGCGCTTCACGAGGGAATCGCCCGCGTCGAGCGCGACGGCAATACCGTCGCCTTCGCCGCGGAGCCGTGGAAACACGTCCACGTCCCGTTCGGCGGCTGGATCGACGGCGTCTGTTCCGCCGCGGTGATCGCCCGACTCGTCGCGGACGACGGTCTCGCCGCGCTTCGTGAACCGGTCACCGAACGTCCCTACCGCAAGGTGAGCGTGGCGTGTCCCGACGACCGGAAGGGGCCGGCGATGACGCAACTCGAAACCACCCTTCCCGAGGCGTTTCCCGACGCGGACGTCGATACGGATCACGGGGTCAGACTGGAGTTCCCTGACGCCTCGTGGACGCTCGTCAGACCCTCCGGAACCGAGGCGTACGTCCGGATCTACGCCGAGAGCGACGCGGTCGACGACCTCGTCGCGAACGTCCGCGGGGTCGTCGAGGACGCCATCGAGGGCGTCTGAAATGGGGACCGTCGCAGCCGTAGGTAACTGAACCCGCTGCCGTCGACGGACGGGCTTAAAACGGCGGCCGCCGGCGGATGCAGCCCTCACTCCGCTTCGTTTCTGACGGTGCTGCCGATGACGAGCGCCGCGCCGATGATCACGAGGTTCTTCACGATGTACTGGCCCTCGACGGTGAGACCGTACGGGAACGCGACGTAGACGACCTCCGGAAGGAGGACGAGCGGGAGGAACGTCCCGGGCAGTTGCAGCGCCAGGAGCAGGATGCCGACCCTGATGAGGGGACGGTAGAGCAGACAGAGTCCGATGAGTACCTCCCAGACGCCGAGCACCGGGACGAACAGTTCCGGCGGGACGACGTAGACGGTCGATGCCACGAGGTCGGCGGCCGGGGAAACGCCGAGCACCTTCAGGGCGCCGAACCAGACGAAGACGATCCCGACGGCCGCCCGCAACACGGGAATGCTCCACCGATCCATCAGCGCCGCGATAGTCGCGTCGATCGCGTCGAACCGCTCGCGATACGCCTCGATCCGGTCCCGTTCGCCGGCCGACGTGGTGGCCATTGGTACGGTTACAGGTACGCACTAAGCCCTGAAAAGGGCTTTTGCGAGCGATAATCCGTGTACGAACGGTGTCGATCGTGAACGATCGACCCCGTCGCCGCCGGCCGACGCCCGTCAGCTCAGTCGTCGCTCGTCTTGATGTCCGCCGAGAGGCCCTGGGCCATCTCGATCTCCTTCGAGTTGTTGAGCGTCCACGCGGTGCGGTCGGTGACGGCCTCGATCGCCTCACGGGCGCTCGGGTAGCCGTTCCCCGACTTCTTCACGCCGCCGAAGGGAAGCTGGACCTCAGCGCCGATACACGGCAGGTTTCCGTACGCCAGTCCGATCTCGGCGTGGTCGCGGTAGTAGTTGATCTGACGATAGTCCTCCGAGATGACCGCGCCGGCGAGCCCGTAGTCGGTGTCGTTCTGGATCGCGACGGCCTCCTCGATGTCGCCGTCGTACTCGAGCAGCGCCACGTGGGGGCCGAAGACCTCCTCGTGGGTACAGCGGAGGTCGGCGTGGGCGTCCGCCTCGTAGACGAACGGGCCGATCCAGTGGCCGTCCTCGTGGCCGTCGGGGATCTCGTCGGCATCGAGTTCGGTTCGGTCGACGAGCACGTTCACGCCCTCGTCCTTCGCCAGTTGATTGTACTTCGAGACCTTCTCGTAGTGGTCCGGCTCGATGAGCGGTCCCATGAACGTCCCCTCGTCGAGGGGGTCGCCGACGGCGACGTCCGCGGCGATGTCGACGAAGCGCCGCTTGAACTCCTCGTAGACGTCCGTGTGGACGATGAGTCGTTCGGCGGAGACGCAGCGCTGGCCGGTCGTTTTAAACGAGGACATCACCGCGGAGTGGACCGCGACGTCGAGGTCCGCCTCCTCCGTGATCACGATGGCGTTCTTCCCGCCCATCTCACAGGCGACGCGCTTGCCCGGCACGCCGCCGAGTTTGTCCTGGATCGCGTGGCCCACTTCGGCGGAGCCGGTGAACAGGACCGTCGAGACGTCGTCGTTCTCGACGATCGCGTTGCCGGCGTCGCCGAATCCCTGTACCATGTTGAAGACGCCGTCCGGCAGGCCGGCGTCCGCGAACATCTCCGCGACGACCTGTGCACACCACGGCGTCTGCTCGGCGGGCTTGAAGACGACGGTGTTGCCCTCGACCAGCGCGATGGCCATGTGCCAGTACGGGATGGCCACCGGGAAGTTCCACGGCGTGATACAGCCGGTGACGCCCCGCGGCTTTCGGCGCATGTAGGCGTCCTTCGCGGGGATCTCGGAGGGGACGATGTCCCCCTTCGGGTGTCGCGCGTCGCCCGCGGCCCACTCGACCATGTGTGCCGCCTCGACGACGTCCGCCTTCCCCTCGCTTATCTCCTTGCCGCACTCCTTCGTGACGATCTCGCCGAGTTCGTCGGTTCGGTCACGCAGTTCGTGATACACGTCCCAGAGGTACTCCGCCCGCTGGATCCGCGAGAGTCCGCGCCACTCCTCGAACGCCGCGTCCGCGGCGTCAACCGCGCGGTCGACATCGTCGGGCGTCCCTCGACGGAACTCACCCAGCGTTTCCCCCGTCGCGGGGTTCTCGCTCTCGAACGTCTCCGTTCCGTCGCCGTCGACCCATTCGCCGTCGATGTAGTGATTGTACGGATCCGACATGGATCCACGATGGAGGGGTACCGAGTAACCCTTCATCCCGACCATGGACGGGGACGGGCGTCAACTTCTAATACGACACCCCCGGAATGAAGGCCATGAGCGACGTCGGATCGATAAGCGGAACGCGGCTCACGCTCGACTTGTGGCATCCGAACTGCTGGGCGATCGAGGCGACCGACCGGACCGCGGGCGGGATCCTCGCACATGCCGTGTATGGATCGCCGGGGGTGAACACGCTAGCGAGACGAAACGCCGAGGTGGATGGACGGAACGCGGAGTGCATCGTCAACGGAGCGAGCGTCCCTCCGCACGCCGAAAGCGATCGATCCACGGTCACGGGACTGTTCACGGCCTTCGGAGACGACACGACGGAGGTCGAAACCCTGCTTGATGCGGTCGAGGAGTCACCACATGCCGGAACCGTCCTCGAGTTACAACAACGGTTCGGGCGGGCTCGAAACGCTCCAGGGAAGGTGGTGCGGGAGTTCTTCCTGGAGTATCACCCCGAGGACATGATCTGTCCGACCCTGCTCGAAGAGGGCTTCGTCCACAGCGCCCCGGTCCGGATCGAGGACGGCAGCGAGGAGTGGCAGGTGTGTTTCACCGGGGATCGGAGCGGAATCGACGAGGCGCTGGAACGGGTTCGTGACCGATCGGGCGCCGAGGTCACCGTCACCTCGATCACGTCCACGAACGGCAACGGCGGATCGGCCCGTGAGCGTCGACTCGACACGCTCACGCCCACCCAGCGTGAGGTGTTCGAACACGCTCGTGAGGCAGGCTATTACGAATGGCCGCGGGGGACCTCCACGCGTGACCTCGCCGAGGACGTGGGCGTCTCGAAGACGACGCTGCTCGAACACCTCCGGAAGGCCGAGGCGAAGCTGCTCGATCCCGACGAGGAGTGACCGCCAGTAAGTCGCCTCATGGGGTCGTGAGAAACTATTTTCCGGGGCGGGTAGCAGTTCGGTCTTCCGGGAACCGAGACTCATCGGTACATCCCTCCCGGCGGCAATTCCGTACGCACGGCCCCATCAACGAGCAAGGGTTTTGGCTACTCCGGAGGGTGTCATCGAACCGTTCGAACGGACGCGTGATCGGAGCACGACGAAGCCAGGTATCTCAAGCCGGACCGATGCTTAAGACGGACGGGTCCGTACCGTCGGCTAATGTCCGGCTCCGCGCTCCTCGTGCTCATTGGAGATGACGTCAGCGCCGACGAGGCACGGGACGTCCTCGCCGACGATCTGGAGGGTAGCGTCGAGATCGCCACCGCTGGCTCGGTAGTGGCTGCGCTGAACGAGGACGCGCGGGGCGACAACGCCGGTGTCCCCGATCGCGACGCCGACCGCACGTTCGTCGTCGAGCCGGACGATTCGCCGACCATATGGACGGACGAGGTGGAGACGATCCTGACGCGGGATCCGTGGCCCCTGGTCGTCGTCTACGCGGCAGCGCTGTCCGAATCGACGGTCCGTAGCCTGCTCACGTCTGAGCGGGTGGAGTACGTACCGAGCGAGGTGCCCGCCGCGGAGGCGTTGCTGTCGACCCGCGCCCGTCGACTCCACGCCCTGGAGCCCCATCACCGGCTTCGAAATGCGGCCGGCACACGCCCCCCGTCCGTACTCGATGACGTCTCTGAGGGCTTCCTCGCGGTCAACCCGGACGGGCACGTCGTCCACTGTAATCGGGCGGCGGAGGAGTTGCTCGAACTCACCCGTGAGGACGTCCTCGGACGACGGATCGAGGAGGTGGCACCGATCGCCGGCTCGAACCTGCTCGATCTACTGGTCGAGTCAATGGACGCGGACCGACCGATGGATATGGAGACGACGATCGGCAGCCGGCGCTATGACGTCCGAACGTATCCGTCGGCGGGCGGACTGTCGGTGTTTGCCCGGGACGTCACGGACCGGCACGACCGCGACCGGCTGTTCACGGCGGCCTTTCAGGGCGCGATGGACGCGATGGTGATCGCCGACGACGCCGGCCGATACGTTGACGTGAACGACGCCGCAGTCGATCTGTTCGGTACCAAAAGCATCAACGCGCTCATCGGGCGATCGATCGTCGAGTTCACGCCCGAGGAGTACGACGTCGCCGCCGCATGGGAGCGGTTTCGTGCCGCCGATCGTGATCGGGGGCTCTTCCCGCTGGTCCGTGCGGACGGGAAGCGGCGCGTCGTCGAGTTTTCGGCGACCCCCGACGTGATCGAGGGGCGTCACCTCTCCGTGTTGCGTGACGTGACCGATCGCGAGGGGTTCCCCCCGTTCGAGACGCTCGTATCGGACGCATACGACCGCCAGCGAACTCCCAAATGAGTCCGTTTCTCCGGCGCTTCGGTGACGCTTTTCTCGGCGCTTCGGTGACGCTTTTCCCGGCGCTTCGGTGACGCTTTTCCCGGCGCTTCGGTGACGCTTTTCCCGGCGCTTCGGTGACGATCCGCGGGGATGAACACGCTCAAGTCGCCACGGACGGATCCGTCCGGCATGACCGTTCGTTACGACGGCCTCACGACCGAATGGCTCGGGTACGCGACCGCCCGGATCGCGACCGACGACGGCTTCGTCGCCTACACCGACCCGGGTCGGTACGGGGTGCTGGACGACTACTGGGCCCGCGACGGTGACCTCGTTCTCGTCACTCACGACCATCACTACGACTCCGATGGGATCCGATCGGTCGCCGACGAGGATGCCACCGTCCTGATCCACGAGGGGGTCGACCCGGCGGGGATCGACCGCGACGTGGAACCGATCGAGGAGCTTGCGGCCGACTACGACGTCGTCCGCGTCGACGACGAGGCACGCGTTGACGTCGGGATGGAAACCGAATCGGGATCCTCGAAGGCGACCGTCTGGTCGGTCGCCGCCTACAATCGTCCGGACGGGCCGTGTGCCGGACCGGACGGGTCGGTCCCGCACCCGGAGGGATTCGGGTGCGGATATCTCCTGTCGGTCGGCGGACGTCGCGTCCTCTGGCCGGGTGACGGCGACGCTTTGGACGGGTACGCCGAACTCGACGTCGACGTCTTCCTCGGCAACATCGGCGGGGGCGGGATCGTCTCCGACCGACACGCGACGGCCGACCTCGCCGAGCGGATGGGACCCGAACTCGTCGTTCCGATCCACTACGACACCTTCGAACGACTGGCGGCGGACGCCGAGGCGTTCGCCGCCGACGTCGCCTCCCGCTCGATCGCCGTCGCTCTCGACGAGCGGTCGACCAGCGGATAGCCGTCGTCCGCCTCTCGCGACGTCGTCCGCCTCTCGCGACGTCGGTCACGGAGCAAACCCGGGGAACGGTTTTCCGGGTGGGGGTCGTAGGAGCCCTCATGTACGTCCGCGACGCCAAGAACCGGGACGAGGCGTGGTTGTTGGACGAGATCGAACGCATGGGGCTCGACGACGCCGCCTTCCGTTCACGAGACTACGTGATCGCGGTCGACGAGGAGTCGGGCGACAGAGCCGGATTCGGTCGGCTCCGGATCCACAAGACCGACGACGGCGAGCGGATCGAACTCACCGGCATCGGCGTCCTCCCCGAGTGGCGAGACCGTGGCGTCGGCGCTCACGTCGTCGAACGACTCGTCGACACCGCCGCCGCAAGCGGCTTCGAGACGGTCTACGTCCTGACGGACGAGGCCGACTATCTGACCCAGTTCGGATTCGAGCCGGTCGCCCGCGCCGACCTGCCGGCGGTGATGCAGGATCGACTCGGAAAAAAGCGCGAGCAGCTCGGTGATGACGTCGTCGGCCTTCGGATCGACGCCGCCGGGTTCGAGATGCCGGACCGTCTCCGTGAGGCGTTCAAACGGGCCGCGGAGCCCGACGAGCCGACCGACGAGGGGGCGACCGAATCGCCCGAGGATTTCGGCATCGATCCCGAGAGCGCGACGTATAAGTACGACACCGGCCGGTGAGCGCCCCGGCGCTCACCTGATGTGTCGCTCCCCGAGCTCCCACAGCCTGTCCGCGAGATCCTCGGACAGGGCATCGCTGCGCACGCGCCACTCCCAGTTGCCGTCGACGGTGCCGGGCTCGTTGAAGCGCGCGCCGCCGTCCAGCCCGAGCAGATCCTGCATCGTCGTCATCGCGATGATCGCCTCCGAGCCCCAGACGGCGTCGATGATCTCCCACTCGATCCCGCGATCGCCGCCGACGCCGAGGTTGTAGTGCAGACAGTCGCGCTGTTCGTCGCCGAGGGTCCCGTAGTAGCCGATCCACGTGTTCGTGTCGTGCGTCGAGGTGTACCCGACGACGCGCTCCGGATAGTGCATGGGCTGGTAGGGGTTTCCTTCGGCACACCAGTCGGCGTACTGGGGAACGCGCATGCCGGGGAAGTCGAATTCGAAGGATATCTCGTCCATTCGACGGTCATCGAAGCCGAGGTCCTCGACGATGAACGGGGCGTCCCCCAGCTCGCGCTCCGTGGTCTCGAACAGGTCGCGTCCCGGGCCGTCCCGCCACTCGCCGGTCGCAGCCGAGTCCGCCTCCGCCGGGATCGCCCAGTAGCGGACGAAGCCGAGGAAGTGGTCGAGTCGAGCGACGTCGGCGAGGTCGAGGAGCCGACGGAAGCGGGCGAGCCACCAGTCGTACCCCTGCTCGGCGAGCCGCTCCCAGTCATAGACCGGGTTCCCCCAGCGTTGCCCGTCGTCGCCCGGGTTCGGCGGCACGCCGGCGACCGCAGTCGGGCGATTGTGGTCGTCCAGCGCGAAGGTCTCCGGATTCGCCCAGACGTCCGCGGAGTCCAACGAGACGTAGATGGGAACGTCCCCCACGATCGAGACGTCGTGTTCGGCGGCGGTCTCTCGGAGGTCACGCCACTGGCGGTCGAAGGTCCACTGAAGGAACTCGTGATACCGGATCTCCTCGGCGTGTTCCTCGCGGGCGGCCGCGAGCGCGTCGGGATCACGGGTGCGAATGGGGTCGGGCCAGTCGACCCACGTGTCCTCCGGACGCGCTTTCGAGAGGGCACGAAAGAGCGCGTACTCGGCCAGCCACGGCTCCCGGTCCCTGAAGTCGTCGAGGTCGGCGGCGGCCTCCGCGCTCGGCCGCTCGTCGAACCGCTCGAAGGCGGTTCGGAGCCTGGAACGTTTGTACTCACGGACCGCCGCGTAGTCGACGCGATCCGGCGAGAAGTCGGGGACCGGCTCGAGATCCTCCGGCGAGAGCGCGTTCTCGTCGACGAGCCGGTCGAGACTGATGAGCAGGGGGTTCCCCGCGAACGCGGACGGCGACTGGTACGGCGAGTCGCCGGCCGCGCCGGTCGTCGGCCCGAGCGGACAGATCTGCCAGAGATCCACGCCGGCTCGTCCGAGGAACGCGAGGAACTCGTGTGCCCCGTCGCCAAGGTCGCCGATCCCGTGCGGGCCCGGCAGCGAGGTGACGTGACAGAAGACGCCGTCGGAACGGTCGAATCGCATGGCGATACCTTCACCGGGACGGTACTTGAAACCCGCAACTCCCCGCAACGCTGCCGAAACGGGCAATCGGGACCGGGCAGACGGGCCCTTATCAAGCGACCGCCCCCACGACGAACCATGACGCCTCCCGACGATCCCGCTTCCGGCGGCTTCGATGACGCCGACCACCTCGACGCCGACCACCTCGACGATGCCGACCCCTTCGACGAGGTCGACGCACATATCGACGACCGCTTCGACGGCTACGTGACTGACCTGCGTGACCTCGTGGCGCAGCCGTCGATCAGCGCGACCGGTGATGGGATCCGCGACTGCGCAGCGATGCTTTACGATCTGAGCCTCGAGTACGGCTTCGACGAGGCCGAGATCGTCGAAACGAGCGGACAGCCGGCCGTGATCGCCCGCGCCTTCGTCGACGGCGACCCCGACAACGACGCGCCGACCGTTCTCGTCTACGGCCACTACGACGTCCAGCCGGTGACGCCGGCGGACTGGGAGACGCCGCCGTTCGACCCGACCCTGAAGGAGCACGACGGCCGCGAGTACCTCTACGGCCGCGGCACGGTCGACAACAAGGGCCAACACTTCGCGTACCTCGCCGCCGTTAGGGCGCTTCGGGAGACGATCGGCCTCCCGGTGAACGTGACGCTGCTGCTCGACGGCGAGGAGGAAAGCGGGAGTCCGAACCTCATGGACGCGGTCGAAAAGCGGGAGGCCGTTCTGGCGGCCGACGTCTCGATCAACTCCGACGGCCCCGTCGACGAGTCCGGTCGACCGACGGTCGTGTTCGGAAACCGCGGGATCCTGATCGTCGAAGTGACCGTCCGCGGTCCCGACTGGGACCTCCACTCCGGCCATTACGGCGGCGCGATCCCGAATCCCGCCCGGGAACTGTCGCGGCTGCTCGACACGATGTACGGCGACGACGGCCGCGTCGCGATCGCGGGGTTCTACGACGACGTCGCGCCGATGGCCGAGACCGACCGGGAGCTGCTTGCGGCCATCGAACCCGACGTCGACGAGCTGACCGGGAAGCTGGGGGTCGGCGGCCTCGAGGATGGCCCCGGCGAGACGGTCCTCGAAAAGACCCTGTATCATCCGATCCTCAACGTCAACGGGCTGGCCGGCGGCCACGTCGAGGAAGGATACAAGACGATCGTCCCGTCGGAAGCGAGCGCGACGCTCGACGCCCGGCTCGTCGTCGACCAGGATCCCGACGACGTCTTCGACCGGATCGCCGCCCACGTCGAGCAACATGCGGACGACAGGTTTGAGACGACGCTGACCCGCCACGGCGAGATGAACCCGACGCGGACGCCCGTCGACTCGCCGTACCGCGACCCCGTCGTCGACGCGGTCGCTTCCGGCTGGGGAGAGCAGCCGGTGGTCAAGCCGCTCTCGGGCGGGTCCGCCCCGTACGCGCTGTTCACGAACTACCTCGGGGTCCCACACATCAGCGTTCCCCATGGACAGCGGGACAACAATCAGCACTCGCCGAACGAGCACTACGCGCTCGACCACTTCGAGAAGGGGATCCGCACGAGCGTTCGGGTGCTCGCCGCCGTCGCGAGCGCTGCAGACGAAAAGCGGGTCGACTGATCGGAACCGGGACGGCTAACGTCGTCCCCGGGCGGCTACGCGCGACGCGCGGCCGGCGCCTTCCGGACGTCGGCCGCGATCGGGTCGTCGAGCGAGAGCGACATCTGCAGTTCGACCTCCCGTTCGTCGACCTCGAATCCGAGACGGCGGTACACGGCGATGGCGACGCGGTTTCCGGCCTCCACGTGCAGCGTGAGCGCCTCGCGACCGGCCTCGGCCGCCCCCGCGATCACGTGTCGGCAGAGCTCGGTGCCGATCCCTCGTCCTTGGTAGTCCGGATGGACGAAGACCGCCAACTCCGGAGCGTCGTCGTCGATCGGCGTGTACACGGCGTGGCCGACGAGTCGGCCGTCACGACCCTCGGCGACGACGTTGTATCCCTCCTCCAGCAGCATGTCGATCCACGCGATTCGTCGGCGTTCGACGGCCGGCGGGATCCCCTGTGCACGATCCGCATGCCCGAACGCCTCGTACGTCTCGGCGAGGCGATCCGCGTCGTCCTCGCGTGGCCGACGGAGCGTCCAGCGAACTCCCTGCTTGTCCACGAATCGCGGACAGCGCGGCGGACACGCCGCCGTCCCCGTGCAGTCACCGCTGTCCCACCCGTCGCACGCGGCGCGCGACGCCGCGTGCGATGATCGGCCACGGGCTGTGGCCGCCGATCCCTCCCGATCGGCCGCGGCCTTCGGGTTTCGCATGGTCGGTACTCGGGTCGCCGGGGGCATAACGGGCGATCACCGCTCCCAGCCGCTGGGAACGTGCCGGGTCGTCGCCGGGTCAGCGTGCCGTCGCCGGGTCAGCGTGCCGTCGCCGGGTCAGCGTGCCGTCGCCGGGAGACATGCCGCACGGCGGCGCACGGCACCGACGGAATCGGCGATGGTCGCCGCGCTCGCCCCGCCGGTCCGCACGTCCGCAGCTCCCGTCCGAAGCCCGACGGGACGGACGATCCCTCGACGTTCGGCGGAACGGCCCGCGTTCGAATCAGCCGGAGCCGTCGCCATGTCCTCGAGTTCGAGCGTTCCAAGCGACGCGACGCCGCGCTCGTGAAACGCGTCGTGTGATCCCTGCACGATCGACGTGGGCGACGTCGCCGTCGCGGTCACGAGTCCAGGTGCGCCCGAAAGGCGGTCGAGTGCCGCACGACGCTCCGGAGCGTCCGTGGCCGTGACGTCAACGAGCAGGTAATCGATATTCCCCCACGTGATCGATTCGGAGGCATCCCGGAGATCGTCACCGCTTGCGACCCGCACCCCTCGCACTGTCGGTGGGTCGATCGGTCGTCCGGTCACCCCATGGACCCCAGCAGTTCTCCGGTCGGATCCGAGCGTTTCGCGGGCTTTCTCGGCGACGTCGGGACCGCCGTGGTCGGCGGCGCCACGCAGAACGAACACTCCCACGTCGGCACCGAGCCGTGAGAGTTCGATGGCGACCTCGATCGTCGCCTCCGGATGTCGCTCGTATGCGGCCGATCCGTCGACCGCGACGACGTTCCGCACGCCCTCGATCGTCGCACAGTCTCCGGGATCCGTGCCGTCGACCGGGACGGTTCGTTCCGGATCGATCGCGGTGACGACCACTCGCCCGTTCCCGGCAAACGTCTCGTGGATCCGTTCGACGATCCGGCGCTCGCTCGGCGCGTACGGCGCGAAGAGCGCGACCTCGATCATGATCATCCGGTCGGTGACCTCCACGCGGCCGATGAGTCCAAGCGACACGACGTCCTTGCCGAGCACGGGGTCGATGATCGATCCGAGCCGGTCGCGTACCTCGTCCGGAGCGGGTGGCCCCGGTCCGTTCCCCGTCGAGCCCGCCCCGTGAGTGGGGGGCGGTGAAGCATTGTCGGACATGACGTTGGCTGTCTGATCGCCATTCGGCCACCTCCTCGTTCGGCTGGAATATCCAGCCGATTAAGTGAGACGTCCTCACACACACGCCGACGTGGCTCCGCTTCCGACGTCATGCACGGTGATGATCGGGTGCTGTATCGAGTACCGTGACCTCGAGGGTCGAATCGAGACGACCCACACGGGTTGGGTGATCTTCATATTACAGCCGGATGCCTACCGGCCGCGGAACGGATCGATCCCATATGCCTCGTGACACGGCTCGTTCCACGAACGAACTCGACGGCGGTGGTGACTACACGCTCTCCGTTTCGCTGGACTCGTCGGCGACGATCGGCGAGGTGCTCGAAGCGATAGCCGGCGTCGGCGACGGCGGCGTCGACGTTCGAACCCTGCGGCCGGACGACGCCCGAACGGTGGCCGTCAACGTCGACGATCTTACTCCGATCCAGCGGGAGACGCTCGTGTATGCGGTTCACGTCGGGTATTACCGGATGCCGCGGGAGGCGTCCCTCTCGACCATCGCGGACCGGTTCGACGTCTCGAAATCCGCCGTTTCACAGCGACTCCGGAAGGCGGAAGCCTCCCTCGCCGACCAAGTCGTCGCGGGTCTCCCCGACGAGGCCCGCCGGGAAAGATCCGTCTCGAGACCGTGATCGGACCTCGGATGGAGGAGATGGGATTTTCGGAAAAACGAAGCTTCGAGGCTCGAACGGGCCACGTTCGCGCTCGTTCGATGGGCCACGTTCACGCTCGTTCGATGGGCCACGTTCGCGCTCGTTCGATGGGCCACGTTCACGCTCGTTCGATCCGCGCTTCGTGTTCGTACAGTGCCTCCACGAGCGTCGACTCTGCGCCGGTTAACCGTTGGGAGACGGCGGAACGTGAGACTCCGAGCCGGTTGGCGAGGTCGCCGAGGTCGGCCTGGCGGGGGCGTTCATAGTAGCCCTCCTCGAAGGCGACACGGATCGCTTCCCGCTGTTTTTCAGTTACCGCATCGGCGTCGACCGAGATGTGTTGGCGGGTGGCGGCCGCGTCCGTTCTGGCGATGCTCCGGAGGTCGACGGTCGCACCGCGATCCCTGAGCGATTCGATGATCGCCGGCAGCTCCTCGCGCGTCGGGATCGTAATCGAGACGACGAAATCGCCGTGGTCGACGGCCTCGACGGACGCGACGCAGTCGTGTTCCTGAAAGACGGGACACACGCAGTCCTCGTCGACGACGCGCCCGACCATCCGGGGACCCCGATCGGTCTCGACCGTCGCACGACACTCGAAGTCGCCCGCACAGTCGCCGCTCACACACGACAGATCGTGTGCCTCGATCGTGCGCGTTCCCTCGCCGTCGGCGAGCGGACAGGCGCCCTGATTTCGTCGACGGATGCGGACCACCGCTCGCAATATCCCCTGCTCGCCGGACCGACCGCCCGTGTCGGATCGGTCGGTCGCCCGTTCGGACGCCTCACGGTCGACGCCCTCGTCGGGCGACTCCTCGGCGCACGGTTCCGCCATCGTCGTTCCGACTGCGGGGTGCGTCGACGTCATGGGTGAACGTTCGTGTTCTTCGTCTTAGTAGTCGCCGACCGTTTTCATCCGGTAGGAACGGACCCGGGCGCTGCTTCCGCTCCGGCCGACGTGCCCGGTGCCGGAACGCCCCATATATAAATACCTGCACATTACACCTCCATCGTTAGCGGGCCGGAGTCGAACGTTCATCCATGGAGGGTGACCGACGCGAGCCGCCGCCGGACGGCGGTACCGACGGCAAGCGGGAGCCGACCTGCAAATACGTGCTGACGTACGACGTGACGGACACGTCCGCGGATCCCGAGGAAAACTGGCTCCTCGAGTGGTGTCTGGAAACGGTCTCCGATCCGGGGGTGACTCGGATCGACGTCGAGCGGTTCGACGGGGACGCGCCCGAACGACTGATCGTCTACCTCGACGCCGATCCAAACGACTGCCGGTCCCTGCCGCTCCGTCGCCGGCTCGCCGATGGACTCGCGGAACGGGTCGACACGCGCGCCGTCACCTGCCGTCCGATCGCGAACGACGAGTCGACGGTACCCACGTACGAACCGACGCAAGCGAAACGTGACCGCCTCGTGGAGGTGTCCGGATGACGTCGACGACCGCACGGGACGGATGGCGCATCGTCGTCGCGGTCAAGCAGGTCCCCGACTCCGACGAGGTCGGGATCGACCCCGACACCGGGCGGCTCGACCGTGCCAACGCACCCGCCGTCCTCAACGCGCCCGACCGTGACGCGCTGGAGGCGGCGCTGTCGATCCGTGACACGGTCGGCGGGACGGTGACGGCGATCACGATGGGGCCGCCGACGGCGACCGACGTGTTGGAGGAGGCGGTCGCGATGGGGTGTGACGACGCCGCGCTCGTCACCGACCGCGCGTTCGCCGGCAGCGACACGTGGCCGACGAGCTACGCGCTCGCCGTGGCCGCGACGCACCTCGACGCCGACGTCGTCGTCTGCGGCGAGGAGACCACCGACTCCTCGACCGGACAGGTACCGCCGGGGATCGCCGCCCACAACGGCTGGGCACAGCTGACCTACGTCGAGGGCGTCGAACCGCTCCCCGACGAAGGGCGACTGGTCGCCCGCCGTGACGTCGAGGGAGGACACGAACGGGTCGCGGCCGACCTCCCGGTCGTGGTCGCGGTCGCGTACGGCGAGTTCGACGCGCGCCCCGCGGGGCTCCACCGAAAGATCTACGCCGAGAACGACTTCGAACCGACGGAACTGACCGCGGACGACCTTGGTATCGACGCCGACGACGTAGGGATGGACGCCTCGCCGACGCAGGTCGGCGGGATGGAGACCGTCGACCCCGTCGAGCGTCGGAACGAGATCGTCGACGATCCGGCCGCGCTGCTCGACGTGATCGCCGAGGCCACGGAGGTGGACGGATGAGCGGCCCTGATGCGGGAGCCGACGGGTCGGAGACGGCCCTCGAAGGCGGGGGTGCCCGTGCACGCGACGTCTGGGTGTTCGTCGAGGAGCACGCGGGCGACGTCATGCCGGTCGCCTGGGAGCTGTTGACCGAGGGTCGCCGGCTCGCGGACGATCTCGACGAGGACCTCGTCGCGCTGGCGATCGGCGAGAACCTCGACGACGTCGCGGTCGAGGCGCTCGCGCGCGGCGCGGATCGCGTCCTCGTCGCCGACGATCCCGTCTTCGAGCCGTATCGCGCCGACCCATACGGAACGCAGTTCCGGGAGCTGGTCGAACGACATCGTCCCGCCATCGTCCTCATCGGCGGCACCCACACCGGTCGGGACTTCGCCGGGCGCGTCGCGGTGCCCGCACACGCGGGCCTCACCGCCGACGTGACCGAACTGGACGCCGAGGACGACGGCAAGCTGCTCGCGCGACGACCGGCCTTCGGCGGCAACGTCCTCGCGACGATCGTCTGTCCGGACCATCGTCCACAGATGGCGACGGTTCGGGCCGGCGTCTTCGAGGCGGCGGATCCGGACCCCGACGTGCTCGCGGCGCTTCGCGACGGATCGGATCCCGTCACGACCGACGACCGCATCGAACCGGTCGACGTCGTCGTCGACGAGGCGGACGCGGTCACCGAGGTGCTCGCACGCGACGTGAGCGAGCGCGCGGACGTCACGGACGCCGACCGACTCGTCGCCGTCGGCGGGGGCGTCGAGGGAGATCTCACCCCGGCGATCGAGCTCGCCGAGGCGCTCGATGCCGACCTCGCGGCGAGCCGCAAGGCGGTCGACGAGGGATGGGTCGAGGGCGCGAGACAGGTCGGACAGACCGGCAAGACGGTTCGACCCGACCTCTACGTCGCGCTCGGGATCTCCGGGGCGATCCAGCACGTGGAGGGAATGAACGATTCGGGGACGGTGATCGCGATCAACGACGACCCGAACGCGCCGATCTTCGACCACGCCGATTACGGGATCGTCGGCGACCTCTTCGAGGTCGCGCCCCGGCTGACGGCGTTGCTCGAAGCCGACGAAGGGGCTGACGAAGAGACCGATCCGGAAACCGATCCCGAGGAGGTGCTCCCATGACCGACGACGTCAACGCCAATGGTGCAGAATCGACCGGTGAAGAATCGGCCCACGACGAGGCGGACGCCTCCCCGAACTACGACGGGGCGTTCGACGCCATCGTCGTCGGCGCCGGGCTCGCCGGGAGCGCAGCGGCCGTGACGATGGCGAACGAGGGCCTCGACGTACTCGTGATCGAACGCGGGCGATACCCCGGCGCGAAGAACGTCTTCGGCGGGGTTCTCTACACGCCGACGCTTCGGGAGCTGGTCGACGTCACGGCCGCACCCGTCGAGCGGTACGTCGCAGAAAAGCGGTTCAGCATGCTCTCGGAGACGGACGAGACCGCCGTCTCGCTGCGTCCCGGCGAATGGCACGATCCGCCACATAACGACTCCTACACCGTGCTCCGTGGCGAGTTCGACCGATGGTTCGCGGAGCAGGCGGTCGAGGCCGGCGCGGTCCTTCTCACGGAGACGACCGTGACCGAACTGATCCGTGATGCTGACGACGGCAGGCGGATCCTCGGCGTCGAGACCGATCGTCCGAACGGGGCGATCACCGCGGACTACGTCGTGCTCGCGGAGGGCGGGAATTCGCTCGTCAGCGAGGGAGCTGACCTCAAATCGCCCGAACGCGCCGAGAACGTCGCCGTCGGCGTCAAGGAGGTACTTGCGTTCCCCAACCGGGACGACGTCATTGCGGACCGGTTCCGGCTGTCCGACGACGGGGGCGCCTCGTATCACTACTTCGGCGAGGGCGCCGTGGGCGACGCGGTTGGCGGCGGCTTCGTCTACACCAACGCGGACACGATCAGCGTCGGCCTGGCCTATCGGCTCTCGGACGCGCGCGGCCGCCAACCGAAGCCCGAACGAACGCTGAACGCGTTCAAGTCGCATCCGGCTGTCGCGCCGCTCGTTCGAGGGGCCCGGACGGTCGAGTACGGCGCCAAGACGATCCCCGAGGGCGGACACGAGTCGATCCCGCGGCTCGTACACGACGGCGCGGCCGTCGTCGGCGACGCTGCCGGGCTCGTGTTGAACAACGGCGTCCACCTCGAAGGGACCAACATGGCGATCGAAAGCGGTCATCTCGCCGGGGAGGCGATCGTCCGGGCCGCCCGGAGTGGTCGGGCCGACGAGGCCGTGCTCCGGTCGTACCCCGAACGCCTCGAGGAGTCGTTCGTCGTCCAGAACCTGGAGCGATACGGCTGGCTGATGGAGCGCGTCGAGGAGGACCGCGACCTGATCTTCGAGGAGCTGCCGCACGCGCTGGCCGACGCCGGCGCCGAGTACTTCCGGATCGACCGCGAGCCCAAGGAGCGGCACGCCGAGGCCGCACGCGACCGCGTCCTCGACGCGGTCGGGGGATGGCGCGGCGCCGCGAAGCTGGCCTACCGCTACCGTGAGGTGATTCGATGAGCACCACGACACCCAACGTTCCGAACGTCACGGCCGACGCAGCGTCCACGAAGAACGACTCCCTCGAGGACCGGCTCTACACCGTCCGATACGACGATCCGGGAGACTCACATCTCGGATTACACGTTCCGGGAATCTGCGCGGAGAAGTGCCACAGCTACGACTGCGTCGACGTCTGCCCGGCAAACGTCTGGCGTGAGGACGAGGACGGGATCCCGCAGATCGCCTACGAAAACTGCCTCGAGTGCGGAAGCTGCCGGTGGGCCTGCCCGCACGGCAACGTCGACTGGACGTACCCGACCCGGGGTGCAGGCGTCTCGTATAAAAAGGGTTGACGGGCGACTCGCCGCGACGAAGGGCGCCGCGACGCCTCACTTCACGAGCGTCGTCGGCACGTCGGTCCTGCGGACGACCGCCTCCGCGACGCTGCCGATCAGGAGTCGGGCGATCCCGTCGCGGCCGTGGGTTCCCATCACGACGCCGTCGAACACCCCTTCCGTGACGTACTCGACGAGGCGATCGTCCGGCTCGCCGGTGAGAAACGATGCCCGGACGTCCCGTCCGTCAGCAACGTCCCGGATCGTGGCGAAGACGTTCCGGGCCGTTTCGTCCCCGACGCCGTCAAGCTCGTCCAGCGCCGCCTCGTGTACCTCCGGCGTGTCCGTCGGGAGCATGTCGAGATCCAGGTGTGCGACGTGTACCGCCACGATCCGCGCGTCCGGAAACGTCTCCAGCGCGTACGTCAACGCCTCGCGGCCGAGCGGGGAGTCGTCCACCGCGACGAGCACCGAGTGTGTCATATGGGTCACGTCGTCGCCGCTCCGGCATAATCCCTCGGGGCCCGCATGTCGCTTCGTCCACCGCCTTCGCCCGCCTCGGCATCCTCCTCGTCATACGCTGATGCCTGATCGTCCAGATAATCAGCAATCAAAAGTATGTGTGTGTCTTTGTCTCGGCTGTTTTCCTAGAAATCTGGAACGACACTCCGTCTTTACCTACGTCCTTCACATAGTACCAACCGGAGGAAGAAGACCGATGTCAACGCAAGCGCGGAACGAGTTCGGCGGGCGGTTCGGTGGTATAGAGCTATTCGGCAAGGCGCATTCGCTGTCGGTGCTGTTCGTCGTGGCGTTGCGGGCGGCGATCGGGGGGA
>LFFM01000609.1_pt1 | contig 25223 bp, 22 predicted proteins | sample 643131 | NCBI WGS metagenome assembly LFFM01 (sample SAMN03777445, study PRJNA286221) | soda lake metagenome | biome: soda lake; feature: Kulunda steppe; material: water; isolation source: sample Tc-Br brine of Tanatar trona crystallizer | place: Russia: Kulunda steppe | collected 2011-07
GTCCCGGCCGTCCTTCGAGAAGAACACGGGGAGAAAGAACCACGAGAGGTACTCGAACTCGGCGAGCCACGGATCGGTCACCTCCAGTCTGGCGGTGAGTTCCCGTTCGGCCCACCGAGAGATGGCGTAGGGCGCCTCGGCGAACGTCTCCTTTTCCGTCCGCCACAGCGGTTCGGGCGTTTCGGTGTTACCGAGCCAGTAGGCCCGACCGGGCCGGAAACAGAAAAGGGCGAGGTCGCCGTTTTCCATCTCGAAACGGACAGCGTCGTAGCGGTCATCGTCGACCGGAAACCACGGTTCCTCGAGCGTCGCGCCGAACGTTCGCTCGAGCGGTGCCAGAAGCTGGTCGCGGATCCGATCTCTGGTCCACGTCTCCGTCGAGCGTCGGAATCGAAGCGGGCCTGCCACGACCGTTCGTAGGCGCGCAGTCCGTTTACCGGTTGCGTTTCGGGGTGTCCGTCTCCTTGCGCTCGGCTTGGCTTTCCGACCGGTTGCACTCCGGGCGTCGGTCGTCCCGATACATTCATTACATACCCTGATTAAGTCATACCATACCATGTCAATGGGTGCCTATGACGAAGACGAACACGAGCGCCGCGAAAAGAAAGCATCGACCGTCGACGCCGCCTTCGACGACGAGCGGACGAGTTACGAGGGGACGGTCGAGTACGACTCGGGGGATTCGGCGGAAGCGCTCATCGACCAGTTCAAGCGGATGCAGAACTGATCCGACACGACCGGCGAACGGTACTAACTATCGCGAAGAATCGCTCGATCGTATAGCGGTGTGACCGTACGGATCGCCCCGATAGCGACGGTAGGGTCGGATTACGCCGAGTTCTCAGGGCGAAAAGGGCGACCGACACTCACAGCTCGAACCGGACCTCGTCGCCGACCTCGACACCGCGGTCGGCCATCCAGCCCTTGTTTACCTCGAGTATGTACTGCCCGTGGCCGGGATACTGCTGTTCGTTACCGTCCTCGTCCGGCCCCGGCTCGGGGGCCTCGTGGATCGTCGTGATCGTCCCGTCGGGGTCGATGAAGACGATGTCGATCCCGAAGGACATCTCCCGCATGACGTAGGTGTACTCGCCCGGTGAGTCGTGGACGAAGAGCATGCCGCGGTCTTCGGGGAGCGACTCCGTCGCGCTCAACCCGAGATAGCGCGTCGAGAACGTGTCGGCGATCGCCGCCTCGACTCGGCCGAGCTCCTCGCCCGTTTCGCCGTCGTGGACCGTGACAGTCGTGTGCTCGTAATCCCCGTGGACTGAATCGTTGTTGGCTTCGGTGTCCGGGTCGTGGATCGAGTCGTTGTTGGCTTCGGTGTCCGGGTCGTACCCGTCACCCAGAAGCGGGGCGATCAACCCCGACGAGAACGCGAACAGCACGACTGCGGCGACGGCGAGGAACGTGAGGGCACTGTAGCCGATCCACCGGCGGTTCATCACTCGGTTAGAGGCACCACGGGTGGGTAAGCGTTCCGTCCCAGAGGGTAAGCGTTATGCGGCCCGGCCGGTTCCACACGAACGCCGGGTCCGTGGTCTAGTTGGTTATGACGCGGCCTTTACAAGGCCGAGATCGGTGGTTCGACTCCGCCCGGACCCATGAGCGTTCTCGTGGAGCGAACGGCGAAGCCGTAAGCGAAGCGAGTAGTACGACGACAACCAGTGCATTGGTACCACTCTTGTTCCAATTCTCTACCACTGAGAAACGATTCTATTGTTGTAAATGCTTCTCCCACAGGAGATGAATACCCCCTGAGAAAGTCATACATGTATGTAATTTGATCACTATTAACCCATCCCGTCTTCAGACACGAATTGCAATGTCGGTCAAACAAGACATGGCGCAACCCGACTCCGGATCATCCGGAGCCTGTGAGTATCGCCTCGGCAGAATCGGGACGGGTGAACACTGTTGGGGGCGTGATTCCGACCGCAACAGCCAGCCTACAACAGCCGGGATCGCCTGCCGATTCGTGTCTGTTCGTCCGTTTGAGAGACTCAAGACTGATTTCCGGAACATCACTTCCCCTAACGGAAGTGATTCACAATGACGAAACCCAATTCCACCGACCATAGCCACAGTCGTACCGACGCTTCGATTTCCGAACCCCATCGGTCCCGAGTTCCCAAGTTCGCTCAAAACGACGGGTCCTCTGCCCCCCGCGAGCAGAGCATACTTCGGCGGCGAAGGTTCCTCCAGACCGCGTCGTTCGGTATTATGGGAGCGACGCTCACTGGATCTGCAGCCGCAAGCGATCATGACGGATCCGAGCCGTCGATCGCGTTCGAAGATCAGCAAACCGGTGGATCGTCAATCACCGTTGCTGAAGTCGTCACCGATGTCGACACCACGCTGCATGTCGCCGATGCTGAGAGAGACATCCTTGCGACAAGACGGCTTAACGCCGGCGAAACAATAACCGATCTGGTCGTGGATCTAAACGAGTCCATATCCGAATCCCAAGAGATGGAGGTCTTCATTGTCGATACTGCTGAAGGGGACCTTTCTGCGACGGCATGGGTGTCGGTTGGTGAAGCGCCCGACAACCGCGCAGGTATGGAGCCTACGTTGATTGAGCCAAAGCCGGATGCAGGGTTCAATTATCCGTACCTCCTTCGAGCCCCATCCAAAAGCACGGACGATACCCCGGTGCCGCCACTCGTTGAACCCACCAATACAGGGCGTCCGAGCGATGATATTGACGATCACATAGAGGCTGGAAAACAAACACTAGAAAGTGGGGTCGGTCGACGAGTTTCGGATCAGCTCACAGTTCCGTTTATTGTGCCCATTTTCCCTCGCCCAGAAAGAAACCCCGTCGACTGGAATCACTACGTCCACCAGCTCGACGATACGACAATGGAGATCAATAATGGACCGCTAGAACGGGTCGATCTTCAATTGCTCAATATGGTTGAACACGCCAGAGAGCAACTGCACGGCCAGGACTATCCGCTCATGGATGAGGGAATGTTACTCAACGGGTTTTCAGCATCCGGTAATTTTGTTGACCGGTTTACTGTCCTCCATCCAGAGGAAGTCATCTCGGTCACCGCAGGCGGACTTAATGGGATGGCGCTTCTTCCTCTGGAAGAGGCAGACGGACACGAGTTGCCATACCACGTGGGGATCGCCGACGTTGAGGATCTAACCGGTAAACCCCCGGATTTGGACGCCCTCAACGAGACTAATCAATTCCTCTATATGGGGGCAGAGGATGATAACGATACGATCCCGTACGATGATGCGTGGACAGACGATGATCTCCGACAGCTGGCACTGGATGTCTACGGCGAGGGGATGGTGACCGAACGGTTCCCACGATGTCAGAGAGCATATCGAGAGGCGGGAATCGATGCCCAATTCCGGATTTACGAAGGCGTTGGACATAGTCCTCGTGCCGCCTTAGAGGATATCATCACGTTCCATCGACGTAGCATCGCTGATGAAGATGTGAGCGATCTGGGGCAAAATATTGTTCCAGAAGTAGTCTTCACCACAGATCCCGAGGTGCCGACGGTTGGAGAAGAAGTCAGGTTCGATGCCAGCTCGTCTGATACTGTTAACGAGGAGATAATTGCTGTTGAATGGGATCTCGGCGATGGTGAAACAGCGACTGGAAAAACCGCGACGCATACGTTCAGTGACTCCGGAGAATACACCATCGGTTTGCGGATTACATCCAGTGGGGGAACACAACGATCAACGACAGAAACGGTCACAGTGAGTGACCGTGAAGAACGAGAAACAGATGCCAACGGCGGCAGTTCGGGTGAGGAACGAGAAACAGAGACCAGCGACAGCACTACGAACGAAGACGAAAAAACGGACACCGATGATGCCGATACCGGCACTGTGGAGGAACAACCGGGTCTCGGTGTTGGGAGCGCAGTAGCCGCTCTCGGCGGTCTTGGCTATGTAGTAAAACGACGACTCGGTTCTCAGAGCGACAATCAGTGAAGATCAGTAGCGCTCAAAACGCGTCTCTCTTTTCGAGATCGTCTTCGAACTGATTAGAGATCTAGAGAAATAGAAAATACATATTAATCCCCACTCGCGTTTGCCTTAATTCAACTAAGTTCAGCATCTTCCTATTTCCATCAGAAACTATTGGTGATTTCGGCGTCTTCTCTGTCGATATCCTGAAGATTCAGATCTCCATCTCCATTATCAGTAGCAACCGTGTCCTCTATCGTAACAGACTCTCCACCCAGATCTAGTCCAAAACCATCATTGCTGTTCGATTCGACATTCGAAATTGAAATTTCGTGGGCATCGCGCGTTCCTTCGATATAAATCCCGCTCCCCGATCCTGAATCAAGTGTGGATACGTCACGGATCATTACCGAGCGCTCATCAGAACGCCCGGCGTCAATCCGGAGATTCTCAGTACCACTTTCGGCGATATCTGTACTCTCCACAGTGATGACTTTTCCACCGATGATTTCAATTCCTTTCCCTTCATAGCCTGAAATTGACCCCCCTGTTCTGTTTTGGGCGATGTCTGCCCTACTGATATCGGTTTCACCACTGGCACTCAGTTCGATAGAAATTCCTGTGTCTTCATTTTCTTCAACCGTTATTCCAGTTAGTGAAACGTTTTCCACGGACTCCTCGTTCCCAATGATTATCCCCTTACTATCATTTCCGACCGACTCTACGTTACTCAGTGTGTAGTCATCGTCACCGCGCGTTCCTTCGATATTGATTCCGCTCCCCGATCCTGAATCAAGTGTGGATACGTCACGGATCGTTACTGTCTGGCCATCAGAACGCCCGGCGTTGATCCCGAGATTCTCAGTACCACTTTCGGCGATCTCTGTATTCTCCACAGTGATGTCTTCCCCACCGATGATTTCAATTCCACTTCCTTCATAACCTGTAACTGATCCTCCGGCTCTATTCCGGAAAATATCTGCCCTACTGATATCGGTTTTACCACTGGCGCTTAGTTCGATTGAGATTCCCGTGTCTTCATTTTCTTCAACCGTTATTCCGGATAGTGAGACGTTTTCCACGGACTCCTCGTTCCCAATGATTACTCCCTTACTATCATTTCCAACCGACTCTACGTTACTCAGTGTGTAATCATCGTCACCGCGTGTCCCTTCGATATTGATTCCGCTCCCCGATCCTGAATCAAGTGTAGTCACATCACGGATCGTTACTGTCTGGCCATCAGATTGTCCGGCGTTGATCCCGAGATTCTCAGTACCACTTTCGATAATCTCCGACTCTTCGATAGTGATGACCTCTCCACCGGAGATTTCGATTCCACTTCCTTCATAACCTGTAACTGATCCTCCGGCTCTATTCCGGAAAATGTCTGTCCCACTGATATTGATCTCACCATCGGGAGTCGTCTCAATCGCTACCCCTACCCCGTTGTTATCTTCAATGGAGACATTTTCGATGTTTACTGATTCTCCCGTAACGTCGATTCCTGCGCCATCAGTCCCATCCACAGTAACAGAATCAAGAGAAATGTCCGCAGTAGATCCCCCGCCATGAATTCCTCCACCGTCATGACCGGCAATCGTTATACCGGTGATATCTATAGTTGCCTCACCGAGGGTTATTGCTGGCGACCCAGCACCGTCTGCTTCAATCGTCGCGCCGTCAGGTGCTGTGACGGTGAGGCCTCTCTCGATTTGGAAGTGCTGTGTATAGGTTCCCGACTCTATCTCTAATGACCCACCGTCAACAATTTGATTAATTGTTTCTTGAATACTGTCTCCTGGTGTAACGCGTGCTTCTTCTAACGTTGGTTCGGGTGTCGTTTCTGTCTCGTCAGAGGAAGATCCGTCACCGAACAGGAGAGCCAATCCCACGACTCCGATTCCGGCAGTGGCCACAATACCGCGGCGACTGATATCTAAGTTACCTGTAGGCTTACTCGCAGACAGAGCGACCCGTTTCGTGATTCTCTCACCTGCCGGCGTTGACGCTATATTGATGTGTGTCCTGCTGTTTTCATAACCTTCTGCCCGAACGAAGGCTTTGTATTTCCCCTTTCCAAGTTGAATCGAAGCTGATCCACTACTGTTCGTTTGTGACGTTCCGCTGGCTTTCCCATTATTTTTGACAACAATCTTGGCGTCCGAAATGGGTTCTTTCCCCTCTCGAGATTGAACGATGAACTCCACTTCGACGCGGTGGATTTTCATATGGCATGGATCACATAAGGTGGTTAGATTATCGAGTTTGTTACTCCCTCCTCGACCAAGTAAAACGACGTGATGCGCATGGAGCACCGCTCCGTCACCATCCGCATGAGGGCCGCTCTTTTCCCCACAGTTTTGACAGGTATAGTCGTCTCGGTTGTAAACCGCCTTTCGACGGGCTTCCCAGTCGGGAGGATATCCCCCTTCGTAGTTGGAAGGATCGTTGTATTTTGGATGTATATTTTCATAGGACTCCTCTTCATCGTCATCTGTTGATTTGTCTTTGCTTTCAGAGTCTGTTTTAGTCTTTTCCCGAGGGTCCGGACCCTCATCCGGCTTTTTTTCGAATTTTTGTTCCGTATCCTGCTCTTGTGGGTCTTCTTCACTCTGTGAGCTTGAGAGGATCTCTTCCCAGTCAGCAGTAAGTTTAGCGTTCGGATGCTCTTCTACAAACTCGTTATGCGTGTCAGCAACGTCGTAACTGCCCTGCTTTTTTTCAAGAACCTCATAAATTGTATTCAGATCTCTTGTTATTTTTACAGCATTTTCTCCGTCATAAACATCCGGGTGGTATTTTTTGATCTTTTCTTTATACGCCGATTCTATCTGTTCCGCGCTTGCCCCGGATTCGACATCTAGGATCCGGTAGTACAGTTTTTTACTCATTTTACTTTCGGCAGGTTCGATCTGCGTTCTTCCAATTCTTGCTGGGAAAACTCAATTCCCGACTCAATCTGAACTGATGCGCTATTGTCGAAGTCGTCAAATGCTTCGACATCTAGAGTGCCGTTTTGATCGATACTGAACTCAACCTCTACCGAGACTTCTCCAGCGGGGCGTGGTGGAACACCCTCAATGTGACATTCACCGAGGAAGTCGTTGTCTTCGACCCGTTCTTGTTCTCCCTGATATACTGAGATCCGTATTCTTGTCTGATTGTCGTGGACAGTGACTCCTCCACCAACACCGTTTGCCGGTATCGGTGTGTTACGATCAATAATCGGTTTGAAAAACCCACCGTTCCCTCCCTTCTGAACTTCTACCCCCAAAGTACGCGAGGTGACATCGACAAGCACGATATCTTCGAGAGCTGAAAGTGTGTGTGAAGTAGGTTTCTCAGTCTGTCTAGGGACGATATCGGTGGTACCGTCTGGCAAAGCATTGATACTGCCGTGCAATTTTGCAGCCTGAATAGAAGCTCCTTTTGCGACGACTTCGTCAGGATTTGCTCGCTTGGAAACGTTATCACCGAACGTATCGCGTAATCGCTCCTCAATTTGCGGCATACGCGTCGACCCGCCGACAAGAAGAACGTTGTCTACCTCTTCTGGCCGGACATCTGCTTCCGAAAGAACTGATTCGCACACATCTATTGTTTCCTCTAATAGATCACGAGTCATTTCTTGGAATGTAGTGCGCGTCAGTACTGACTCAAAATTGAGCGGTCCGTCATCATCTGCACCAAAAAAAGGCATGTTGATTTTGGTTTGTTCCCTTGTGCAGAGGTCCTCTTTTGCCTCCCGTGCAGCCTCCCAAGCACGTTGCATAGCCTGGCGATCGTCACTCTGATCGATTCCGGTTTCGTTCTCGAAAATGCTGATTATCTGACCCACGATCCGAGAGTCCCAGTCGTCACCACCGTGATGTTTCAAACCGTCTGTTGCAACGACTTTGAACACTCCGTCGCTGATATCAACGAGAGAAACATCGAACGTACCTCCGCCTAAATCATACACCAACACGAGTTCACTTCGGGCGTTTGGATGACCGTAGGCAAGGCAGGCAGCTGTAGGTTCGTTAATGATGCGGTCAACTGTAATTCCAGCTAATTTGCCGGCCTGAATCGTAGCTTCACGTTGACGATTATTAAAATATGCCGGGACTGTGACGACAGCATTGGTGATATCTGTTTCTAAGGTTTCCTCCGAGTCTTGTATCAACTTTTTTAATATAAGGGCTGAGATCTCTTCAGGCCTATACTGTTCGGTAGCTACTGAGAGAGGCTCCTCTTCGCCCATCAGCCGCTTAACAGACTCTACGACCCGGTTGGGTTGTACTTCGGCTATATTTTTCGCTGCCTTTCCAACTAGTATCCCTTCATCGTCTTGAAATCCGACTACCGATGGGGTCGTTCTTTCTCCTACTGCGTTTTTTACGATCATCGGTCCGTGGTCTGTGTAATGCGAAACAACGCTATTTGTCGTCCCGAGATCAATCCCCACTGTGGCACCCTTACTCATTGGTATAGGTGTGTGTTGATCAGTCACATTAAACATACGAATTAGTAACTGTTATTGAGATAATTCGATCTCAAACGGTAGTACCCGGAATACTTCGTCACCACGGGAGGCGGGGATCTCAAGAGTCGCGCGCTCACCGACATCTAAGGTTGCCTCGACACCATCCGGTAGGAACACCCAGTCAGACGCTGTTGGCCGAGACTTTTGGAACTGAGCGGCACCGCGGAAGGTACCTGCGGCTTCACCGGAGTTCTCTACAGTCATGGTGATTACGGGGTCGGAACCAGCGTCGTCATCAATCGACTCATCAACGATATCGAATGCAGGTAGTGAGGGGGACGTCCCCTCGGTCTCGAACACGATGTCGTCACCATGGCCTGTGAGGGAAAACGCGAGTGATGCGTCCGAAAGGTCCGACTCCTCAACACGCTGAATTACGGCGAGCTCTTTCGTTTCACCGGGTTCGATCGCGTTGTTACCAAAGGGCTCGTCAGCGCCAGGGAGAACGAGGGTGGCAAGATCATCTCGCATATCGTCGGACGTAATAACTGAGCCAGCTCGACCTTCAATCGAAGCCTTTCCGAACTGATTATCGACCAAAACCGTTCCGAAGCCGATCGAGCGACTCTGGTTCGTGTTCTCGACTGCAAACCGATGGACGAGGAGCACCTCGTCATCGGTGGCTGCAAGTAATCCTGTGGCCTCCTGGTTGAAGAGGCCGACTCCCCCTTCCTCAGTGTCGTAATGGAGCGCCCGCTCAAATCGTGGTTCGAGGGTGGTAATCTCGAACCCGCCCACTTCGGAGGCGACTGCATCGCCAGGCGCCAGGCGCGTGGAGCCCGCTGCGAGCTCGAACGTGAATTCGGGATGGTGTCGGACGTCGCTACTGAGTGTCCAGTCACCCTCTGCGTTGACACGCACCGACGCCTCTACGGTGTCCCACTCCCCCGGTTCAATCTCTGGAAGTGTTACCTCGACTGGCGATGGTTCATTAAGCGTCTGGTTGATTCTACTCGTCGATTCGTAGACGTATTCGAGGCCGACCTCGATGGTCCGGTTGGTAATCGCCGCGCCACCAACATTAGCGACAGCGATCTCGACAGAGAATTCGTCGAGAAAGTTGATATCGGCTGTATCAACCAGCGTCTCTGCGTCCAGCACCATCGGCGTCGGTTGAGCGTCCTCATCGACTGTGTATTCAGGAAGGTCGCCAGCAGCCATACCACTATCAGTGCTGCTGTCCGAGCCGATACAGCCGGCCAGTAGTGCTGTTCCAGCGACGATTCCGGTCAGAACGCTCCGTCGGGTACTCTGTGCTTCCGTCAGATCGGTGGATGCTGTATTCCGAGTCATGACAATTAGTTAGTCTCCGAGTTTGCTGCGCTGTAGCTGGGATCGTAACACTCGGTGCCAAGGAGGCTGGCCGCGGCCCGAACGAGACTCCTGAAGTACTGGCGATACTGCGTGAGATCGCCGGGACAGAGCGCTGACTGGCTGAACAGTCGGCGGACCTGCCCGATATCATGTCGTGCCCACCAGATGAGGTGGTTCACGAGCGCAAGCCGAGCGTGACGCCGCTTGTCGTATACGCGACAGACAACTTTGGAGTCCCAGCCGTGATCGTAGAGCAACTGGAACTTGCGGCCGTTCTCAGCGGACTTCGCTTTCCGGATCAGTTCTTCATCACCGAGCACGGACGTTCCGAGTGTGGGGCAACTATCGGACATTGCACCCTAACCGATGGGTGGTGGATACTTGATAATAGTCAAATTTTAGATATGTAGGCGCGTATTGGAATAGAGGTACTTCTCGGGGGAGAAGGATTTACAGTATTGGAATCGGTTCTATGTACCAACTCAGATGGATCGCAAGTGGGAGATATTCAATCAACAGGAGGTAAAGTCGGAGCGGAAGATACCGATCCCAGCACGCGTCCACCACGCTGTTGGGCTTGATCACCAAGTTCACGACCACTGTGTCTACTGGAACTATGAGGAGATCGCGAACTACCTCGTTCTCTCCCAGTACCCCCTCCGCGGGTCGAATTATCAGGATGTCAAGCGAACAAAGGTGTTTCGAGCGGAGCATGGAAGCGATACGACGGGATATATTCGCGTTCCGGATAGCCTTCCCTCAGTCGTGAAGAGTCGCTACCAGAAAGGTGTCCAGGTAAACTATATGGCATATGACCAGATGCTGAACAAGGATAACCCGACGGTGTTTCTGTTATCCAACGCCCAGTTCCAAAAGCTGTTACCGGCGAGCGCACAGTCGTCGGTTGCCGGTGAGAAGATCGACCGCGAAGATCTCGAGAGATCGCTGACGAGCTTACCTTCGTTCCTCCCGGCTCCATGACGCTTGCGCGGGCCTCCGGATCACTCACACGCCCGTGGGGGCTCGCAAAAGCTGAGCTCGACGGAATCTTTGGTGACGCTCAACGATCGTCTGAGACGTATTTCTGGACCGTTACATTTCGGCTATACACACTGACGGTCACAGTCGACCGGTCCACAGGGGATATTGAGGTCGCTGTTTCGACAAACCTCCCATATGATACGCTCGCAATCGCCAGTCTGTTGGTCACGATTGCGATTACATGGCCGAGCATGTCAACTATCGGTGTATTCCTCGCAGTCAGTTGCTGTCTGATCGTTGCAGCCATTGGCCTTGTTCCTGGCCTCTATCACTTCCAATGGCTACACCATCGGGTCCCGGAGATCTACAGTACCGACACGACCTGGATCACACCAACCGTTGCGCTGCCAGTTATTGGCGTCCTGGTGAGCATGTGGGCTATTACCCCCTCTTTGCTTTTTCGAGCTCTCACGCTTTTGATCGCGACGTTCCTGTTGGTGATTACCCTATATGCCGTTGGGTGGGTCCCTGAATCGCTTCGACGACAACAGATCGTGCTCGCATTCGCGTTTTTTTCCGGACTCCCCCTGTTGGTGACTGTCGGTAATCTCGGTCTCGTGAGTCACGCCGCTCAACTGGTCACACCGCGGCAGTTGACACTGATTGTATGGGGGTTAGGTATCCATACAGGAGTCGTTCTGATTGTATATTCCTATCTTTGCCTGCTGTTCGTCCGAAACATCGACAAAATACCGAACCATCCAGTCTCGTCACTCCCGGCCCGAATCGCATGGTTCGGCTATTTTCTCCTTCTCAACCTCGCAAGCGTGATTCTGACAGTCGGGTTGCTTATCGATAGGTGGTGGTTCACATCGCTGAATATCCCACGGGCTGAGATGGTTATCGGCCACCAGTCGCTGGGAATGCCGTTTGCGGAGCCCGTTGTATCCGTCGCGATCACGGTGCTTGCGCTCCCGCTTTTTTGCGTCGTCGGATTATGGATGGTTCATTTCTATCACTGGACGGCCCGAGCACTCAATGTCGCGAACCGAACGACACGTGATTCGACCATCGATGCTGCTGTTCCGGTCCGTATCGTTGATACCGAACGCCCGTTGGCCCATGTCACACAGATTCTTCCCGGCCGACCGGTGATCGTGGTCTCAAGCGGACTTGCGAAATCCCTCAGTGATGAGGAATTCAACGCCGTCATCGCTCATGAAGAGTACCATGCACGTAATCGAGACCCGCTCTGGAACACCCTTTCGACTATCTTCGGAATAGCCGTTGGCGGTCGAAACGTCCTCATCGCATCATACGATTATCCGCACGTTGAACGAGCGGCAGACCAGTATGCAGCTGCACAGTGTGGCCCCGCAGCGGTGATTAGTGCACTGCGTTCTATCGAGCGACTCGGGACCAGCAGTACCCCACATGCACAGTTCGCTGACGGACCATACCGATCCCGAGTGTCGGCATTGCTTTCCGCACCGTATCGAGTTCTGTTCGGATCCGTAGTGATCGCAAACGCCCACGCCACCGTGGATGAACGGATCGAATACCTCGATCGGTTTGGAGACTGAATAGAAACCGATCTCTTCGGGGAGCAGATCGGCGAAGCCGGCGTCGATAGCTGTTCGGGTCACGGAGTGTCGCACGGCCACACCACCCTGAGACATCGTTCAGGGAAAGAGGCAAATCGCGACCCGAAACGGACGGAACGGATACCGCCGCCGGCATCCGAAACCCTTTTTGATAGCCTGCGCCTCGTCGGAGGTGCGGGCCGCCTTAGCTCAGACTGGGAGAGCACTCGACTGAAGATCGAGCTGTCCCCGGTTCAAATCCGGGAGGCGGCACTTCTGTGATTCTGACCTGTGAGCGAAGCGAACCGTCAGAATCCAGAATGCCAACGGACGGATTTGAACCCTGGAAGTCGCGCGCAACGAGCGTAGCGAGTGAACACGTCTTCCTTCGGTTCACAATCCGGGAGGCGGCATCACACCCACTTTTTACTCCTCGGGTGTCCTCGCTCGCTTCGCTCGCTGCGGGCACCACTCTCTGCTCACGGCGACGAAGTCGCCGTTCGCACGGTCAGCAAGGCCGACGGCCTCGCTCGAGTCGCAAAAACTTGGGGAAAAACGTCCCGGACGCTCCCGTCGGTCGCGTCCGGTGTCCTCGGGAGTGAGTTCACGAACGACTGAGGGCTCGCCAGAGCTTGCTCTGGCGGTGAAACCACGACTCGCTCCGCTCGTCGTGGTATGCTGCTCTCTCGACTGAAGATCGAGCTGTCCCCGTTCCCGCGAGCGCAGCGAGCCACATGCCCGGACTGTCTCGGCGAGGGTCACAATCCGGGAGGCGGCATGCTGGCGTTCTTCAAAGGGAGTTCGAACGGACGCTATGCATGTAAAAAGTACAGGGCGAACCCCGAGGTTTCAACCGCGGGGAGCTCAACGAAGAGCGGATGAAACCCGCTGGAAGATTCCCGGTGACCCCTCAGTCAACCCCTCCTCGAACCGTTCAGAGACGTCGGCAACTCTGCGGGCCAGGGGTTCTGAAACGACCCGAAGAAGACTGATGTACCAGGTGTATCGTCGGTGCGGGGATTTGATATGCCAGGAGATACCGAACCGGTCCGTCGTCCTCTCCAGTACCGACCGCATCATCCGGACGCCCGTGTCGGCGCTATACTCCCGCGCAAGGTAGTGGCGATAGGGGTGACGAATGGAGGAGTACTCCCAGTGGGCGTAGGTCTGGACCCCGGTCTCTGCTCGATGAATCGTCACATGCAACTGGTAGTCAGCGAGGATCGATTCGCGGTACACCCACGAGCCATCGGAGACGTTGCCATCGACTCGCACTTTTAACGAGGCGAAAAGGTTCCGAGTGAATCCGACGGAAGCGAGCAGTTCCTCGGCCTCGGACTCGGAACAGTCGAGTGTGGCGACGTACTCCTCGGGCGGTGTATCGCTGAGCGCGTATCCACCTATGAGGACATCGAACACACTATGTATGCCCGGGAGGAGTCGTCTCCGAACGGAGTTATACATGTCGGTCGGTCGACCCATTTTCCGTGTTACGGGCCGAAGACGGATATCCCTGTTCCCGTTCCCGTTCGCGATCCGGACACTCGACACGACGTCGTCGACAACCGACCCGGGACGGCGGTTCGATCAGCAGAGAGACACCGAAGAAACCGGATCCTACTTCCATGGCGCCGACGAGCACAAGGGAGCTCATCCCCAGTTCGGATTCGGGAAACGATACCCTTGAGAGGCGTTGTCCCCGTGGATAGCTCGATAGCTACGGTGGCGCCAGGTAAGCCACCCTTTGTAGATACGTTCCCAGTATTTGACACTTCCGAGATAGCCAGTTCACTGTTCTTTCTAGGGCGGGGCACAGAGATACGCTCCGCCGACGCAGACGCAATCAGCGGCCGTCTTCAATCGTCATACATCAGCTCGGCGATGGAGTTGATCAACACCCCGGCGGCGACGTACGTCCCGACTTCGCCCGGGATGTTGACCTCCGGGTCCCCGTACGGTGGAAGCAACATCACCTCGAGTTGATTGTACGTCGGCCGGACGAGCGGGCGTGCATCGGCGAGGTGCCGGTAGGCTTCGACAACTGGTCGGAACATATGCTGATCAAGGGGAGATAGCGAATTGAACGATAAAAACCCCCACCCGAAAAGTCAAAGTAGTTATACATTCTGCGAGTATTACAGAGGAGTATTCGCGATCGGTGGAAAGGTCGCATTAACGATGAAACCCAGCGGATTGTGAGAGTTAGCAGCGTATAACAATACACGGAGGAACTCAACGGACTGTTGATGGAAAAGCAAAAAGAGAAAGAAGCGGCTAAAGAGATCGAGAAAAAAACGGGACTCGACCCAGTAGTTCTGGCGGCGGTTGGATCCGTGCTGCTGTCGTGGTACCAGTTTTACGTGCGTGGGAACAAAGAACACGGCCTGTTCATCGGGCTGTGGCCACCGACGCTGTTGGCGTTCTCGAACTCGCTCCGTCTCAAGGATATTACCCAAAAGGTCGAGGGCAGGGCGACGAAGCTGGTCGACCGCCTGATGTAGATCGGGAATCCACAGGACTGCAAGTCTGTTCGGCATCATTTTTCAGCGGAATCAACTACGTAGCGTCAGGAACGTTGAGCGTTCCGGTGACGTGTTAAAAGAGAGAGATCCTAGCGGGCTCCGATTCGGCTCACTGCGCCGTTTCGAGACAGGCGTCGTGGACGGTTTCGTGATCCGCGTTCGGTCGCCGGGCCTGACCGACGGTGATGGCCTCGTCACAGATCGCACAGCGCATCCGGTTGTGGTTGACAGTCGACTCGGCGGCGGATTCCTCCGTCCCTAAATCCGCCGTGTCACCCGTTTCGATGGGGTCCGGCGTGTCGCTCACTGTCGCGTATCCGAGGGCGACCGCCCCGGCGGCAGTCAGCGCGCCTGTCAACCGCCTTCCCCGTCGAAACGAGGCGATGGCGACGACAGCCAGCGCGCCGGACAGTAGTATGCGTGTGAGCCGTCCACGGTCGTCGGATGCTTCATCGAGTTCCATACACTCATATCGGCCTCCAGCTACCTGTAGCTATTCCCCGGGGCGACCTCGTCGCGTTTCGGCTTCGTCGCGGAGGGCAGCTGTCCGGTCCCGTTCGATCGTCAGAGTCTCCGGATCGATCACGACACCGTACTCTTCCCTTGCGCGCTCGATGGTGACTTTGCCGTTGCGGACGTCTCGGAGAACGGCCTGTGGGTCGCGGTCGGACGGGTCGCCCCAGCCGCCACCCCCAGCGGTTTCGATGGTGAACGTGTCCCCGGAGCGAAACGGTACGCTACTCTTGATAGAGGTGTGCCACTCGCCGTCGTCGTCGAACCCGGCGATGACCGATCGCTCAGGCTCGTCACCGGACGGGTCATCGGTGTCTTTCATCACGAGTGCGCGTGATCCGCGCAGGCCCCCGTTGACGCCGGGGGTACCCTCGCGCGTCCGGTTCGTCTCCACGCTTAGTTCAGTGTACCCGTGGAAGGTGAACTCGCGAACCATGCCGAGTCCACCGCGGTGTTCGCCCGGACCGCCCGAGTCGGGGAGGAACTCGTGACGATCGATCGTGAGTGGGAACAGTCGCTCAGCGCGTTCGATGGGGAGATCCATGCAGTTCCCGTGGGGATCGTAGGTCGTCTCCATGCCGTCGTCGAAGGGTGTCCCGCCCCACCCGCCCGGCGGGAGGTCCGCAGCGACGTGGATATCGCCGGTTTCGGGGTCTTCGATCTGAAAGTCAAAGGAGTTACAGTCCGCGTACGTTGGCGCGATCGACTGGTCCGGGATGGCCTTCGCGATAGCCTGCCAGATCGCCGCACAGACCTTCGGAGCGCTGATGATCGTACACCCATAGGTCGGCCGAGGCCAGTCGGGGTTGAGCCAGGTTTCCTCCGGAAGGTCGATCGTCACGGGACGATACATCCCCCCGTTCGCTGGAGCATCGGGATCGGTGAAGAATTTCAGACTGTAATAAACCGCCGAGTGGGTGTTCGCTCTGGGGGAGTTGATCGCCCCCCGAGCTTCCGGATCAGTGCCGTTGAAATCGACGACGATTTCCTCTCCGTCGACAGTGAGTTCGACCTCGACACGCACAGGATCGTCCGAGATCCCGTCACAATCCGCGTAGTCCGTAGCGGTGTATTCGCCGTCGGGGATCGACTCTATCGCCGCACGAGTCCGTTCCTCCGTGTAATCCAGGACATCCGCCATCCCCTGCCTGACGGTGTCCGGGCTGTACTTTTCGGCGACTCGCTGGAGTTCCTTCCGGCCTGCGGTCAGTGCGGCCAGATGTGCCTGGAGGTCGCCGGAAATATACTGTGGCGTTCGTGTGTTTCGCTGGAAAATACGGACCACGTCATCGCGCAGATCCCCCTCGATTGCGAGCTGGGTTGGGGGAATCCGAAGCCCCTCCTCGGCGAGGTGGGTGCCCCAGGCAGTCCCGCCGGGAGCCCCGCCTCCGAGGTCCGTCCAGTGACCACGGCTCACCGCGTATCCGAGCAGTTCGTCCGCCGAATCGAACACCGGCTCGACGAACGTGATATCGTTGATGTGCGTTCCCCCCTCGTATGGATCGTTGAGAACGAAGACGTCCTGGGGATCCATGGCGGTGGGGCTGAACTCGTCGACGACCGCCTCAACACTGAAATGCATGGCGGCGAGGTGGACGGGGCAGTTAGCCGTCTGTCCGACCAGTTCCCCGTCGGGGCCGAACACGGCGTTCGAGAAATCCACCATGTCGTAGATGATCGGCGAAAACGACGTCCGCTGAAGTACTGAACTCATACGGTCTGCCGCATGTTCGAAACTGTTCCGCAGAACCTCGAAGGAGATCGGATCGAGTTCTGAGGACTCCGATCGGCTCATGCTACCGCCTCCGTATCGATGACCACGTTTCCACTCGTGTCCACCCAGGCCTCCGCCCCCGGCTCGATCACGATCGTTGCGGTTTCGTCCTCGACGATCGCTGGCGTCTTCAGACGGGTGCCGGCACCGAGCCCTAGGCGATCGTACACGGCGGTTTCGATCCATTCCCCGTCGAAGTACACCGATCGCGACCGGCTGTCAGTCTCACCACTACCGGCGGCTTCGGGCGCCTCGCTTGTCTCGCTCAACGCGGCAGACGCGTGAGCCCGCACGGAGACGAACTCGACGTCGAACGAGCGGTTCGAGATCCCGTACTCCCGCTCGTGGATTTCGTGGAAGCGTTCCGCGGCAGCGTCGATCGTGTTCCGGTCAGTCGAGCCGTCCGGTAACGGGACGTCGAGTTCGTAGGTTTGACCGACGTATCGCATCTCCGCGACCCGACTGACTTCGGTCGTTCCGAGCTGCGACTGATCATCCACAAGCGGCTCGGTTGCCCGGGATTCGACTTCGTTGAGTCGGGCGTTCATCGTTTCCGGATCGGCCTCGGTCACCGACGCGTGGAACGAGGTTTCGGCATCGTACTGCAGGTCCATTCGCGTCCCCGCATACGCCGAGAGAACACCCGGCGAAAACGGCACGACTATTTGAGGGATCCCCAGGCTCTGTGCCACGCCGACCGCGTGCATCGGTCCACAGCCGCCGAACCCGACGAGCACGTAATCGCGAGGATCACGCCCACGGTCGATCGTGAGTTCCCGGATCGCCGATGCCATGTTTTCGTTGGCGATTTCGATGATCCCGTGGGCGGTTTTCATTGGATCGAGCCCCAGGCGGTCGGCCAGCGTCGCGATCGCCGCCTCGGCTGCCTCGCGGTCGAGGGACATGTCACCGCCGAGAAAGTACTCGGGGTTCAGCCGACCGAGCAGGAGGTTCGCATCGGTGATCGTCGGAGCACTGCCGCCGCTGGGATAACAGGCGGGCCCCGGATCCGCACCGGCGCTTTTCGGGCCGATTCGAAGCGATCCCCCGTCGTCGATCCAGGAGATCGTGCCGCCCCCCGAACCGATCGTCGTGACGTCGACCATCGGGACGGATATCGGGACGTCGAACTTGACCTCGAACTCTGTCGTCGTCAGGGGTTCCCCGTCCTCAACCAGTGATACATCGGTACTCGTCCCACCCATGTCCATGCCGATCACATCGGACCGGTTGATCGCGTCACCGACGAACCCGGCACCCTTCGCCCCCGCTGCCGGTCCCGACAGGACGGTCATTTCAGCGTGGGCGATCGTCTGATCAGCGCCGAGGACACCTCCGTTCGAGGTGATCACGAAGAACTGTCCATCGAATCCGTGAGCGGACAGTCGCTCGCGCAATCGGTTCAGGTAGTCCCGCATCAACGGCGCCAGCGCCGCGTTGACGATAGTCGTCGAAAACCGGTCGAGCGTCCCCAGGACCGGCAGTATTTCCGATGAACGTGCGACGTAGAGATCAGTTTGCTCCCGAAGCGTCTCTGCGGCACGCCGCTCGTGGTCCGGATTGGCGTAGCTGTTGATAAAGCCGATCGCCACACTCTCGAAGTCCCCAGCTCCGAGCGTCTCCGCCAGCTCCGTCAGTGTCTCGCCGTCCAGTGGATCCCGCACCTCGCCGTCCGATTCGATCCGCTCCGGAACGACGTACCGATGCCGACGCGGTACCAGCGGGTCGGGTTTCTGTTGATACGGATCGTACAGTTTTTCGCGATGGTACCGGCCGATCTCGGTGACGTCCCGGTATCCGTCGGTGGTCACGAACGCCGTTCGGGGGAACTCCCCCTCGATGAGTGCGTTCGTCGTGATCGTGCTCCCGTGGAGAAAATACCCGATTGACGAGAGATCAACCTCGGCGCGATCCAGGGCATCGAGAACGCCCTGTGTGGGATCGTCAGGGACTGTGGGAACTTTTTCGCTCGTCGCCTCACCGTCGAGCCAGGCATAGAGGTCGGTATGGGTCCCACCGACGTCGACAGCAACCGTGCGCATGTTTGTGCGTTCAGCCGTTCGAATAATAAGATTTTGTAATAATAGACAATTTACTATTAACATCCAACCAGCAATCGAGACGAGGCTGCGCTCGACGACGTCCAGCGGGTGTGGACCGAGAAACTGCGCTGGCTCGCGAGCGACAGCGTAGCTTGCGAGCGGGTACCGCCCGAAGCCGGGAGCAATACGGGGATGCCAACATTCTTTTTTGTTCGCATGCACGCCCATCCGTTGTGGACCTCAGTCTCCTCTGGGATCCGTCGATAAACGAGGCGCTTCACGAGTCCGCCGGGCCGGCCGTCCCCGCCTTCGAGTGGCTCACACACCTCGGCGACGGGGCGCTGTTGCTCGTTCTGGGCGTGTTGATCTACTGGTTCGGCGCCCGGGAGAACCGACGGGACCGGGTGTTCGTGATCGCTGTCGGGGTGGCGGCGCTGGCGCTCTCGGCCGGAATAAAAGGGATCGTACAGCTGCCGCGACCGGAACTCGCCTTTTCTCCCCAGAACTATCCCGGCTACACGTTCCCCAGCGCGCACGCGATGGGGAGCGCCGCGTTCTACGGCGCACTGGCGGTCACCATGGAGTGGGGAACGCGTCTCCGTCGGTATCTGCTGGCCGGCAGCGTAATCGTCGTCGTCGCGATCTCCCGGGTCGTGATGGGCGTCCACTACCTCGGGGACGTCATGGTTGGGGTGCTCCTCGGCCTCGCGCTCGTCGCCATCGGCGTCCGAACGCGAAAGCAAGGCGTCTTCGATCCCGGTCCGCTGTTCGCTATCGCCGTCCTCATCGCCGCCGGGGCGGCGCTGCTCGGATCGCAGGTGTTTCTGACGCTGACGCTGGGCGCGTCGGTCGGCGGCTGGATCGGCTGGCGCTACATCGAGGGACGGCCGACCACCCGAAGCGGGGCCGCCGTTCTCGTCTTGGGCCTCGGCGCTATCGCCGTTCTCGGGCTGCTCCGGCTCGGCTCGGCGTGGGTGGGGATCACCCGGCCCGGGGGATCGCTCGGCGCCCTGTTCCCCGTCGTCGAGGTGCTGGGCTACGCTACACTCACCGCCCTCGTCCTGTTGCTCCCGTGGGTCGCAATCCGGATCGAGGATCACCCGATCGTCAGGCGGCTACAGTTCCGGCTTCCTTTCCGGGACCGCACACTCGATTCCGAGAGCGTCCAGTCCGAAGACTGAAACGCGGCGTCACCCGTCCTCGGGCGGGAGCGGGTCCTTCAACGTGAGCGCGATCGAGGCACCGCCGCCGAACAGGACCGTGAACCAGTAGGTCGCGAACCGGTAGAGAACGACGCAGCGGTGGGATGGTTAAGTCCCATCCCCTCCTCGGCCCGGTATGGAGATCCACCACGTCGGCCAACTGCTCGACGCCGATTTCGAAAACGCCGTCGCGTTCTACCGCGATCTCGGGCTCGATCTCCGGGAGACGACCGACGGACCGGTCAGAGTCGCGTTTTTCGAGACGGACACGGCGGAGTTTCACCTCGTCGTTCGCGAAAAGCGAGGAACGTCCGCGGACGAGTTGCTCGACACCGTCGGACGGTATTCGGCGGCCCACGTCGCCTTCTCGGTTCCGGATCTGGCCGCAGCGATGGCGGATGCGGAACGGCTCGGGCTGTCGTTCATCGGCGAGCCGCCGGAAGAGGGGCTGGGACCGTATCGACGGGCGTTCGTGGCACCGGCGGGCCATTCGGGCATCCCGTTCGAGTTCGTCGAGCCGCGGTAGCTCGCAGAGCGGAGAGCCGGCGGCGACTTCGGTAGCCTCATCCGAGCTGTTTCCGAACCTCGTCGGCGAACGCCCGTGGCTGTTTGATGTTCGCCACGACGATCGAGAGCCGTCGGCCGCCGCCGCTGGACACCCTGACGTTTCCGAGCCCGACGAACGTCTCGATGAAAGACCGGTTTTCCTCGACGCCCCGGACCTTCCCCAGCGGCACCTCCCGCCGGGAGAGCGAAATGAACCGGTACTCGCGGATGACGCGCTGGTTGGTGAGATAGTAGGTGGTGAGGCTGTTCGACCAGTAGGTCTGCAGGCCGGACGACAGCGCGTACAGCGAAACGACCAGCGCGACGGTCGGATAGACGAACGGGTACTGCGTTTCGAAGAAGAGATACGCCGCCACCAGAAGCGTGGGAACGCCGACGGAGACGTACACGAGCGCGACACGCTGGGTCGGGTGTCGGGTCTCCAGTAGCGCCTCGTCGTCCCGCATCGAGGGGCGTTTCGGGGCGCCGATGATCTGGATGTACAACCCGAGCAAGGCGACGAAGGCACCGAAGACGACGAAAGGGAGCCCGAGCAACGGTGAAAAGCCGGTATCGACGAGATAGACGTAGACACCGATCCCGACGATCGGGAGGCCAACGACCGCACTCCAGAGTGCGGGTGAGCCACGCGCCATCGCTTACCCACCCCCGGCCATCTGATACAGGATACCGAGCACCGACAGGAAGAAACCGACGACAGTGAGGAACATCGGATCGTCGAGGAAGGCGATCGAGGAGTCGGGATCGTTCGTCAGGAACCCACGATGGTCGCCACCGCCGGATTCGTCGGCAGTGGGGGCCTGTGTCGCTTCCGTCGAGTCGGTGCTATCCGCGCCCCCATCCGGCGGGGCGATCCGAACCGGTCCGCCCGAGTGATCGAGTATGTCGCCGTCACCCCCGAACTCGCGGACGGCGAACTCGTGGTAATACTCCCGAGACGGATCGAGCGTGGTGCCGAGTTCGTTCTCGATATCGGTGACGTCGATCGGGACCTCCTGTGTGATCTCGGTGTTTGGGCCGACATCGATCTGCTCGGAGGCGAGGACGGTCTCCTCGAAGAAATAGCCCATCTCGAGGGTGGCCTCACGGTCGGCGTTGTTCGTGATTCGTACTCGAGCCTGAGTCGGTCGGTCGCGTTCGAGTATGTCCGGGAGGTCGGCTTCGAGTTCGACATCGAGGGCTGATCCGGCGCCGTCTTCGCTCGGTGCGATTCGGACGTCCTCGGAGAGGCGGTCGCTCTCGACGCGGTCGCCGTCGCGCGTGACGATCGTCACGGCGACCCCGTGGGTGTACAGTTGCCCGCTCTCGACCGATCCGACGGCGCTTTCGATGTCGGCGACTCCGAAAGAGACCGACTCGCGGATCGATTCGCCCGGCTCTATCGCGAGTCGTTCGATAGTGACGGGATCGCCCTCGAAATGGTACTCCAGCTCGATCCGATACATCTCGTCGCCCGCGTTTTCGATCGATACGGACGTGCTGTACACCTGGCCACGTTCGAGGGTACTGGGGGGACTGTAATCTCCGAGTGAAACGTCGCCACGGACCTCCGTCTGTTGAGGTGTCTCCGCGATAGCTCCGTCAGTCGACAGCGCCGTGCCGGTAGCTCCGATCGATGCCCCGGCGACGCCAGCGCCGAAAAGCGACGATGCGAACACTACTGCAAGCACCACTCGAACAGTCCCCCCCTCGACCATTTGAGTATCACATGCAGTATCGAGAGATATATTCCTAACGGTGGTTTCGGAGCACTCGATCCGGGAGTTCACCGTGAGGCGATCGAAACGGTCCGAAAAAAACGACAGTCGTCCGTTTCACTCGTCGCCGAGCCGTCTGGAGAGCCGATCGAGTTTCTCGCGGATCCGTTCCGCTCTGGCGGCCGTCGCGTCCGGGGCGGGCTCGATCGAGTCGACCTCGTCGTCGACGACAGTGACGCGGACGACGCTCCCTTCCCCGGTGTCGTCCGATAGCCGCGCGATCGGAACGTCGAACTGCTCGATCACGTCGCCGTCTTCCTCCAGTAACAGCACCGCCGTTTCGCCGTCGACGATCCGGTCGATCGTCGCGGTGTAGACACCCTCCATCGTCCTATCCGGCCACCTCCGGAGGCGCGGCCACGGCGGCCTCGGGATCGTCAGCGTGTTTCGCCTCGAGCAGTTCGTTGGGATCGTTCGAGAACTGTTCGGCCGTCTCGACGGCCAGTTCGGCGCCGTCGCTCGTGAGTACGATATCGCCGTGGACGCCCGTCCAGTACGTCTCGATCCCCCGATCCGCGAACGCCTCCAGCACCTCGTCGTGGGGATGGCCGTACTGGGAGTCGAAATTGCTCGAGAGTATCGCGATCCCCGGCGACACTCGATCCATGAACGGGGGCGTCGAGGACGTCGAAGAGCCGTGGTGGCCGGCCTGATAGGCGTCGACGTCGAGTGCCTCGCCCCACGTCTCGATCATTCGGGATTCGGCCTCGGTTTCGGCGTCACCGGTCGTGAGATATCGCGTCTCGCCAAACTCGAGGAGGACTGCGACGCTGTTGTCGTGGAGATCGCTGCCGCTGTCGCCTTCCGGCGGGTTCACGACGATCCCCGAGACGGCGTCGTCGTCGATCGGCAGCTCGTCGCCGTCCTCGACGACGAGCAGTTCGTGGCCGTGTTCGTCGACGGCATCGAGGTAGTTCTCGTAGGTCTGGCTGGTGTGGGGAACGCCGGAATCGTAGATCGCACCGATCCCCTCGCGGTTCGTCTCGAACTCCTCGATGATCGCCGCGTGGCCGCCGATGTGGTCGGCGTGGCCGTGGGTCGCGATCAGGTGGCCGATCCGATCGATCCCGTGCGCGTCGAGATACGCGATCACGCCGCTGCCGCTCTGTCGCCAGTCGCCGGTATCGATCAGGATCGTCTCGCCGTCCGGCGTGCGTACGAGCGTGGAATCGGCCTGTCCGACGTCGATGTGGTGAATCTCGAGTTCGCCCTCGACGTCGGTCGGGGCCTCGTCCCCGTCCATCCCGTCGGTCGCGTCCCCATCCGTCTCCGTTTCCGCGTCATCGGTCGGCGGCTCGGCGGACTCGACGGTCGGACCGTCGTCGATATCGAGGTCTGCACAGCCCGCGGAGAGCAACAGACCGGCGAGGGCGACGACGATGAGAACCCGTCGCATAGCATTCCGTTCCCACCAGAGAAACATGTGTATTCCGGCCACCCGATCGGGAGATGACAGCCTTCGGTGTCCGGAGCCACGAGGGTTTATAACCAAGAAGGGGACCAACGACCTCATGCTCGGATGTCTACCCGTCAGTCGACGCACCGTACTCGGAGTCTTCAGTGCGCTCCTGTCTCTCGTGTTCGCCGCTTCGGCCGGTAATGCGACGGAAGGATCGGAGAGTCCACCGGAAAAGCGGGTCGTATCCGAAGGTGGTGACCGTCCGGGCGTTTATACGGGAACGGTCGATCGGATCGTCGGCGGGGAACACGCCGTGCTGTTGGTCGAGGCGGATGGCGAGGTCATCGACCAGCACGTCCTTCCGGCGGCGTCGTACCCCCATCTCACGGAGGGCGACCCGGTTAGCTGTGTGCGCCATCGCGGGGAACTGCTCTGGGTTCGAACCGCGCGAAGACCGGCGGAGTCCCGCGATCAAAGCACATATCCACCACAACGCCCTACTGGCGTTCGATAGCGATGGGCGGGCAACCCGAAAAAGAAAAACGCGAGGCGGTCGGGACGGGCAGACGGCGCTTTCTCGCGATCGCCGGGACGGCCGCGACCGGCGCGTTCGCCGGCTGTTCGACCCCGTTTTCGGGCCCCGACGGCTACGACGTCCCGCAGGCCGGCTTCGATCCGGACGTGTTGCCGTACGACGAGACGTATCCCGACGACGACGGGGTGACGATGTTCCGACGCGGCCTCCGACGGCTCGGGTATTACCCCGACGAGACCGTCCCCGACTCGGTGTCGGTCAACTGGCAGCTCCCGGTCAACTACGTCGGTCACAACGCGGCGAAAGCCAGCCCGCTGCCGACGCCGGACGGCGAGACGATCCTGATCCCCGCCGACACCGGCCGGATGCACGCGGTGTCACCGAAGGGCGAACACCGATGGACGACCCGGACACGGGCGACCGAACAGGGGTTTCACGCGACGCCGGTGATCGCCGACGGCGTCGCCTACATCGGCGGCTACGACGGGGCGAACCGCGGACAGGACGCCGCGATGTACGCCTTCGACGTCGAAACGGGCGAGATTATCTGGCGGACCGAAGAGA
>LFFM01000611.1_pt1 | contig 25193 bp, 17 predicted proteins | sample 643131 | NCBI WGS metagenome assembly LFFM01 (sample SAMN03777445, study PRJNA286221) | soda lake metagenome | biome: soda lake; feature: Kulunda steppe; material: water; isolation source: sample Tc-Br brine of Tanatar trona crystallizer | place: Russia: Kulunda steppe | collected 2011-07
AAGATATCGGAATCGAAGACGGAGACCGGGTGGGAGCGGTTGAGCAATGAACCGTCGCCGAGTTGCCCCTCTTCGTTGAGTCCCCAGCACTTGAAGTCACCCTCTTCCATCAGCGCACAGGTGTGGTGACTGCCGGCGAAGACATCGATGGCATCGCCGTCGAGCCCCACCACCTGAACCGGATCCATCGGATTTTGATTGGTAAACGGCGGCTCACCTTCCTCGATACCGGCAATGGTATCGATATTGGGCGCACTCCAATCCCAGGTGTAACCGTCCCAGAATTCGCCATTTCCGAGCTGTCCGTATTTATTGTACCCGAGGCACCAGACATCGCCGTCGGCCACCGCGCAGGTGTGTTCGCCACCGGCCGCCACAGCGGTCACGTCACCGGGGATCCCGTCAATATGGACTGCTTCTGCGGAGTGCGACATCCAGTCACCATCGTCGTTCAATGTCTCGATACCGAGTTGGCTGTATCGATTATGACCCCAGCAATACAGGTCGTTGGAGACGTCGATCGCGCAGGTATGTCCGGAAATGGTCGGGCCCACACCAGCCCCCTCATCAAAGATTCCACCGGCGGCGAAATCTTGAATCGGGGCGTCCACATCGACCTCGACGTGTTCCGGTGTCCACAGATTCTCCTCCCAGCCGTCCGAAGGGTCGAGATTACCGGCCTGTCCGAAGATATTTTCTCCCCAGCAATACAATTCGCCGTCGCCATCGACGTAACAGCTGTGGATGGCGCCGCCATCAAAGCCCTGGATACCGGATTGGGTCGTCCCGGCAAATTGGACATCTTGCGGAGTGGTGTGCCAGGCGTCGTCGCCGACACCGAGTTCGCCGCTGAAGTTATTGCCCCAACACTGCATTTCGCCGGCTGAGGTTTCCGCACAGGTATGCAACGCTCCGGCACCGATGGCATTGGCCGATCCGGCCAGGTTCGTCAATTCAATTGCGCAGGGGACCGTATCGCCGTCGGCACAGGACGCTTCTTCGGCCAATTCCGTCAACTGCCGGTCTTCATTCGAGCCCCAGCAATGGACCTTACCCTCAATATCAAGCGCGCAGGTGTGATACTCGCCGGCGTGAATTTGCACGACCTTGACATCCAAGTCCTCGACGGAGACTCCGTCTTGGGAGTAGTCAATGGAGTCCCCGTCGTCATCGGTGGCCGTACCGAGCTGGCCGCGGTCATTTCGACCAAAGCAAGTCGCTCCACCCACCTCTTCCATCAGGCACGTATGGTGGGTGCCGAGTCCAATCGGATTGTCGCAATCGGTGCTGCAGATCATGAAGCCGCCGCAGCCGTCATCTTGGACGCCGCAGGTGTCGGGGGTGTCCTTGCAGGTATCGGGGACACAGCCGCACATATTATTTTCGCAATCATCGAGCGGACATCCGCCGCAGTCGACGGTGCGCTCTACCCCGCATTTATCGGTGGTGTCGAAGTCACCGCACTGAAATCCGGCGGTATTGCACAGCTCCTGATCGGACGGCGACTCACAGGTCTCGTCGTTGTTGTCGTTTTCGCCATTGTCATTCTGGCCGTTGTCGTTCTGGCTCTGATTATCATTCTGATCATTGTCATTTTGATCATTGTCATTCAGGCCATTGTCGTTCTGGCTCTGATTGTCATTGGACGCCTGGTTGTCGTTGACGCCGTCTCCGCTAGCAATACCGTCGGCACAGCCCGCACTTGAAAACACCACTACGACGACCACTGCGAACCATCTGGCTGGCTTACTCACGACACACTCCGTTTGTTGGTTCTCATTGTCAGTCCTTGTTCAGTGTCACACACCGTAACGACTTTCGCCACACTTTTCCAAAGGTGTTTTACAGTCCCTGTCGTCGGGCCCCCGAAGTACCGCACCACCAGCTCACCTGGCGCCGCCCCTCTCAGAAGCGGTCAAAAAAGTCTCCCATCGGCATTCGCCGGCTGATTTGTCCGGCTTCGTTGCGCTCAATACTCGACTTATCCTCCGGATAGGCCTCCGTTTGATCGCTTTGAAGCCAAACAAATCATCTCGCCGAGCCTCGGTCCGCTTTTTTTGACCGCTTCTCAGAAGTTTCCACCGGATAATCCGGCAATTCAACAGGACTCGTCGCCCACGAAAACCCCCGGCGTTTACGGCACCGCCAGGGCCTGTCTCATCCCATCTCGCCGGTCCTTGCCAGCCCCCTTGCTTCAACCTACACTGGCGCCGCTCGTCGACTCCAACATTGAGGTATTGTCGGCATGAATAGCTTCGAAAAGCGCCAGATGCGGCGATGTTTCGCCGTCATTGCCTGGCTTATTTTTATCGTCGGGGGCTTTGTCCTCATCACCGGTGTCGTCGTCGGAACGCCCAGTTCCTCGGCCGCCGAAGAACAACAGCAAGCCGGCGATATCGACGAGTCGGATTCCGACGCCGAGTCCGACACCTCATCGCCAGAACAACCCGATTCCGAGGCGGCAGATGACGCCGGCGATGTCCCGGACCACGACGCCACCGACGACGCCGGCGCCGATGAGACGGACGGTAACACCGATAGCGCCGTCGACGAAGACCAGGACCCGGCCCGCGGTCCACCGGAATCCGACCACGACGATCGCGATGCTGACGACGAGGAGTCCAACTCTGAGGACGATGAGCCGACTTCCGACAGCGACAGCGAACATGCCGACGTCCATCTCGGCGAATCGACGGACGACACCTCCTTTCTACACCGCGCCGTGAGCTTTCTGGGTATCATCGGCCTTCTGTTTTGCGCCTTTTTGCTCTCCAATAATCGGCGCCGAATCAACTGGCGACTTGTCAGCGTCGGCGTCGGACTGCAGCTGGCGTTCGCCATCTTCATTTTCTATGTCCCCGGCGGGCAGCTGATCTTTGACGTGGCCACCGAGGCCTTTACCAAGTTGCTCGATTTTACCGATGCCGGCTCTGAGTTCATCTTTGAGAGCCATGTCACCGGCGAGTGGGAGCCCGGACTTCGCAACTTCGCGTTTGCCGTGTTGCCGACAATTATCTTCTTTAGCTCCCTGATGACGATTCTGTATCATCTTGGGATCATGCAGAAGTTGGTGGATCTCTTTGCGAAGGGCATGCAAAAGACGATGAATCTGTCCGGCGCCGAAAGCACGTCGGCAGCGGCCAATATCTTCGTCGGCCAGACCGAGGCACCGCTGGTCATCAAGCCCTTCGTCAAAGACATGACGATGTCGGAATTGATGGTGGTGATGACCGGTGGTTTCGCCACTGTCGCCGGCGGTGTGCTGGCGATCTACGTCGGCATGCTCAGCGACACCTTCCCCAATATCGCCGGCCACCTCATTGCCGCCTCCGTCATGAGCGCCCCGGCGGCGCTGGTGGTCGCCAAGATCATGTATCCGGAGACCGACGAACCGAAGACGATGGGCAAACTCGAGGTCGATGACATCAAAGAAGACGTCAACGTCCTCGACGCCGCCAGCCGCGGTGCCGCTGAGGGACTGAAGTTGGCGCTCAATGTGGGCGCCATGTTGCTGGCCTTTATCGCGCTGATCGCGATGTGCAACTACCTCATCGGCCTCCCCAGCCTACTGTACAACGAATATCTGGTATTGCCGGAACTGGCCGATTACTACGAGCGCAACGGGATGACCATCCCCGACGGCTGTGCCCCGGGCACCGTCGTCGATGACGAGGTCTACGGCTGTATCCAGCAGATGCAGGCCGGCGCAAGCGGCGCCGCCGAAGCCTGGGTGGCCCCCATGATCACCATGCAGGACATCTTCGGATGGGTCTTTTGGCCCTTCGCCTTTATGATGGGCGTTCCCGTCGAGGATTGCTTCGTCATCGCCAGTCTGCTCGGCGAGAAGATGGTCATCAACGAATTGGTCGCCTACGCCAGTCTCACGGAGTTGCTCGCCGAAGGCGCCATCCAGAATGACCGCTCGATCATCATCGCCACCTACGCACTGTGTGGTTTTGCCAACTTCGGCTCCATCGGCATCCAACTGGGCGGCATCGGCGGCATCGCCCCCAGCCGCAAACAGGATCTGGCCAAGATCGCGCTAAAGGCGATGATCGGCGGAACGCTGGCGGCCTTTATGACGGCCACCATCGCCGGCATTCTCATCTGACACCCTCGATGGTGACGAGGTCGTCCCCGGCCTCGGCTGTGTCCTGCGATATAGCTCTGACGCAGCGCCGTCCTCTACCGCTTGGTCCAGGGCGTCCCCGTCCCCGGCGGTGTCGTGCGACATAGCTCTGACGCAGCGTCGTCCTCCACCGCTTGGCCTGGGCCGGGATTGATGGTAAGAGACTGGACCATTTCCATCCTGGCGCGGAACTGACATTGCATCGCCGCGATGGCACGAAACCACGACCCAAGGCCCCCGCTACTATGACTTCCACCCACCCGACTGAATCCTCCGACCTGCACTCCCGGGCCCGCGAGACGACCGACGTCCTTCAGGACGCCATCGACTCCGTGCCCCGGATGGCCATGATTCTCGGCAGTGGCCTCGGCGCCCTGGCCGACGAATTACAAGACGCGACGGCCATCGATTACCGAGAACTTCCGGGCTTTCCGGTCTCCGGTGTCGAGGGCCACTCCGGCCAGCTTATCTTCGGAGGCCTCGACGGCGTCGAAGTCGTCGTCATGTCCGGCCGCGCCCACTACTACGAGGGGTGGTCGATGGAGGAAGTCACCTTTCCGATCCGGGTCTTTTCACTGCTCGGCGTTGACCATCTGGTGGTGACCAACTCCGCCGGCGGCGCCAATCCGGACTACGTGCCCGGCGACCTGATGATCATCAGCGATCATCTCAACCTCACCGGCGACAATCCCCTTCGCGGCCCCAACGAATCGGAGTTCGGACCCCGCTTTCCCGATATGAGCGACCCCTACGACGCCAATCTTCGCGAGATGCTTCGCGGCATCGCCAACGAGCGCGACATCGACATCAAAGAGGGCGTCTACGCCGGCATGGCCGGCCCGACCTACGAAACCCCGGCGGAAGTCCGGATGGTTCAACATGTCGGCGGCGATGCCGTCGGCATGTCGACGGTCCCGGAGGTCATCGTCGCCAATCACTGCGGCATGAGGGTCGCCGGCATCAGCTGCATCACGAATATGGCCGCCGGATTGGGCACCGATAAATTATCGCACGATGAGGTCAAGGAGACGGCCGATCGAGTCCGGGAGGTCTTTGTGGGACTGGTCCGTCAATTCGCCACCACCCTCGGCGAAACCCTGTAGATCGAGAGCTGACCGATTCCAACTGGCTCTCATTCGATGAGGAGATGGCAATGAGCGATCGCCCCCCCGAATTAGGCGATATCGACGAGGCGACCTGGCAGCGGTTGGCAGACGCTGCGCGCGACGTCCGCGACTGCGCTCACGTCCCGTATTCCAGCTTCCCGGTCGGCGCCGCGTTATTGACCGACAACGGTGAAATCATCACCGGCTGCAATGTGGAAAATGCCACCATTGGCGCCACGGTCTGTGCGGAGCGAAACGCCATCGGCTGTGCCGTCTCCGCCGGCCATCGCACCTTTCGTGCCCTGGCGATTGTCACCGAGGTCGACCCTCCGGCCGCTCCCTGCGGAATCTGTCGGCAGGTGCTCGCCGAATTCTGTGACGATCTCCCAATTTTACTGCTGACTCCCGAGGGCCAGCGCCGAACCACCACCCTGGACGAACTGCTTCCGATGCGCTTTTCGGGCCTCGATTTCAACCACGATTGACGGCCTCGACTCCGGGGCCCGACAGACCACGCTGACTTCGACGCCCCCGGTCCCCGGCAGCGCCACAGGCCCTGGTCTGAGCGTCGGTGGTTTCCCCGACCACCGCTGTGCTCTACAATGCCGATGGATCCTGTCGACACCATCTATTTCGAAACGGCACACTGTGTCCTTTTTGCCCCTAGACATTGGCGCCTTCCAATTGCATGCCCCGGTGGGGATGGGAGGTATGGGCGAGGTATTTCGAGCCGTCCACACCGGTCGCGACGTTCCGGTGGCCTTCAAAGTCATGAGCGCCGAACGAGCTCGCGACCCGGAGATGCGCTCCGCGCTGCGCCGTGAAATCCGGGCCGTCGCCCGACTGCATCATCCGGGCATCATCATGGTCTTCGACTGTGGCGACGTCGGCGCCCACATCGAAGAGCAAACCTCCGGACGATTTGTGGCCGGCTCGTCCTGGCTGGCCATGGAATTGGCGGGCTATAGCCTCGAAGATCTGAAACGAGCCGATATCAACTGGTGGCATGTGCGCAACATCTTTGTGCGCATCCTCGACGCCCTTTCGCACTCCCATGCCCGCGGCGTCATCCACCGCGATCTCAAGCCGGGCAATGTCCTTTTTGTCGAAGGCCCCGACGGCCGACACCTCAAATTGACTGACTTCGGTCTCGCCCACGCCCTGGGCGACCCACTGGACGAAACCGAGGAAGACGGCCTCTCCGACAAAATCACCGGCACCCCCCGCTTTATGTCCCCCGAACAGATCACCGGCCAGTGGCGCGACCACGGCCCGTGGACCGATCTATATGCGCTGGGGTGTCTGGCCTACTGGCTCATCGACGGCGATCCGCCCTATGAAGGCGACGACACCGATCGCATTTTGGAACAACACCTCGAGGGGCAGCTTCCCCCGCTTCACGCCCCCTTTGATCTGCCGACGGGCTTCGGGTCCTGGCTTGGGCGATTGCTGGCAAAGAGCCCGGCCGATCGATTTCAGCGCGCCGCCGATGCTGCCCGGGCCCTCTTTGAACTCGGTGACCCGCCGGGTGTCTCCCGTCCCGCCGACCACCCCCGCCTGGAGTTTCGGGCCCCCCTCGACGATGACCTGGGCCATGACGAGCCAACCACCGATATGGGCATGACGGAGCTTATCAGCGACGTCATCGGCGCCCCATCGGTCCCCGACCTGCAGGCGCTGGACCAGCCGGAACAACGGAGGCCGTCAGAGGCTCTACGCGATTCTGTCGAGATTCCCACCAGCTGGCATCGACGCGAACCGCCGCCGCTGTCGACGGACCTCGTCGGCGTTGGACTGGGGCTGTTCGGCCTGCGAGAAATCCCCTTTGTCGACCGCGACGAGCATCGCCACCAGCTCTGGCAGGCCCTTCGCCAGGTCGGTTACGCCCAGCAGCCGCAACTGACGATTCTGCAGGGCGCCACGGGCACCGGCAAATCGCGACTCGCCAACTGGATCTGTGAACGCGGTCACGAACTCGGCGCCGCCACCCCGCTTCGGGCAACTCACAGCCCTATGGGAAGTGGCGCCCACGACGGCCTGGGCGCCTGCATCGCCCGCCATCTTCGATGTACGGGCCTGGACCGCGAGGCCATTTTGGAGCGCGTCCGCCGCAGTCTTCGCGACTCCAACCTCGATCCCGATGCCCTTCACGACTGCCTGGCGATGACCGAAATCATCGCCCCCGCGGTGATCGATGATTACAGCGAAGATGACGCTCGCATCCTGTTTCGCAATGCCGAACAGCGCCATGCCGTCGTCCTGCGCTATCTGCAGCGCCTGGCCCGACGACGTCCGTTGATCCTATTTGTCGACGACCTCCAATGGGGCAATGAGACACTGAATTTTCTGGAGTATCTGCTCGACAACCCCGGCGACGACAAGTTACCGCTGATGATCATCGGCACCACCCAGATCGACGCTCTCGTCGACCAACCGGTGTCCCGCTCCAAACTCGACCAATTGGCCGCTCATCAGCACACCGACGTCATCGATGTCGGTCCCCTCGCCCCCGATGACCACCGCCGCCTGATCACCAGGCTTCTGGGACTGGAGCAACAACTCGTCGAGCGCGTCGCCCGGCGCACCGATGGCAATCCGCTGTATGCCGTCCAACTCGTCGGAGACTGGGTCGAACGGGGCCGTCTGGAATTGGGTCCCGATGGCTTTCGCCTCCTTGATCCCGAGCGCGAATCGCTGCCCTCCGATCTGCAATCCGTCTTTCGCGACCGGTTGACAAAACTCGTCGACCAGGACCTCCGTGACCCCGCTGAAGACGCTCTTCTCGCACTGGAGTTGGCCGCCGTACTGGGCACGGAAGTCACCGACCACGAGTGGTCGAACGTCTGCTCGGAAGCCAATCTTCACCAGCCGTTGATGGTTCTCGACACCATGGTTGCCAATGATTTGGCTTCCAAGACCCCGAGAGGCTGGAGTTTTACCCACCAGGCATTTCGCCAAACCCTGCTCGAGACCGCGGAGTCCCACGGCCGACTCCGCAACCACCACCGCCAATGCGCCGACACCCTCCGCCGGATGTATCCCGCCGATCACCCCGGTCTGGCACTGCGACTTGCCCGCCACCTCATCGAGGCCCATTGCTTCCAGGAGGCACTCCAGCCACTTCTCGACGCCGGCGAGGAAAATCGCATCCAATGCGATTTTGAGCTCGCCCGCGATCTCTACGATCGCTACGACCAGTTGCTCGACGCACTCGATATCGGCGCCGACGACAAGCGACGGATTCGCGGCTGGATCGACCGGGCGCAAATCCTGCTTCGCCGCGAACAGCTTCCGGAGGCCGACGAACTGCTCAGGCGCGCCGAAACCACTGCCCACTCGATTGGCGATGCCGAACTTCTGGCCGACGCCTTGCTGTACCGGGCTCGCGTCGCCAATCGACGCGGTGCCCTGCCGGAGGGCATGAATTTTGTCGAGCAGGCCCTGGAGTTACACGACGGCATCGACGCCCCCGCCGGACGCGCCAAGCTACTTTCTGCCCTCGGCGATCTCAAATACTGGGCCGGCGACTACTACGACGCCGAACAGGCCTATCGAAGTTCCATCTCCCTGTTTCGAACGCTGGATCAACGCCTGGAATTGGCGCATGCCGAAAAGGCTCTGGGCTCGCTGTACACCACCCTGGGCGACACCGACAAAGCCCGCTCGATGCTCGAGGATGCCCGCGATGTCTTTGACGAACACGGTGACCTCAACGAAGTCGCCCACGTCCTCAACAACCTCGGCGAAGTCTACCGCGCCGAGGGACGTCTCGACGAAGCCGAGAACGCCTATAACGAATCGGAAAAGCTGATTCGACGCGTCGGCCGCACCAAAGATCCGGTCATTTTGGTCAACCTGGGGATGGTGCGCCTCGCTCAGGACCGCGTCGACGACGCCGATCCGATTTTTCGCGAAGTACTGGAGTTGCTCTCGAACTCCGACCGCAAGGGCTACCTCGGTCTGGCTCATCTTGCGCGGCTGCCGGCCATGGCCCATCACCAGCGCTGGGAGCAATGGGATACTCATCTCACCGAGGCACGCCACCATCTCGACGCCACCGGTTTCGTCGATGCCGATCTGGCGACACTGGCCCGCGACGCCGGCGAACGGGCCCTGCTCGCCGGCCAGACCCGCCGCGCCCAGGGCGCCCTGGAGGTCGCCCGCCAGCAGTGGCTGCAGATGGGACGTCAGGATCGAGCGGCCGAAATCGACCGAATTTTACCGGTCAGTGGCGAATTTGACGACCCGTGATCAGCGCCTCTCCCCCACTCGCCGATAGTCTCCCGATATCCGTCGTGTTGCATTGATCGACGCCCCCGACTAAGGTTCGCGCCTCGATGAATCTCTGTTGTTTCCAACCATGTTTGCCTCCTCACACCTCTCGGAGGACCTATGTCCGAATCATTCGAAAGCTGGCCGTATCGCGAGGCCCAGAACGTCGTCGACCGCCTCGAACGCACCGGCGCCGACGCCGACGAACCGGTCATCTTTGAGACCGGCTTCGGTCCCAGCGGCCTTCCCCACATCGGCACCTTCTCGGAAGTCGCTCGCACCAGCTGGGTGCAGCGGGCCTTTTCGCAACTGTCGGATCGACCGACCCGACTTGTGGCCTTTAGCGACGATTTGGACGGCCTTCGGAAGGTCCCGGAGAATATTCCCAACGGCGATATGGTCGGCGAACACCTGGGCAAACCGCTGTGCGACATCCCCGACCCCTTCGGTGAAGAGGATAGCTTCGCCGGTTATATGAATGCCCAGCTGTGCTCCTTTCTGGACTCCTTTGGATTCGACTACGAATTTGTGTCATCCAAAGATCGGTACCGAAACGGCGACTTCAACGCCGGTCTGCTGCGCATTCTCGAGCGCTACGACGAGGTTCGCGACGTCATCATCCCAACACTACGAGAACACAAGCGCGAGGACTGGAGTCCCTTCTTTCCGATCTGTGAGAATTGCGGGAAGGTCAACAATACCCGCGTCACCGACGTCCATCCCGACGACGGCGCCGTCTCCTATGTGTGCGACCAGTCGTTTCGCGGCTCCGAGGCCTGCGGTCACTCCGGAACCGTGGAGGTCACCGATGGCAACGTCAAAGTCGGCTGGAAGGTCGACTGGGCGATGCGCTGGTACTCGCTGGGCATCGACTACGAAATGTACGGCAAGGACCTCATCGAGTCCGCCGAATTGTCCGGCGATATCGTCCGCGCCCTGGGCGGCGAGCCGCCGGCGGGAATGTTCTACGAGATGTTTCTCGACGAAAATGGCGCCAAAATCTCAAAGAGCAAGGGCACCGGGCTATCGATCGACGAGTGGCTCCAATACGGCCCGCTCGAGAGTCTGGCCTGGTACATCTTTAAGAACCCGGGCAAAGCCAAGCGGCTGTTTTTCGAGACCATCCCCCGATCCACCGACCAGTATCTGGACGCCCGCACTGAATTCGGCACCACAGAGAGCACCGATGCGCGCCGGGATACGCCGATTTTCTTCATCGACGCCGACGCCATCGACGCCGGCGACGATGTCAGCTACGACTCCGAGATCTCCTATTCGATGCTTATGAACTTGGTCAGCGTCCTCAATACGGACGACCGGGACATCGTCTGGGACTACCTGCGCCAGTACGACGACAGCGTCGAACAAGACGCCGACGTCATCGACGACCTCATCGATCGAGCCCTTCGCTACTACCGGGACTTCGTGCTTCCCACCAAGGAATTTCGCCTGCCCGACGACGAGGTCATGGTCGGCGTCGAACAATTGGTCGACTTTCTGGCCGATTACGACGGCGATGATGCCGAAGAGATTCAATCCGCAGCCTACAGCGCCGGCAAGGACAACGACATCAGCCTCGGCAAGTGGTTCAAGTCGATGTACCGACTTCTGCTCGGACAGGACCGCGGTCCCCGTCTCGGTACCTTCATCCACCTCTACGGTGTCGATGAGACCCGACAACTTATCGAAGAGCGGCTCTCCGAGGAGAGCGACATCGACGGGAAGGACTCCTGACCGTTCATTGTTTTATCGATGACAACGCCGACGGCGTCGCTGACGAATTTCAACGTCGACGACGCCGTTTTGTGTCTCGACCCCCAATCAGTGCGCATCAGCTCGCCCGCCGACGCGGGCGTCCACCCAATGCGGGGCCTTATGCCCCGAGAGGTACGCCATGAGTGAACGCGAAGACGAAGTCGTCGATCTGGAATCCCATCGACGCCATCAGAGCCCGTTTGAGAGGCTCGACGGCGAACTTCCGCCGGGCGATCCCGTCGAGCAGATCGACGCCATCCTCGACCGCCACGACGCCGAAGACCACATCAAGACCCTCAATCCCCATTCGTTTTTTCGGCTCATCAAACAGGCCGGATTCGATCAGGGCGTCGACCTTATTCCCTACGCCAGCCCCCGCCAGCTTCAGGTCTTTTTCGACCTCGATTGCTGGACCAAAGACCGCTTCGATACCCGGAAGATGGCCAACTGGCTGGCCGTGCTCGTCTCCGATGCCGACGACGATCACTTCCATCGGGCCGTCCGCGATATCGACAACGAGGTCATGGCCCTGTTCTTCAAGAAAAATATTGCCGCCGTCGGCGTCGTCGAAGAGGGCGAAATCCCGGAGGACTTACCGGCCCATGCCGAATTGAGCCCCGATAATGCCTACGCCATCGTCTATCCCGACGACGAAGATGTCTCGGCGCTGTTGCGCACCCTCATCGACCGGCTGTATCACGTCGACCAGGGCTTGGCGTGGGCGCTTCTGGAGGCCGTGCGCTGGGAGTTGACCTCCGAGATGGAAGAGACGGCCTACCAATTTCGCACCAGTCGACTCGAGGAATACGGCTTCGTCGAGCGCACCGAGGCCCTGTCGGTCTACGCCGATGTGGATCCCGTCGGGTTTCGCGACCGCTGGGAAAATGGGGAACTCGACGACAAGCCGGCTCTCGACCCGCCGGAAACCATCGACGTCCCGACTGTGGTCAGCGACAATATCGACGACGAATTCTATTTTTTCACCATCCTCGATTCCATCGGTGATGACGACACCGTCGCCCGACTCAGCGCCGAATTGGTCACCCTGACCAATCGGACCATGATCGCCGACGGCATTGAGCCCGGCGAAATTGAGACCGGTCGCGAAGTGGTGCGGCGCACCGCCGGCTATCTGAGCCTGGGACTGGAATTTGTGGCCCGCGCCAATGACGACACGGCGCGCCGGGCCCTGACCACCCTTCCCATTCGCTCCCTGTTTCAGGTCGGCTATTCGACGACCACCAACCTCCAACAGCGCGCCGGCGACCTCTCGGACCGCCCCACGCTATCGCTTATCGAGGGCGTCCCCTACTCGCTGTTAAATCCCGACGAGACCGCACTATTTGAGGGGCTGGAGGATATTCGCCCCACATTTGCCCGCGACCGCGCGACCTTCGGGCTATTTCGGACCCAAGACCAGGTCGATCAGGCCGCTCTTCGAATCGGCATGGTGGCCTTCAAGCAGTTGTGGCTCTTCGGTGTCACCGACCACTCCGTCGAGCAACTGGCCAATATGGTCTACGAAGGACCGCTGCTCAATGAACCGGATGCCGTGACCTTCGACCTCTTCTTTTCGACGGCCCTCGCCACCCACTTGCTGCACGACGACACAGCCCTTCGCGGTTTGAGTGACGACGATCTAAAACAACTTCCCGAAGCTCTCAGCGATGAACCCTGGGGGGATGACCCACTCGACTATTTCGAGCCCGTCATCGGCCCGATGCTCGTCGAACTTCCCGCCGAGACCACCGGGCTGGCTACGCGCTGGTTACATGAGACGCTGGAGTGGCTCGTCGATGAACTGGCGCCGATTCGCGACTACATCGGCCCCGAACCGTACACCGAAGTCGTTCTCGTCGCCCACCCCGAGGCTCGATAGTCCTCCAACGCCGACCCTCACAACCACCAACGCCCCGGCGTGATACCGGGGCGTTCGCGATCTATCGACCATTCAGCTCAACTGCTCAACTCAGCCCCCGCCTCGGCACAATGCGTCGGTCTCCTCATCCTCGCAGTTGACACAGACATCGATCGGGAAATCGACTCGATTCGATTCCACTGGATTGCCGGACAGCGTTTCACCGTGGAGTTGAATTCGAGCCACCAGTTCCAATTGCTGCTCCTCACCGGATTCCCCACCATCCTGGTTTTGACCTTGTTCCTGATCGAGTTGGTTGTAATAGCCCTCAATAAAGTCGCGGAACTGTTCGACATCATCGGAATTATTGATAATCGGGACGCCGAGCGTGGACACGCCACCGCCGGAGGTTACCAGCATATTGACCAGCCGCTCCTCTTCAAAACCAAAGCCCGCCGACTCACCGCTGGGAAGGGTAAAGATGTTGATGTCGTGGTCAAAACTGACAGTGGCCGATTTGATCATGATGTCGTTGCGGTCCAGCGAAAGCCCCTCGAAGCCACCGCCCTCGCCGCCACTGACAGCACCGACGGAGCGACTGTCCTCCAGTCGGTTTTCGAAGACGGTGCGAAAATCGTAGCGATTGCGCGTCGCCAACTCATCGACTCCGGGCAGCTGGCGCTGACCAACGGTGTCCATCTCATCGAGGTTGATGAATCCCGTGCTTCGAAGACTGGGTTCATCGAAATCGGCGCTGAATTCACAGTTCAGAACCGCCGTACCGTCTTCGGAGGCATCGCCGTCGTCGTCCTCGCCATTGTCCTCGCCTGGGTCGTCTTCGGGGTCATCATCGGCCTCCTCAAACGATCCTTCGCCGACGACGCTGCCGATCATGACGACCGACGCCTCCTCTTCGACGCAACCGGTCGCCGCCAGTCCGATTGCCAACGCGCCTACCAGAGCTGTCTTCCACTTCCAATCCATCGTTATCCTCCTTGTATCCGGGGCATGCCCCGAACCGTCGATTGACGCCTCGCGGTATCTCGTTTCCAGTTCTGCGGCCACCTCGACCCCATTCGGGAGGCCGCGACGGTCGGTGGGCGACCCATCAACAACAGTGACAGGTCGCCGACTGTTCCACAACTTCCAGGCCATCGTTTACTCGCTCTGGGGCATGGCGCCGTCGAGCGTTCCCGTCGACATGATGCCCAATGCCTCGGCGCGATTGACAATGCGCGGAGTGATGAAAATCAACAACTCCGAGCGGTTCTCGGTCTCCGAGTGATTCTGGAACAAAAAGCCCAGAATCGGGATGCGGTGCAAAAAGGGCACCGCCGAGACGCTCTGGCCGGTATTTTCGGTGTAGATGCCACCGATGACCGTGGTGTCACCGTCGCCGACGAGCAACTCCGTCTCCGCCTGATTCTGAATGATCGTCGGATCCCCCTGGGCGCCGGTATTCTGGAAATCGGGTTCGTTTTTGGTGGCCTCAATCGCCATTCGGACGTTGCCGTCGGGCGTGACGTGAGGGGTCACCGTCAATTCCAGTGTAGCGTCGACAAAAATCGTCTGGACACCGGCGGCACTGACGACGCTGATCGGAATGCTCGTACCCTGGGAGATGGTGGCTTCCCGGTTGTCGAGCGTCATGATCCGCGGGGCACTGATGATCTTGGCGTAGCCCGCATCTTCCATCGCCGACAGGCGCATATTGAGATTGACCGCACCGCCGACGCTTCCCATCGTCAGTCCCATGGCGCCACCGGAACCGGTACCGGCCGTGGCCGGCAGGTTCACGGCGTAATTGGGGTTCTCGGACGTGCCCTCGACGGGAGCTTCACTGTCGGTGGCACCACCGGAGACACCGAGGACGTTTGGAAAGATCAGACCCGTCGGGTTGCCGCTTCCCTGAGACATCGAGAAGTCGCCACCCCACTGGATACCGACCTCGCGGTCGAAGTTTTCGTTGGTCTCTACGATGCGAGCCTCGATAAGCACCTGAGGGACCTGTGAGTCGAGGGTCTCGATAAGCATCCGAATCGACTGCAGGTTATCGGCCAGGTCCTTGATGATCAGCGTATTGGTGCGGTCGTCGACGGACACGCTGCCTCGGGGGCTCAACAGGCCGTCGACCTGATCGGTGAGGTCGCTGGCCGAAGCGTAGTTGATGGGCAGCAAAAAGACCTCCAGCGGTTCCACTTCCTGGGCCCGGGCTCTGGCCTCTGCGCGCTGTTCCTCTTCGGCATTGAGCGTCTCCTGGGGAGCGACGCGAATGACATTCCCGCGCAACTCAAAGCCGAGTTGCTCGGTCTGCAAAATCGTCAAAAAGGCTTCATCGAGTGGTACGCCCTGGAGGGTCATCGTCACCTCGCCGGCCACATCTTCTCCGGCGATAATATTGACGCCACTCTCCTCGGCGACCAGGCGCAACACATTTTCGATATCGGCGTTGCGAAGGTCGATGGTAATCGGCTGGGTCCCCATTCCGGGCACGGTGTCGACCTCTGCCGGATTGGTCACGACACTCGGATAATTCGGGGCCTGAGACGTGACGCTCGCGCCCTCGGTCGGACGCTCCGGGTCGTCGTCTTCGACCAGTCGCCCATCATCGCTGTCGGCCACCGGCTGCTCGTTACTGTCGTTGGCGGCATCGGGGGCAAATTCCCAGACGACGCTATTGCCGTCCTGTCGGACCACTTCCGAGGCCTCGCTTCGAAGGTCGGCCTCCATGTGGACATCGCCATCGCTCTCCTCGTAACTGGAGACAAAGCGCACGGCGCCGCCATCGCCATCGGATTCGAGGGTCTGTTCGAGGTCTCCGGGCAATTCGACATCGCGAAGCACCATCACCGAGCGGCCGGCCTCCCCGGTCTGGTCGGTCGTAAATTGGCCGGGTCGGTCCAGATCGACGACAATCTGAGAATGGCCGGCGTCGTTGGTCTCCAGACGGACCCCGCGCACCGCATTGTCCTCGTCGGCATCGACGGGGACGGCCTGCATTTCGGGAGCGTCGGGGTCGGTGGTGCGCGCAATTTCTTTGAGGCGATCGATTTCCTCATCGCGCTCCGCAATCTGTTGCTCGCGCTGCTCGAGGGCCTCCTCGCGCTCGGCGAGCGTCTCCGTTAATTCCTCATTTTGTTGTTGCGCCTCCTCGACATCGGCGCGGGCTTCTTCGAGGCGCTGCTGTTGCTGCTCGCGCGCCTCTTCCCACTGCTGGCGTTCGGCCTGCGCTTCCTCGAGTTGCTGTCGGGCCTGCTGGGCCTCATCTCGGACCTCGTCGAGCTCTTGCTGGCGCTCATCGCGAAGCTGCTGCAATTCGGCATCATCGCCGTCGTCGCGCCGGGCGTCGTCGAGTTCGGCCTCCAGTTGCTGGGCCCGCTCTTCGGCCTGTTGAAGTTCGCGCTGTTGGTCCTCGATGCGCGACTGAGCACTATCGACTTCACCGTCCATTTCATCGAGGCGCCCCTCCAGCCGGGCCACCTCCTGTTCTGCGTCGTCGGCTCGGCGCTGGGCCTGCTCGAAGCGCTCGCGCTGCTCATCTCGTTGCTCCTCGAGCTCCGCGATCGACGCCTGCATCTCGTCGACTCGCTCTTCGCGCTCCTCGACTTGCTGGCGGGCCTCCTGAAGTTCCTGGTTGCGTGCGTCAATCGACGCCTGCAACTGCTCTCGCTCCTGGCCGCTGGCCTCGTCGCGCTCTTGACGCAGCGCCTCGAGTTCGGCCTGCGTCTCATCGAGTTGGTGCTCCCGCTGTTCAAGGGCTTCGACGGCGTCTTCGTAGTCTCCATGACGCTCCTCGAATTGCTCCTGATAGTGCTCTTCGCTTTGCTCGAGTTCGGCTCTCGCCTGGCGCAGCTCCTCGTTGCGTTCCTCGAGTTGGCGCTCCTCATCTTCGGCGACCGCCGGCGCCGACGTCTCGCGCTCCTCACCGTCGACAAAGACGACCACGTCGTCATCTTCGGTGCTCACGTCGTAGTGGGCCGACTGGTCGAAGCCGACGACCAGCCGTGCGACGTCCTGGAAGCTGTCTTCAAACTCCACCAGCCCCACCTGGGAGATAACCCCGTTGTGGACTTCCTCGCCCAGCTCTCCTTCGGCCAACTCGCTATTGGAGAGGTCGACAAACAGCCGGGGCGGCTCGTCGAGTTTGAACACCGAAAATGTCGCCTCCTCGGTGCCATGGATGCGAATGTAGGTGCCGTCATCCTGTTCATCGACCGACAACGCCTCCACGGCGTTAAGGTCCGACGCTTCGCTCGACTCCGGCGATTGCGCCAGAGCTGGAGCACTCCAGGCAACTGAAGCGCACAGCATCAACACGGGTAATTTCCATTTCATAATCTGACTCCTGCGTCTCGCAGCTGTAGGCGGTCGGTTGGGACCTGCGTTCCGGCTGCGTTGCCGGGCAATTGCTTGCCCTCGCAGCCGGTCGGCCATTGATTCCGCTTCAGTCATTCACTGATCATCCGGCGGCCGAAGCCCCGGAAATCGCTCATCGATATCTTCAAGTTGTTCATCGGCGCCGTCATCGCCCCCAGATTCGCGCTCCTGTTCGACGATTTGCCGCAATGCTTCGCGCTCTTCTTCGGTCAAGTCTCCGTCTCGTGATGCCGACGGAGTGCTGTCGGCCTCTCGCAGTGCAATGGTGTGTATCCCGTCGCTGTCTTCGACGTCGACTTCGTGCTGGCGGATGTCGCGCACCACTGCCCCTTCGGAACCGATCCGGTCATTCTCATTGACGAAATGACCGAGGCTCGTTGGATCGACGAACATTGCTCTCGGCACCGCGGTCTGACTGATCGTCGAGACCAACTCCAGCGAATCGAGACTGTATTGCTCGATGGGCTCCCGATCGCGCTCGTCGTCAATTTCTTCTTCCTGTTCATCACCGACTGAAAGCACATCGGTATCGGGTCGAAACGGATTGCGCTGTTGAGCATAGGCCGGTCGCGAATAACTCTCATCTTCGCCAAAGCCCTGACTGGCATCGTACTCCAGATCGAGCTCCGCCTCTTCGTCGGCATCCGCCGGATCGAGTTCCTGCTCTTCGATCTCCTCGGGACAGCCCACCAGCAACAGGGTTGCCGCCATCATCGCCACCAGGGCCAGCGTCGATGACCAATCGTGCCGATGGGGCCGTCGACAGGCGGTCGAATTGTCACGTTGATTGTGTTTCATTCGTCCATCACCCGTTGTTCGCATCCACTGTCAATAATCCCGGTGGTCGCCGATTCGACGGCGATCCCTCGTCTAGCTCTGGTCGACGTCCCGTCGATAGGTCGTCGCCCGGGCCGACACTCTCAGTTCACCGTCGGCCGACAGATCCGAGCTTTCGCGCTGCAATTGAATATCACCGACATTGATGATTCGCCCCCGCTGACCGACTTCCAAAAAGAAGTCCGCCACCTCATCAAAGGTTCCGACGACTTCCATCTCGACGGGAATCTCGATGTAATCGCCATCTTCTGCCGGCTCCTCGTCGAGGCGCTGGAAGGTGTCAATGACCAGGCCCTGCATCTCCGCGTCGCGATAGATGCGCTCTACAAGCCCGTCGATCTCTGCGGAATCGGGCAATTTGTCATCGGCGCGCAACAACTCATCTTGCAGGTCCGAAATTTTGTCTCGGACCTGCTCCTCGCGCTCCTGGACGCCCTGCAATTCCCGCTCGCGCTCCTGCAGATCGAGCGACTGCTGCTGCAGATCGGTGATCTCGTCGTTGATCGGCGTGTGAAGCCCCAGAAAATAGGCTCCGAAGAGCACGACCATCAATAAAAACAATACGATGATCTTGTTGGTCAGCGGGACCGCATTGAAGCGGTCGATTAATTCATTCATGGTCCAGTCCTCCGGCCGTCTTCATAATCAGGTCCCTTCGTCGGCGTCTGCGCTGGCATCTTCGAACCCGGTGTAATCGAGGTCACCGTCGAACTCGAAGCTGACCAGGCCCTCATCGCCACTGTCTCGCTGGATGTAATCGAGTTGCACATCGTTGAAGTACATCGCCGTATTCATCCGGGCCAAAAATTCGGCGACGTCATCGCCGTCGGAGGCCCGACCCTCGAGGTGAAATCGATTATCCTCTTGCTCGGTGAAGCTCTCGACCCACAGTCGGCGCGGCTCCCAGTCGATATTCCAGTTGTCGGCGTGTTGCTCGACGCGGCTCTCGTCATCGATGGGGCTGAGCATCTCCTGCAACTCGTCGAGCATCTGAACGGGACCGATGCGCTGCTCATCGAGGGATTGAATGGCTCGCAATTGACGGTCGAGCTCTCGACTCTGCGCCTTGTGCTCTTCCAGGCCCTCGGCCTGTTCTTCGAGCATCTGGACATCCTCTTCCAGATCGGCGAAGTCGCTCTGGCGCTCCGACAACTGGTCGCTCATCCAGGCGTAGGCGGCGACCAACAACGCGATCTCCAGGACGATGACGCCCGTAAAGAGAATCAGTTGGGTTCGCCCCTGGGAGCGACGCCGAGATTTCCGTACCGGTAATAAATTGACGCGAATCATGTCTCGTCCGTCCTTCGAAGGGCCAATCCCACGCTAATCCCGGCAATTGGCGCCCATTCCTGGATGCGATCCGGGGGGAATTCGCGTTCGTCGTAGTCGATTTTTCGAAACGGATTTGCCAGCTCGGTCTCCACGCCGCTGATGCGCTCGATGGTGCGGACCAGCGACGGAATCGCCGCCGTTCCTCCCGACACCGCGATCTTGTCGATCTCCTCTTCGGCGGCAGTGGCCGCGTAAAAATCGAGGGAGCGCTGAATCTCGTGGGCCATATCCTCCGCTTTATCCTGGATGATACTCTCCACTTCCTGAGGCAAGACCTCATCGGAGTCCATCCCCGGGCCGCCGCCCATTTTGTAGAGTTCGGCTTCGCGGTAGGTGATATTGAGCTGGCGTTGGATCTCTTCGGTGATGTCACTTCCGCCCAGCGATAGATCGCGGGTGAACATGGTGACCCCGTCGGTGACGACGTTCATCGTCACCACCGTATTGCCGACATCGATGAGCACCACCGTCTCATCGCGGTGGTAGCCGTAATTGATCTCGTACATATTTTGCAGCGCAAAGGCGTCGACATCGACGACCAACGGCTCCAATCCGGCGTTGTGACAGACCGACTGGTAGTCATTGATCATCTCTTTTTTGGCCGCCACCAGCGCCACATCCATCTGACCCTGATCGGTCTTGGGGGCGACGACCTCAAAGCCGATAAACACATCCTGGATATCAAACGGAATGTGCTGTTCGGCCTCCCACTGAATCGATTCTTCCAGTTCTTCCTGGGTCATCAGCGGCAATCGGATCTTTTTGACGATCACCGTGTTGCCGGAGACGCTCAGTGCGGTCTCCTTATTTTTGATCTTGTTGCGACTTCGCAGCTCGTGGATCGCGTCCTCGACGACCGTCGCATTCATGACCGCACCGTCGACAATCGTCTCCGGCGGCAGTGTCTCGTGATCGAAGGCCTTCAATTCCAGACTCCCTTTGGAGCCCTTGAGGACCGTCAGCTTGACCCCACTGGATCCGATATCCAGTCCTACACAGTTCCGGCTCTTCGAAATCACCATGTAACTGCTCCTTAACTTAAAGCTGTACTCGAAGAGTTCTCGACCATCTTGGCACGGCCATCAAAAGAGTGTCAAGATTTGTTGTGGTCAGCGTACTCTCGTCGCGTCGCTCGATCGTGGGATCTGGTCATCAACAATTCGCTGGCTTCAATGTCTGGCCCGATTGTACCGCACCTTGTCGCAGCGCAAAGTTTTTTCCCCGCTTCGGGCCATAAAGCGCCGTTCGCGGCCTGTTCATTGACCGATCGCCAGATCGCCACATTCCCCAGATCGGCGATGGCGCGGTGTGCGCCATCGCGAGGTGCCCGGCGGCAACGAATCCTGTCGTTCTGGCGAACCCGTCGTTCGACCGCCGCCGGCGGCGGCGATCGTCTGCGCTCCGCGTTGGAATATTCGACGCCCCGTTGCTGTTTTGGTCCCGCCAACAGATTCCGTGCCCGATTGACGGCCTTCGAGCGTTGATCTCGCTGTGGCGACGGTCGGACTTTGCACGGAGCGCACTGTGGAGTATGCTCCTTGGCCGTCATTGCCCATTCGCAGACGACGAGATGTGCTATTGCCGCCGTTTCACCAGGTGGTCGCGCGTTCCGTCATCGCTGGAACTTGCCTTGACAGTGCCTAGGTTCGCTGTCCCCCGGGAGTTGCCAATTTCGCTACTTTGTTACGGCCGTCCCATCATACCGGGCGGCGATTTCCACCAACAGGGGTTGCGCCATGGATACAGAACACCTCGAGGAATTTCGCACGCTGTTGACCGAGGAAAAAAAGAAGCTCCTCGAAAAAGCGGCACATACGATGGAAAACGAAATCGAGCTATCAAAAGACGACATGGCCGATGATGTCGACCTGGCCAGCGCGTTGACCGACCAGAATCTGACGCTCCGGCTTCGCGGGCGGGAGCGAGCGCTCATGAAGAAGATCGATTTGGCCCTGGAGCGAATCGAAGAGGAGGAATTTGGCGAATGCGTCGTCTGCGGCGATGATATTACACTCAAGCGGCTTCGAGCACGGCCGGTGACGACCATGTGCATTTCCTGTAAGGAGGAGCAGGAACGTCGCGAGCAATTGTACTCCGACTCCTGATCGACCACACTGTCACCACGCGTGCCCCCCGGCATTGCCGGGGTCCATATTTCCCCCCGACCTCCTATCTACGATGTCTGAACAAGAGCTGTATCTGTACAAGGCCAAGACCGCCGAAAAAGCCGGCACCGCCGAAAAAGCGGGGCTCGACGTCTATTTCCCCTCCGATGTCGCCGGCTGGACCGATGTGCTCGACTGTCGTGAAGAACCCTATACCGAACAGTCGATCGCCGAGAACTGCGTGTATGCCCGGCGGGTCCACAAAAAGTACATCCTCGTCGACGAATCCCAGATCGCCCAGGAGACCCCGCCCGTCGATGACGCCTGATCGAACCAACCCCCCACCGATCGCCGACCGCACTTGGTCGGCGACGCCCCGGTCGCTATACTCAATGGACCGCAATTGACTTCGCACCGCGCGGCGACGAGGAGCCGATGGAATTCCAGTGGAACGACCATACCGTACGGGTGACGGGCAACTTCAACGGCACCTGGTTCTTTCTCACCCCTGAATATCAACTTTGGATCGACGACGAGTGCGTCGATTCTCACGGCGTTCCCACCACACGGCCCGAGCTGGACGTCACGTTCGAAGATGACGACGGTACCCAGCACCAGATCGAAGCGGAGTTATTCTCCATTATCGGCTTCAAGCCCCGGTGTGAGCTCCACATCAATGGCGAACTTCAGTCCACCGACCACGTCCGGGTCCAAAATCTCCTCAATCCCTTTTTGGTGCTGATCATCATCTTGTCGATGGCCGTCATGTACTTTGTGGGCCCCGAAGTCCTTCGCGCTTACATGCCGGGCCTGTGATGGCCACCACCTGGGTGACCTACTCCAGCGTCACCAGATTGTCTCGATGAACCACCTCGTCGAGCACCTTAAACCCCAGCACAGATTCGATATCCGATGAGTGCTCGCCGGCGATCCTCTGTAGATCGTCGGCGGCGTAGACACTCAATCCCCGGGCAAAGACCGTCCCATCTTCGCCCTCGATCTCGACGACCTCTCCCTCGTCGAACTCTCCGCGCACATCGAGTACCCCCGACGGCAACAGACTGGCTCCGCGCTCCAACACCGCCCGCCGGGCGCCATCATCGCAGACCACACTTCCATGGGCTATGGCTACTGCACGGAGCCATACCTTGCGACCGGCCACCGTCTCATCGAGGCGCGGACGAAATGCGGTGCCCACCGAAGCGCCGGCGACGACCTGTTGGAGTACCCCTGGCTGTTTGCCCGGTGCAATCGCCGTTATCACGCCGGAGCGCGCCGCAATCTCGGCGGCTCTGACCTTCGAGATCATACCGCCTGTGCCGACCTCGCTGTCGGATGGACCGGCCCACCGTTCGACGCGCGGATCGTCGATATCGATCGTGTCGACGACTCGACCGTAATGGCGCTGGCCATCGTCGTCGACGTCGACCTCTTTGAGCCCTTCGACATCGGAGAGCAATACCAGTGCATCGGCGCCAATGAGACCGGCCGTCATCGCCGCCAATTCATCGTTATCACCGAAGCGCAATTCCTCGGTGGCCACCGTATCATTTTCATTGATCACCGGAATCGCACCGAACCCTTCCAACCTCCGCAGGGTTCGCCGTGCATTGAGGTAGCGCGTCCGGTCTGACAGATCGCCGCGGGAGAATAGAATCTGGGCCACTTTACGGTTGTAGTGCGAAAACTCGGCCTCCCACATCTGCATCAGTCGCGACTGCCCGGTGGCCGCCAGCGCCTGAAGGCGTGGGATTTCCCGCGACATCCGCGGCTCTTCGCCCAGCCACTGGCGCCCCATGGCCACCGCCCCCGATGATACGATGGTCACCGAGCGCCCCTGGTCGATCAGCGCATCGAGGCCCTCTACGAGCGATGCAAATGCCGTGCGATCGACGCGGTCACCGCCGCGCAAAAACACGGCACTCCCGATTTTGACGACAATCTGCCGCGCCTCTTTTAGCTGACTTCTCACATCCATTGGGCTGTCTCCATTGAACGCACAATCACATCGCAGTTCTACTCAAACGCCTTGAGCCGAAGTTGACGGTAGAAGTCTGCAACGTCGAGATTGTGCTGGGCAAGGCGCGGCGACGAGGCGATGCCGGAGGCATCGTCGAGCGAGCCGCAACGCAGAGCCAGCGCGGTCTCGACGCGCCAGATGCACCGTCCACGAGTGTTCAAGGCGTAGGATCCGACGCCTCGGCATCGATAAGTCCTTCGTCGATCCAGGCCTCAAATTGGTTCATAAGTCGCTGCCGATCGCCGGTTCGCTCCACCTCGGTCGCCTCGTCGACTTCCGGCCGCTGCAGCCTCGGTGGCGCAGATTCTGCCAGGCATTCGCGGTACTCGACGTCCATCCGACCTCCATTGCGAAGGCGATGCTCGGCCCGGAAGCGACGGCATCGGCCCGTCTCCTCGTCGTCGAGCGCATCCCCCAGCCCACCGCTGATCTGAGCGCTGTGATCCGTGCTCCGAGCCGACAGCAGCGAATCCCACCCCTCGAACGTCTCGGAATCGACCATCGGGCCGCAATTTCGCGACTCCCTCCCACCTGGCCGCCAGTGCTCCCAGCTCTCCGGTTCCCCCCCCGAAGACTGACGCCAGTGCTCGCCGTGAAGCGCCATCAATGCCGAAAACCGGGTGCCGTACTCCTTCTCGCGACTTGTGCCGGCCATGCTCTCCGGCTCGTAGCGCACCACCGCCTCCGGTCCCAGCCACTCCCAGACGCCCTGATCGTCAGAAAAGAGCCGCTCGGCGCGCTGACCTCTCAACTCGACGCCATCGCTGAATTCGACGTCCACTTCCAGGTGCCACCGTCCCCGCTCATCGCGCTTCCAGGCGCCGCGCTCACTCCAGCTTCGATCGCGACGCGGGTGCTCGACGTCGATCTCGAGTTCGAACTCCAGATGGAACGCCTCGTCGAGTCGCCAGCCGATATCACAGGGTCCCTCGCCGCGACGCACTCGTCGTTCGGCGACTTCGCCCGCCGACTGTGCCACCTCTAGTCCTCGCAGTGTTCCGACTTTGCCGCGGCGCTCCGGGTTGTCGCGAGCCCAGTTCTCGAAATCATCGACCCATCGATCCGTGCAATCACCGCAACCGGCGATCACAATCAACACGACAGCGACCGTCAGATACCGCACTCCCCGGCCTGTACTCTCGGTTCTCATCGCGCGTTGAATACTCCGTCGGTCGACGACGACGTCAATCACTCGGCCCGTCACTCACGGCGGACACTGCCTGCCGATCACAGAAAGACTATCATCGCCTCCTATCCGGTCAATCGAGACCACTGAGAAGCGGTCAAAAAAAAGCGGACCGAGGCTCGGCGAGATGATTTGTTTGGCTTCAAAGCGATCAAAAGTAGCCCTATCCGGAGGATAAGGCGAGGCTTGAGCGCAACGAAGCCGGACAAATCAGCC
>LFFM01000612.1_pt1 | contig 25185 bp, 22 predicted proteins | sample 643131 | NCBI WGS metagenome assembly LFFM01 (sample SAMN03777445, study PRJNA286221) | soda lake metagenome | biome: soda lake; feature: Kulunda steppe; material: water; isolation source: sample Tc-Br brine of Tanatar trona crystallizer | place: Russia: Kulunda steppe | collected 2011-07
CCTTACAGAGATACCGCTGAAAGTGCCCATAGCTGCCGTTTCTGACCGTTCGGTCAGAACGGCAGCGGGGACAGGAAACGCCGTCACGCCAGCGAACCTGTTGGAGCAGGTCTGCTGCGACCGATTCCGACCCAAACACATCTAGCGTAATCATCCGTGTCGGACACCGCTGACGCGGTGTCCTTGTCCTCTTCGACTCGACAGCGGCAGCTCAGCAGTATCAACAATCTCCTACTGAAGAGCGTTCTGTGATTGAATCACGAATACTTATATCCAAAAATAAGACTATTTACAGCATGTCAGCGAAAGTACCGTCACAGGCACAGTTCTGGGGCATTCGAGAGCCCGAACTCAACGTTCTCTATCTCATCACTCTCTGGTATAACGGAAAAGAACTCAACATCCACGGCGAGAGGCGCCGGATCAGCACACATCACGACCCGCCGCTTGAAGAACTGTTTCATGCGTCGAAAGAGGACTACGAGCAGTACGAGCATGCTCACGAGCGTCTACTGAGCAACAACCTCCTCCAAGAGGAGTATGTCTGCCGGCGGAAGATTGACTGGGGACCGACCCAGCAGGGCCTCCAAGCCATCCGCGACATCCTATATCCATGGAGCGATGACTTGCGGCCTACATGGGCCGATGATAACGACGACGGCCCGCTCTTCGGCGACCCGAACGAAGGGGTAACCCATCGAAAGGGTGTTGAGCTCGCCGGTCGACTTTTCCGCTTCATGCCGTTTGCCTTCGATATCAGCAGCGCCGGTAACCAAGCGTACGGCATTGAGTGGTACCCAACTGACGAGCGCGGTGAGGCCTGCCACGATCTCCACGTGGACACTCAACCACAGTCGACCGATGTCGGCGTTGAGGTCATCACAGAAAGCAATAACACCGACCGGCTAGTCTCAAAGTGGAAGCGACTACAGAACGAGGACCGCCTCACGTTTTGGATCTTTGATAGACGCGAAACTGCATGTCGTCTTTGGAACGCACTTGACCAGCGTGGCGAGTTCTACCTCGACGGGCAGTTCCGGGAGCACGCGAACTGGAGCGCACAGGCTATCAACCGCAAGATCTGGAGGTCCTCGCAAAGTTACCGAGCGGAGCCCGCCGAGGACATAGTCCAGACTGTCACTGGCTTGCTTGAGGGTGGCCACGATACTGTCCAAGAGCTGTACAGTGAATACTACTCAACAAACTGATACAGAAAAAAAGCGGTACTGACAGGTGAATCCGATACCCCCCCATGGGGGACACAGCAGTCTGGAGCGTTACGCGGATTTTGAGCGTTTTTATACCGGCGTCTCAGTGGCTCTATTGGCTCCGTAAATGCGTAACCGTGATTTTCACCCCTGCGTAGAGATCGAGGGTCAAATCTGACCCCCCTTTACTCAGGTTCCTATCGGAATTTATACCATATATAACGGCTCACCGCGCGGAAGATCCCACCCCGTCGCCGTGGCGTTCTCGTAGGCGTCGATGGATTCCGCACCGCTCTGCCGTTCCGCTACAACTATTGAGATTCTATTGGGTGATTCGAAGCCTCTATTGAACCCGCAGAAATCGGTGATGTTTTCGGTGGCTTTGTTGAAATCCTATTCTTCAGATGCATTATCGACTGAAGCAGCCGGTCGCTGAAGAGTGCTTATTGACAAATCCGAGTCGTTCCGGTTATGTGCTGAGATGCTGTACTTTATGTGTATTCCTTTCTATCTTCACAAGCAAATAGAGCAAATTGGCTCTGTTGAAATCCTCTAAGAGTTACATGTTTAGCCTGTAATTCGACGAGATGAAGGCCCTCCCGAAGTCGCATATTTTCCGTTTTACTGAGAAGGCGATCAATCTGGCGCGTCGAGAATCCTTGAGAATTTCAACAGAACTACTGTTTAATAGTTCTCAAGGATTGGACCACTCCGAACCGCCAGATAGGAGTCATCGTCGACACTCAGAACTTCCCACGATATACTCCGGTGGGATCGCACGTTTTTGAGGGAAAGTAGAGAGGGGAGCTGTGAACAATTACGATGATCCGTATGAATAGACAAAATTCTCAGTAATTTCCCAATTATTCTTAAGTGATGACCAGATATCACCAAATAGGCGCAGGGTGGTCGGCCCAAAGGGCCCGGTGGTGCAACACCGCACCCTTGTGCTGTCCCTACGAATGACAGCGAAACACAATAGAGCGTCCACGTCAAATAATGTTGGCGGGGCTCTGATGCGGGAGGAACCGGACAATAAAACAGTACATATAGGAGTTAAACCGCCGTTAAACGCGCCTCTACGGGACGTATATGTCATCCTTGAAATCAGCCAACTCAACGCTGGCGATAGCGCAACGACACCGCATGCGTCACAAACTCCAACTGAGTGGCAGGTCATCCAAGATGCTCTCGAGGACAGCCTTCGGTTTGGCTGTGAACGAGTGGTTCAGATCGGTGGAAAAACCACGTGTCCACCGGACAGCACAAATAACCAACAGAGTGTATTTGACCGGCCCATATCGAAGGGCTATCAAGATCACGCATCGTGCGCTGATGCCGAGAAACCTGAAGGCTGCCTGATTCACGATCTGTTTGGAGGTGATAGTCACCCCAAGCGGTTATCACAGCAGTTGGTCACCTATTGGCCACGACAGCGACACCTCTGGCAGCTAACGCTCAAATCACCACAGGCAGAAGATCTGGGGTTGATTGTGGAGGCGATACGCTACCTCGACTCCTATGATCAGCCTGTCCCATGTCTTGGTGATATCGATGTACAACTCATCAATCCGTTATATTGTGAGACAGACGTTCTGCGTCGATACGAGTCCCAAGCACCGACAAAAGGGATGACGAAGAAAGACGAGCAATGGAGGGGGTCAGTCTGTGCCCGCTATATTATAGCGCTTCAAGACCAGCTCGCTGACGGAGCAGACTTAGATCCAGCAATTTACCCGGGTGACGACAGATGATGGAGAATATCCGGGGAGATCAACAACGTGCTACGGGTGCGTATCCAGCAAAGTTATCTGACCTGTACACGTGTTTGAGCGCTACTCGGCGGTGCTATGCGATTGAGATACTCGCGGAAAGCGATGAGGAAAGCCTGTCTGTTAGCGAACTTGCGAGACAAATCACTGCTGTTGAGAACAGTATCCAAGTTGACCACGCCACTGGAGAACCGTATAGGAATGTATATTCGGCACTCAAACAGTATCATCTCGATAAATTAGCTGCTGCCGACATCATTCAACCTGATCCAGAACGAGACATGGTTGTTGCAGGTGAGTCGCTGGAGGCTGCATATCTATTATTAAGCATTAATTGCGAGACGTACGATATATTGTTGTAGAATAGTTTTTTCTTCTACATTTTCGAAGGGATCAATGCCCAATTGAGTATAAAAGTGGAACACGATTGTTGAGTTGGCTATGAGCCAACCTCAGCAAACTCACGAAGAGGTAACAGTGCCAGAGGATACCGACATGAAGTCAGTAACTGAGACTGCTATTACTGACCAGCAAAACAATCACAGGTACCAATGCCAATTCTGTGAAACAATCTATGAAAATGAGATCACCGCACGTGTGCATATTACTCGCTCTGATGACGAAATCCATCAGAACCACAATGGTCTCATGCCAGATACTGAGATCGATATTCTAGGTAAGGACGGCGAGGTCATCGATTCAGTGTCACGCCGACCTGACGAGATTACTGTAGAGAACTTTTCTGCTGACCAACTTCCGAGTGAATATCCAGAACACCAGCGGAAGATTCTCCAGATTGCTACACAGAACCCGTATGAGCAGGAGTATACGACTCTTGAAGACCTCATCGTTAGCGAGTTTGAAGAGCTCGATCTTAAGATCCCCTCCTACAGCACGATCCGGCGGGTCGTGAAGGAGTTTTACGATCTTCAAAGCCCTGATCAGGCAGAGGCAGAAGATCTTGACGATTTGACCCCAAAACAGCAAGCCATCATTATTGCCCACACGCTCCTCCCAGACGAGCCCAAATCGACTATCGCAGATCGGGTCGGTTGTGCATCATCGTACCCCGCACAGGTATTTGACCGAGCACCTCATGTCGTTCAGCAACTTGGTCAGAAAAACGATGGCGACATAGTCGAGGCGATTCAATCAGAACTGTCCGAAGAGAGTGTAATCGAGCTTACTACTCGTGAGCTAGTAGCCGACCTCCCTATTGAGTTCGCAGCAATAGACGACAGACATTCCGAAGATGTCGTGACCGACAGTGGTGATGAAGACAGCAATCAGCAAAGTCTCTGGGGGTCTCCAATCGAAAACGAAACAGGCTTGTGTGGCGTTCCTGAGCCCGAACCTGACCAGTCGAAATTTGATTCTGAAGAAGCTGATTCAGAGACACAAAACTCTAGCCAGACTGATGAAGAGGTTCTGGACGCTATCGCGGATTTACATCAGGAACTCCGCTTCCTAAGCGACATTTTCGCGCACGCGGAGCCCCATCAGAACACAAACCTTGTCACAGCTGTTGCTGATCAAGTCGAGGAGCGGTGTGAATCGATCCTCCGCACTCATGGTGACGCCTGATGTTCGTCGCCATCGACGACCTTCGAGAGACCGCAGTCTCGGCGGATGAGATCGCAGCGGGGGATCTCGCTGACAATTCCCGTGATCAATATCGGTGCTTGGCCTGCGGAGCGCCTCTTGAGTTCACAGAATCAGATGGTCCTCAGGCTGATTCTTTTCGACACCGAGACCAAGGAGAATCTTGTGTTGCTGGTGGAAATACGTCATTATGTCACCGGCTTGCGCAAGAGATTGCGATGAAGAGATTGTATAATCTGCTGCCGAACACACCTCATCTCGCAAAAGTGGATCTCGAAAAGCGTATCGGCGGTAGATCCGATTTTGTTATCGCCGACCTCCTATCTGAGTCCGCGCGTGTTGTGGTCGAGATTATATATCAGAATAGCCACCTAAGTTTGCAGCGTCGGTTGCGGACGCTGTTCGATGAGGGTTATGCGGTAATGATAGTGATAGTTACGAACGCGAGGATTAGTCCAGATCGACTTGATCATCATCTCAAACAGATCGGTCAGATTCGAGTCGGACGGTTTGATCCAACGACATGGTCGTTGAGTCTTGGCTCATTAATCCGGCCCGACACCGTAGATCTTGATGCAGCTGTCTGGGATATACTGCCAAATTACTGTTCATAATAGACACTACAAATGTGTCAATAGGTTGTATTAATTATATAACAAATACTCAGAATTAAGAAATACGCACGCGAGAGGACCTAAGAAGAGAATTAGTTTGTCATAGAACATTTTAATCTTCTAACCCTATTGTAGGACGGTTCAAAACCCTGAAAACTACGCTTTAGGACAAAAGTATTTATGTCCACATCTAGTAGTATAGAATACGGTCGACCACAACCCACGCTTACGCTACTGGGATCCAACCCCCTCACGATACCTCGGATCCAACACATGATGGGTGTGTTAGATCAGCGGTCAGCGGTAACCAACGATGCAAGCAAAATCCATCCCGGGCATTGGGTCCGGCACATCTGAGGGGGATAGTGAGCAGATACAGAGTGACGACAGCGGGAATTACTGCGTCAACATAATCGACCCCAATCCCAGTACAATACTGGACGTGAAAAGGGCACTCAAGATCCATAGCCATCGGCATCTGTCCTATACTGTCGTCGCGTGTAGAGGTGGTGCCCAGTGAGGTGTCCGCCTAGACGAAAGACAACCGCGATTAGGTGCTGCTACTGTGAGACTAGACTCTCCAGATATAATTCAAACATAAGATCGTGGTGTACTACTGAGAACTCGATACAATCACAGGTCTCCCACTGGGTTTGTTCTGAGTTCTTTGATGTAGCGTTCGGAGGTGATAGCCAATGAGCGACGAGGTATTAGCACAGAGACACACTCCCACCCGCCGACATGCACGAGTTTCAGTAGATCATGGTCTGTGTCTTTATTTGAGTGCGAAACAGCTCCGCGAACTCGGATTTGACCTTTCTGAGGTTGACCAACTGACGTACGCGATTGTTGGACCACAGGGGGAGGTCGCAGTCGATCTCATTGTGGGGGCCTCAGAGGTATAGATCCTCAATCACCGATTGAGTAAACCAAACCAGTACTAACGATACGCACACAAAAATGCCAGATATACCAGACGATACGACGATGGCAACTGCGTACGTGCCCGATGAGCTCTATGAGTCGTGGTGTGAGGCTGCAGAAGAGCGAGACTGGAGTACGAGTCAGTATATCATTAGAATGGTAGAAGCAGGCCGGAAAAATATTAGTGTCAATGACTCTCCGTCGAATTCTGTTGGCGACCTCCTTCGAGAAAAAGCTACCCTGAAGAAACAAATAGACCGTCAGCAGGACCGTATTGACGATCTTGAGCGGAGACTACAGCGGACATCCCAGTCCGCAGTTGTTCAGTTTATCAGGGAGAATCCGGGTGTAAGCACTCCAGAGATCATCCAATCTGTTGCCGATGGTGTCCCATCACGTGTTGCAAGCCAACTCGATGTTCTAGAGGGTGATATGATACAGCAGCGGGACGGTGGCTATTATCCACGTGAGCAGGACAATCAGTAACGTCACTCAACCATCCTCGAGATTACACAAAATAAAAACAATGTCACGTCGAAAAGGAACGAAGCCCGAACAGTTCGCAGGCGTTTTCCAGAACCACGAAGAGATACCAGTCAGATATCGACTAGAAACATATGCCCAATCTTACCGTGATCACGACACGTGGTCGTGGTACCTTGACAATGTCCTCTTTAACGGTGGCGTATCCGATTATATATATAGAACTGCCAAACGAGTAGAGCGGTCATGGCTGGCACATATGGAGCAATATGAACGTCATCATGCGTTACCTACACCAGAAGATGCGAACGAGTGGTGTATCAAGCTTCGAGAAAATCGAAACCGCAAGACTGCGTACGAAAAATACTACGTTTACATCTATAACTTCTTTGAGCATCTCAAATCTCACAGTCAACACCCCCATCTGTACAATCCTCTCTTGATTGCGGCAATTCAATATGAAGAAACACGGGATGTCTGGCAACACCGAATCGAATCCCGTCCCGAGGTGGTTGGTCGTGAGTAAGGATCCTAATAATGGAGGCGAGATGGATGATGGCAATAAAAATGATATGCACGGGGTATTTGCCTCCGTCTTCTCCGAGAATGATGACCCACTCTCTCAGCATAGTGATCAATTCTATGAAATATCCGCAGATCCGTTCAACTATTTTATTGAGACAGTCCTCAAGAACGACGGGAACATCGAGTCCGAGGAAACACTCAAGAGCTATAGACGGACCTACGACCAGTGGAGAGAATATATGGGCGGTATTTCAGATAGGCACCCTGCGTGCCCAAAGACGGAGCACGTACGGTCTTTTATTGGGTGGCGCAGAGACGTACACAACAATACACAGCGGACGATCAAAGGTAAAATCTCTCGGCTCTCTAGGACCTATGAATACTGGCAGAGAAAAGAGAATATGCCGCATCCTAAGTCATGGAACCCGTTTGAGGTAGGACCAGAAGAAGCCGATTTTGGAACGGATCCAGACAAAAAGTATCCAGATGTAGATCTTGATGACCTCAGAGCGAAATTTTGTGACATCACTAATATTCGGCGTCAGGCTATTATTGGACAGCAACTAAAACACGGACTCCGCGCAACTGAGATCTGTAATTTGAAAATCTCTGAGGTACATATTAGCCATCAGGAATTACAGCAGCAATATCTTGATCTTGGTTCTGCAAAAGAACTGGGCGATCACACCAATGTCGTCTACATCCCAAGTGACCGCGACGGCAATAAATCAACAAACCCGAAATTGCTTCCTATTGATGATGAACTGAGATGGTTGCTAATCAACCAGCTTCTCATCAGACCCAACGTTGATGAACCGTGGGTGTTTCTATCGAAGAGGTCCTTCACCCAGATGGACGCTAGTGGTGTGAACAAAGAATGGAAAAAGGCATTTCATCCTGAGTATGCAGGAACCGCGGACCTCAAACCAGTCACAAGCCATTTTGGCCGCCACTGGTTTTCCTCATATTGGCGATTGACTGAGGGCATGCAACGGGAGCATGTCCAGTACATGCGAGGAGATAGCATTCAGCCCGAAGAAAGTCCTCCAGATACGCTTGATACGTATCTCCATCCAAAATATGCGCATATTGAGGATGAGTACCGGCAAAACATCTTCAAACTCAACCTAGCGATGCAACGTGACCAAGTTAGCACAAGCTAGTGGCTGGACTTATTCTGCCTTTTACTACGAATATTTTCACTCTACGCATATTTCAAAAACAGATGGATTGAATCTTTTGTCTGACACGGGAATAAAGTATTTATTCGCCGGGAAATAACCTACGTGTACATCGACGATACGCATAATGGATCCAACCATCCACGCCCAACAGGATCCAACACAACAAATCACGCCACCCTGATCCAGCACAGAAACCACTAGGATCACTACCCGCGCGCCATGGTACGATGGCGCTGAGTCGGTGTTTGAGAAACACAAACACCATGCAACCTCAAAATCAACCTTTCGCCTCCGATCAATCGGAGGTTGCTAGCCTAGTTACGCAAATCGATTCCTGTGGGATCAACACCATCAGTAAACCCGTGGGCGTGTTGGAACGGCAAACTTCCACCGAACACAACGTTATCAACGGTGTAGACCGATCAGTCTCGGTAGCAGCGAACCGGCCTCAAAGGTGCTACTTTCCAGATCATTCTCGTCATGGTCACAGCGGTCAGATCAAGGCGTTCAGAATGCACCTTTTGTGGGGACTATTGCTCCTAAGATCCTTGAGAAAATTCTTCGCAAAGAGCACAACTCGGTCAGCGATTCGTGTTCCAGAATATAGTACCCGAAGAATACAGGCTCTTGTCGGAGGTGAGGCTCATGGAGACTAACGCGTCCGCATCAAAAGAGTACCAAAATCTAAAAAAGAGGGTGAAAAAACTGGAGAGGCTAGTTGGAACCCTTGGTGATACACCTCCAGCTCAAGCCGCTCTTGAAGATACGACCCTCGCTGGCCAACCTATTGGAAGAATAGTTGAGAATAATGTCAATGATATAAAAAATATTGAGGCCGCTCTACAAGGTGACACTGATAATACCCCCGGTGGAAACCGAGGCCAAATGTTACCTATTCATCGGATGTATGCTGACCTGAGAACTGGCGCTGGACAATTACTTAGTAGCACCGAGAAACGATCAGCACGAATCTTTGGACTTTTTGTTGAACGTGTAGTTGAAGCAGAAGCTAATAAATTGGATGCCTCTGGACAGACTTACTCGCTAACATCAGCTGGTGCCGAGGAAGTTCTCCTTGGGAAACATGACCCGGATGCCAGCAATTTACTTCAAGGAGTAAAGGAAGAGAGTCGGTCGCAAATCGTTGCTCGCGCTATGCGGAATGTCGTTCAACTCTCAAAGATTGACGACTGTGAGTGTGAAGAAATTGATGGTTGTGAACATTCAATCATCCAATTTCGCTCGGGTCATCCGAACGCGCTCGCAGCTCCCAAGCAGTCGTTCCGTGAAATAATGCAATCTGTCTACAACGAGTCATCGGATAACATATATTAACGAGAGAATGAGAACACCCCAATCAAACATCGTTGTTAGGAGGCTCAGATGGCGAGTGTTATCTGTCAGCTCCAATCCGGCTAGAGGTGATTATTCACAATAGGTCCCAAAAAGAATTCAACACAAAAACTATACAAATAACATCTGATTAGCCTTGGGTAAACTTCCTTCAATTCACTTCATTCGCCTTGTGTCCGCCTGTTGGCCATGTTATCTACAGTCAAAATCAACACTTCTCAATTTTCTTTTCCAACAACAATGTTTGAAAACCCGACCTCCATCATAAGGAGGTCGTAAACGAATTCACTCAGAACCAGCTACTCTCCGTAATGTAATCGCTGTCTTAATAATAACGCTCATGTGTAGCACATTGTTGATGAAGAGCCATATTGCGATTCTGCGGTACGTTGAGTAGATTGAGAACATACGACTCAGCAGCTCTGACGGCTAACTACTGAATGAGGCCAAACCCCAGAGGCTGTATCAACAATCTCCTATCCAAGAGCTTATATCTGAAGGATGGAGTTTCAACAGAGCCAATCAGTTCATACGTGAGAAATGTTGATAGGGGTTCGGGAGAATCAGTCTTAGGTGCCCGTCATCCATCGGTACACCGACCACTCGGGGATCTACCTCCGAAGTTCAATCGAAGGTACTTTCGTCACATTTCAATTGACACCGGCAGCAGAGAAATTTCTGAAGAATCAAGGATACGGGGATGGGGAGTCCATTAGTTGGAGTCTCATCAAACCACTTTGGGAAGAGGGCCATGTCTACACCGGAGGGAGCGGCACGAACTTCTCGGTGGATGATGTCCGTGAGGACTCAAGTGAAACTGACGCACCAACCGACAATCAAGTGGACGCATTGAAAAATTTCTTGCAATCGGGGGATTCCTCGGACGACGACCATGGTCAGGAATCGTCAAATGATGCGGAAAAGTCGGGAAAGATGGGGCACTCAGATACGAGGAAAAAATCGAATAAGAGTGGCGAGGCCTGGGAGGTCCCTACAGCTGTTCAACGGTTCTTGAATAATTCGGCATCAGGTGTTTCTGGCAAGAAGGCAATTCGGCGACTTATTAATCGCACAAATAGTCGAAAAGAATCTCTTGAATCGATCCAGCAATTTGTCCGGCATCCCATCGAGATCGAGAACTTCTCCGTCGGTGCTGATGGATACCCACGTTACGAATTAAATTCTCGAGGAATACGGTGGATCTGTTGCGATAAAAGAGGTGCAGAGGTCGACTTTGTGCATACAATATCCGCCGGTAAAAGTTCCGAGCAGAGCCTGGTGGTAGAAGATGGAGGGCTCGGTACTTGGATTGTCAAGGACGCTCCCGTTAGTAAGAATCACGTGAGGGATTTGGCGAAAGTCTTGCCACCTATTTTCGAGTTTCATTACAAGCTCGATCAATACCCTGTTCACGCAGAGAAGTGGTCCTTTTCCGATACTGAACTGAATCTCATTGCAAGTGACCAGAGAGAGGGCGTATTGGAAAAGATTGAGTCAATCAAGAACGCGGTTCGATCCGTTGAAGAAGATGAGTTCGTCCGTGGACGTGTTGATTTCGCCAGAATGAAGAGGTTCTTTGAGATTGAGATTGAGAATTCGGGAATCTTTGCGGTCGGCCAGAAAAAACGATACGAGGGACCAAAATTAACTGATGGCGATGAAGTGGGGTTCAAAGTAAACCGAGTCAAGGGAGAACTTCACGCTCGAAATATCCGACCATGGAGTGATGTGTCGGAGGAGCTTTCCCGAGAGAAGCAGTCAAAATCCGAAGGCAGTATGGATGCTTCCTTCGAACATGGTGAACTGGACCTCCTGTTTGATTTCACTGAAGACCTTCTGTCCATTATCGAGGAATGGACTGATGATACAGAACAGTTCTGCACTAGGGTTGGACTGAACATCGAATTTGCTGACCAAGGAGATGCATTAGGTGAGTCGATTCGTGCATTCAGCTCTGCTTCCTCACTAGATGTAGTCGGTCTGGAAGTCACCGGCAAAGGAAGTCTGGCCTACCGATTGAATCTTCCCGAAAAAGAGGGATACTGGATTTGTGTCCATCACTTTCTGGACAGTGCGGTTGATTTCGAAATTGAGATTCACCCGGAAGGGTGTCTCGCACACACTACCCAGATCGTGGACGGGAAGTTCGAATACTGGCGTCCAATTTCGGAGGGCACCCCATCCAGCCTAGAAGACAGACACCAATTTGTTACTTCATTACCAAAATACGTGCCCTTTGTAGCAAATGGGTTGTCTTCACTAGATGGTTACACTATTGCTTAGATCCAGTCCCGCTAGTGAATTCTGGTCTGGATTTAGAGCAGGCGGATGACCCGACTTGCATGGCGCTCCAAGCGGCTCTCGAACCAATCATCCCGTAGATTGTTGATAGGCGTGCCAACGCGGAATTCAAGAAGCTCCGGAAAACCGCTGTGTGTGGCTGGTAGATAGCTCCGGAAAACCGCTGTGGTGAAATCTGTGGCCCTCTTCGTTGTGACACCTGCACCCCCAACTATCTCTCTACTGGATAGGTGCGTATCGTCGAGGCTACACATTAAGGGGGGAGAGGCCACACCACCAACTCTGGACGTATCCATGCCTGAGTCTGTGGATCTGGCGTCGCATCATGTCATTCCTGAATCCGGTATCGAATGCGAGCGCCTCGATTCGTATTACGACCTGAGTCCTGATGAACCGTTGCTCCCGCGCCCGCCTCCCGTCGAATCGAAGCAGTATGCCGTGCTGGTCACAGACGACCCAGTATCGATTAACGGGAGCACGGAACGGGACTGCTACCGGGTCGTGACTGAGTCACTGGCAGACCCGAAGTACGTGGCTGAGGAGTGGTGCTGACGAAAATTCGAGGTTGTCCCGTGGACCACCAATCTGCACGACATCATCGTCGGTGACTACCCTCACGAAACGTACCGTGACAGGAGTCACGAGTACGTAGTGACGCTATTCGTCGGGGTGATGAATCGGAAACAGAGTCAGCTGGAGATGAGAGATGAGTCTGGAACGCAGGTCTGACTCGGCTTCACTGGGTAACTCTGACTCTGACGCCCAGCGACTGCGGGATGAACCGCGTCCTCCATGGGTGGATTCATATTTCAGAAGTCACTGAATATGGGTATGGACGAACCCACCGATAGCGAATCCGAGTGGGTGGAGAGGACGAGTGCATACGATAGAGTAAGGCCAATCGCCAGTACAGAGTCTCAGCCTCGCTCTGTACAGTCTATCGCGGAGAAGGCCTGTGTCTCGGGAGCCACCGCACGAAAACATTGGAGCGACTCGCGGATCTCGGCGTCCTGCTGGTATCTGATCAAGACGGAACACTGGTGTATTCGGAAGACCCGCTGTACACGCGGATGCAGGGTATTCGCGAGCTGCTGATAGAACATGACTGGGATGGTCTTATCGAGTTGCAGGAGGAGATCGAGGCAGACTCCGATGATCACTCGAACTTAGTCGCGTATCGACTCTCGCTGATTGAGGACGCGATAGAGTGGACTCGATCACGGTCTAGTGGCTGAATTCTACCTGTGGTTTATGTGTATTTTGGGGTAGATGAACAGGTGGGAACGTGTGCCTCTGACAAGTTCGGGTTGCCTCCTACACGCACCCGATTTTGTTCCCTTTTTGTGATTCTGGTTAGGGTGGTATGTCGGCACCGATCCGTTGTTGGTAGTGACTGCCAACGTAAACCGCATATTCAGGGTGGGGGTGTGTCCACGAGGCCTCCGTTACCCGTCCACCCCCAACAGATCCAAGGGTGGGCACAGTGTTGTACCCATTAGAGACTATGCCTGAAACGACGAAGACAACCGTCGTCCAAGACAGTGATGGGTACTACCGAGTCCGGGTTCCGAAGTCACTCGGGGACGCCATGGATCTCAGCGGCGAGAAAGTCGAGTGGTCAGTCGACTCCGGTAAATCTCTCAAAATCACGAAGGTGGGCGACGATGACTGACGTGGTGCGCGTCATCCGGCAAAGTCAGGGCACCGAGGACAGCATCTCCCTCCAGCAGCAACGCGAAAGCACCCGGAAACTCAGTGAGGAACTCGGCGCGGAGTCACTGCACACCGTCGACCTGGATAATCACTCCGGGTTCAGTCTGTTCACCAAAAAGGAGAGCGAGGAGCGCCTCGATGCGCATCCCGACATCCAGTCGATGATTGACGGACTCCGCGCCGGGCGGTGGGACTACGTCATCGCGCACGATGACACCCGACTCGCTCGCGATGAATACTACAGCGTGATACAACACGCTGCACTGGTCGGTGACTGCGACCTCCGGTTCGTGAAGGATGTCCCTGATGACCGCCTGACGTTCCGCATTCAGCGAATCGTGGAGGCCGAGATGAAGGTCAAAGAGATAGAGACGTCGCCGTCAGCGGTGGAGCATCGACGAGAGCAAGGGTATCACCACGGCGGGACGCCGTTCGGGTTGCAGTTCGACGCGAACGGCGAGTACCTCGTCCGTGACGGGGAGGAGTGGCCGGATGTCGAGCGCGTGTTCCGGCTCCGCGAAGGTGAGGGGATGTCGTACCGGGACATCGCCGACGAGATCGACGCGGTGAGTAAGAGCGGCGTCGGGAAAATCGTGACCGATAACAGAGAGCTGTATTTGGATCGGATGCCTTCGGATCACCCAGCTGTTTCTGCGGCAGAGTGAGTCAGTGACTGTAGACAAAACAGCCGAATCATCGGTGTATAGGCTCTGTTGGCTCTGTTTAAATCCTTAGGAAGTGATATATTCTGCTCCGGTTGTGGTCAATACAGGAGACTCATCTACCGGCGAGGGCGACGATCTTACCGACACCTGTCCAAAACACCGTGCGAGATACAGAGTGTCTATACAGTACTTCTCAGCACTACTCTGCTAAGCTCGTTAAGCTTAGAAGTTCTACCCACTCTCCGTCATCATTCTGGAACTCCCACCATTCCCACCCGTTCCATCCCGCTTCTCGAGCGTCGTCTCCTCTGTGCTGGTTGTCGGCGAACTCCGCTGCTCCACTGGGAGCCCTTGCTTTGTCATCCCCCTCGGCAACAATTTTTTCCCCCTGAATCTTCCCCTCAACAACGTCTCCAGCATAGTCTCCTCGGTGGTATTTATGACGGACAGTAGTACCGTCTCCCAGTTCATCGAATGGGTGGTCTCCAGCCTCTGACTGAGTTTCGGAACTCGTTGTGTCCGTCGTACTTTCAGAATATACCGTCTCCCGATTATTACGGTCCTCGATAGCAGCATCTTCATCCATGTGCGCAAACGCCCGAGAGAGTCCATCAGCCCAAGTCTCGTCCTTGTTTGTGAACTTTCCAAGCTTCTGAGCCAGTTCGTCTGGCAGTTTTATGTTTTTGGTCATGTTGTTGACCTCCTCCATGTGAACCAAGCAGGCTTAAGCATATTAAACTTATGCTTATACTCAGTAACTCAGTATAATTAATATCGTGGTGGCTACTTTGTCGTAGCAAACTCGCGAAGAAATATGCGAGGTATGCGCTGTGTATGCAGCACGACTGCTGGAACATATCATCAACTGTGAGTTTCAACAAATCCACAATTTCATAAACCGCTATTTGACTAACGGAACTGCATCGCTACCATCTGCTAGAGAAACCCGTTGATTTCTTCTTCATCAAACGGCCCGCCGAACAAGACGGATCGGCTCAGATTGTTGTTCGAATTGGCACAGGTGATATTCGAAAGGTAGAGACAGTCTTCACATGCACAGTTGTGATCAGTTCGGCAGATGGTGTCATAGGTACAGAACTCTGCCTCTTCGATCTGTGCCATGACATCCAGGAATCGCTCTTCAAAGAGAGTAAAGATAGATCCGAGGCTGTAGTCCGTATCTGCCCGTTTATAGATCACTGTCGAGAGCGTCCTTGGGAGCAGATGCTCAACCAAACTCTCACGTCCGTATCCCGAAAGTGCCCCAATCGCGTCAATCACTGCATGTGAGTAGGTATGCAACAGCGTGTACACCGCACGTGATACGGGATCGGTCTCTGAATCGATGGTGCCGAAGCGACCAGGATCCGTTACTTGCGAGAGGAACCATCTATCGAGATCATCAATCGCCAACTCGCCGGTGAAGTTCTCGCTGACCCACTCACGCACTGCCGTCTTATCGAGTGACAACACGACGGCTTCGGCATCGTTTGTTCGAGCGAAGATCTGTCCCTCAGCCCACTCACCACTGCGGAACAGATTCAGGGCCGGCGGAACCGCATCGTCGTCCGGCGTTTCATCGCCGCCGAATCCGCCGGTGGGCTCCGGCGATAACCGCGTATATCCATACGTCACAGTGGTGATTGGGAAATTCTTCACCAATCTGACTTGCGAGAGGTTGCGCCGATCTCGTTCGGTGATGTAGCCCTCGATCTGATCACTTTCGAGGTGCGTGTCGACAGCCCCTGACTGGAGTTCCTCAAACGTGTAGGAGTAAATATAGTCTGCTTCGTCGTACGAATCATTCGTGATCGAGAGGTACTCAAAGAGCTCCTCGCTCAATTTAACCTGTTCCTGTTCGTCGAAGACGTCCCGTAGGAAGGCGGCTGTCTCGTCGCGATGTTCGGTGATATCGACTTCAAGACGCTCTTTTGCCATTTTTCGAGCTTCTTCGTTTGATTCTGCGTCCCCTTGTTGGAGCAGATCCATCGCAAGATCCATCACCGCGTCGGGGTCGGGTTCACCCAGTTCAGAATCATCGAGCAGGTAATCGCTCACGATCTCAACCTGAAACCGGTCGTTGGTATGGAGTGTGTCGAGATCCTGCCGAACGTTCACCAGCGTTTGGGTCTGGGGATAGAACGTCGTCGACGCCGAATGGGGGAGTGTCCGGAGATCGTTCCGATCACAGGCAGAGTTGAGGCATTTTCCCCCGTAGAAATCCTCTGTGACGTCACACCCGGGATTCGTGCAGCGCCAGTATGAATCTGAGAGCTTGACGCCGCTCTCTCGGAATTCCATGCCTGCACCACAATGATCAGGGACGAGAATGTCCTGAATCTGGCCACAGGAACAGACGGCAGCGAACCGCATTTGATGATGATCGTGGAGGGCATCGCCACAGCGCTCGCAGTTAATAGTATTTCCAGCGCCAGTAAAATCTTTAATATCGTTATAGTGGAACTGATTTGCAGTTCCGCAGTTCCCACAAGCGAATACCCTCGGGAACACCTCGAAGTTCGCACTCCCTGGTTGGATGATGTCGATCGCCGTTTCGTTGAAATCCATCTGTTCCCAGTTGTCCCATTTGCTGGCGTAGCGCTTGACTCGGCGGAAAATATACTGGCTAGGCAGATTGGGTGTGATTGGCTGCCCGCGGTCGTCATAGTCCTGATTGATGTATCCGATGAGCCCACTGAGATTCGTTTCAGAGTGATTGAACGTCGCCCCCGGGAGAAAGTCATACAGGAATTTCGACTTCTTGCGCTCCATCGTCATTATTGCTCACCCTCCGTGAGCCGCTGGATGAACTCTTGGTTGTTGTATTGCGGTGTGATTTCCCCTTGTTCACCGATATCTCGGAGGTTCTGCATTGGCTCGCTCCCTTGTGGGAATTCTGGGTAGTGCATTTCGCTGAGTTTATTTTTCCAATATCGCCAGACGTCCCTAACACGAGCTTCAACTTGGTCCTCGAAATACCGATTTACCTCCTCACCGCGGTCTAACCCATACGCTGCTTTGAGATCCGCGATGAATGTTTCCTCGGTGATCTCGGGATACTGGTCTTCTGTCATAAGCTTATGCAGGTGTGATGCTTTCTGGACGTTGGCGCGCTCCGTGTCGCCATCCTCGGTGATCTCATACTTGCGGTACATCTCTGGCCGGTATCGCTGCAGGAGAATACTATTAAAAATCCCAGTAAATGTCCGGTCGATTCCGAACTTTGCCCATCGGTCGATCGGCACTGGCTCGACAGTTCGATCCAGATACTGGTGCATCTTCTCGAAGTAGCGGAACCGGTGTTTGTCTCTCTCCTTGATCGGGTCGAAGACGTCCAAAACAAACCCAGGTGTGTCAGCTTGCCGGCCGACCCGGCTGCTGGATTGGATGTACTGGAACGTCTTTCGTGGATACCCGAAGAATAGCATGAGGTTGAATCGATCAACGTCAATACCGTGGCCGATGAAGCTCGTTGAGGGCACGGTATCGATACGCTCCGCGAAAGGAGTGTCACCGGGATCCTCGAGCTGTTCGAGGAACTCTGGGTCTTCCGTGTCAGCCGTTAACTGCCGCTCGATAAGGGGATCTTCATATCCGTCCCGCTTGAGCTTTGGATTGACGTATTTCGCGATGTTCTCCCGGTAGCGGTCTTTCCTGGTTTTGTTATTGAAGTAGACGAGCGATGTTTCATAGAGATCCAGAAGGTCTGCTTTCTCAGTCGGAGTGAGGGTGGTGACGCCGATCGCCTCTGCTAACTCAGCTGGCGGCATAGCGCGGAGATTGCGGATCACCTCATGCATGTCTGCAACGATATCGAGGACGGCGTAGAGATGCGACCGGTTCGACGGCATGAGCCCGAGATACTCCCGCTCGACGGTCTCTGTCAGGTGACCGTAGAAGGTTTCTCCCTGCACCGGCCCATCGTTCGGAAACCGAACGGCGTCGCGTTGGAATAGATTGCGAATTTGGCGTTCATACTCGGAGATGGTCGCTGTCGATGTCACGATTTTCGGTGTCTTTCCGTGGATTTGCTCACAGAGAGACAAGTACGTCGTTTCATAGTGGGATGCGAAGGTCCCCAGCTCCTCGTTTAGCAAGTGTACCTCGTCGATCAGATGGAGTGTCGGGACTGGATCGTAGAACTCCGTGGATGCATCTTCAATCCGATCTTCACAGTCGAATAGATCCTTCTCTGAACAGGTTCCTGAGTAGCCGTACCCGTGTACTGGACAATATGTGGTTGTGTTGCCGAAAAGATTTGCAAATCGGGGCTGCATTCCCATAACGGAGATCTTGTCTAGCGACCCAAGCAGTATCGAGGGAATGTATCGGTAAATGTCTCGGTCGACGACGTAGAGTGGGATTTGACCGATACAGTCGTCCCCGGAACAGTGGTGGAAGACGCTGTTTTTCTCTACATCATATTCGACAGTGATCTCGCTATCACAGAGGGGGCACTCATCCAGTACTTTGCATTCTCGTTCGAGTTTCTCCTGACTCTGCTGGAACGCTTCTCTGAGGGTATCCCTGTCTGTTCCGATGGCGTTCGGTGTATCCTGTCCACCGACATAGAATCCGAGCGAGAATTCGGCGCCGGTCCCGTCAAACCAGTCCGGATCACGGCGAATTTGTTCAGCGTAGAGTAGGCTTTCGATGAATCGATCTTTCTGTTGACGGCTCAGCAGCCGGAGCGGGAATCGAATCCAAGCGGTGACACCCTCGTTTTTCCCGCGCAGTCGGTCATAGAACAGATTGAATAAGATGAGTCCGAGGTACGCTTCGGTCTTTCCCCCACCAGTTGGGAACCACAAGACATCTGCCTTCTCGTCATATTCAGTCTCTGCCCAGTCATGCTCACGTTGGACGATCCCTGAGAGATTACAGGTGACGAACACGAGCTGGAAGAGTCGCCAACCAGGGAACTCATGCTGATTCGAATTCACCTGATTCATCGCCTGGAAGGCCTTGAGAGAGCGTTCATCCCGACTGAGAATCTCGATCCCATGCTTGAACCGATCAATTTCAGCATGGAATTGCTCGGCCGCAGCATCAAGCTCCTCAGCTTCTTCAGGTGTCAGATCCAGATCGTCAATGATCTCAGACCGTCTCGTTGTCGTCCAGTCTTCGTAGTACGCCTCCATCCCTTCCGCAATTGCTTCAAGCGTCGGGATCGCTGCACCCCCCGTTAGATCGTCGAAGTCCGTCTCGTAGCTGTCGTTGAATTCAAATTCGTAGACTGGCTCGGTCGGCACTGCCGTTGTGGACACTGTTGTCGGAGGTGACCCAACACCCGTTTCGATCGAACAGTTCCGCCCTTTGCCCCATACCTGCTGATCGTACCGGTAGTCTTTCGGGACAAGATCGAACGTATAGGGTTCGAGCTCACCTTCGATCTCGATCTGTGGATTAAAGATAAATGGATCGTCAGTCGTTTCGCTGCCTGCAATTGGGCGATTAATGATTTCGATAGTAAGCTGGCCATCCGATTCTCTCGACACGAGACCAATGTTCCATTGGTAGTGATCGATGTCGACTGTCGGAACATCTTCGGTAAGCTCTGAGAATTCCTCGGGCCCTATATCGAGAAGTTCGGGTGGAGAGAGATCGAGTTGCTCACCAACTTCTGGGGTTGGAGTTACGAGGTAGGATTGTGTATGGTCGGTAAACGCCTCGCGAACAGCGTCACGCAGGCGTGCTTCGACATTCTCGATCTCGCTGGGGAGGGAAAGCAGCTCACCCGTATACTCAAATGATACAGAGAACTTTCGGTAGAATTCCTCCGCGAGTGAATAGAGCGAGTCAGCCGAGACGGCGTCACGGTCGACTGAGTCGATTTCGATATCCTCACGCTCAGCGACTTCGAGTTTTGCTGCTCTAAGCCCCTCCTCACGGAGCGACTTGAACTCCTCGTAGGTGGGGAAGCTCGGATAGTACAGGTCGAACGTGATCCTGAGTGTCCCCGTCGTTCCGGGCGTTGGTTTGCAATCTAACCCGTGAGAGACCGGCTTGGTTTTTGCCTCGAAATCCTCCTCGGAGTCTCGACCGTACTCCGGGGCAATGTTCGATACATAGAACTTGTCCTCGGGGCGTTCGCCGACACAGTACGCTTTATCCCGTCCGCTCGCACGGTCGAGCGTCTGCGTCAGCAGGAACTGTCCGAGTTGTTGTGCTTTACTCGACATCGATTACGTCCTCTACAATTTTTTCCATGGTGTTTGCTTCGATATCTGCATCACTGTCGGCAACCTCATCTGGTAGCGAACTATCTGTGGCAATTCCAGCTTCGAGAGACCGCTTGGCTTCCTTCCCGATTTGTCGGTGGAGGGTGCGAATTTCTCTTAAGGCTGAAATCGTCGGCTCAGCGAGCGAGGTTGCACTCGGGTCCAAGATTTCCAATACAAGTTGAACATTTTCTGCGTCTCGAGGCCCAAGTGTCCGCCCTGATCGCCAGCTTGCAATCGTGTCAGGGCTCCTGATATCGGACCCTTCTGACTGCATTTCGCGGAGCAGTCCTTCTACGGTGTACTCGTCATCGAGTCCTTCCTTGAGAACAGTCCGCCATCGGTCAATCGTTGATTCACACCCACGGACGCGCTCTCGATCATGGGCTGATTCAATAAAGACGTCATAGAGGTCGCCACTGGAATCGTCCATCAGCAACACCTCGTCACCTGGCTCTAGCTCGGCGACTGGAACCCGAACGATCCCCCCTTCAGAAGTAACCGTGACGCGGCTAAGCGAAGATTGGGTTCTCGATGTTCCATCAGTGAACACTATCTTCAGTGTATTGTCTGTGTGCACTTGCCCAGTTTCGCCTGATGCCTCCCCAGTTGTCCCCGACTGAGTGCTGGCACTTTCCCCACTGAACTCCGCTTCAAGTACCTCATCCAGAAGTTCGTTTGCGTTCTCGTAATCGGGGGGTTCGTAGTTTTTTTCACCGATACTGGCAGCCGCTGATGCGTCCGTTGGGGAAGCCCCCTCAACGACTTCCTGTAGTTCTTCGTCAGCGTCTTGTGTACTCCTCTGAGCCGCCTGTGGGCTACTGGGCGTGGGGCTTCCTGCTCCTGCCCGCGCAGTGTTCTGCTCTGGCGGTTCTTTGGGCTCGTTATAATCTGTTACCTCAATCGTTGTATCGGTCTCTGCGAGTTCGCGTTCAAGCCGACGTTCGACATGATCAGCCCACATCTCGAACTGGAGAAACTCCATCGACCGTGAAGCAGGGAACGAATAGATGTGAGATGACTGACCCAACGGGCGTGTTATCACCGTCGGTTTGTCAGGGTCTGGGACGAGATCTGCGATCGGCACAATCTCCGTAGTATCGGGCATCGTTTCCCCCTCTGCCGCAAGGGCGTTCGTGATCGCTTTTTTCTCATATTCGTTCCGGACAACGAATCGCGCTAAAGTGCCGGCCTCCTCTGCGTCGCTAATTCGCTCGAACAATGCTTCTTGCAGCGGGTGCTTCGTATTGAGTAGTTGTTGAAGATAGCTAGCTGCTTGACAGTAGTTGATAAGCAAATCTGCGGTCATCCCATCCAGGTTTTGAGCCTTCCCTCGGAGGTTTGCAATAAGATCACCCACCGATTGGTGGTGGTAGTTGTCTTTGACCGCGTCTTCCCAATGTTGGGGGCGTACCGGTAGCTCAGTCAGGAGGTTGAAAAGCCAGCCAACCTCAACTGCGAGTCCGGGCACGTGACGGAGATCTTGTTTCATGTTCGCTAGGTCAGTCACGACAGATCGCATTTTCGGGTAGTGGACTCGCTGGAGAGCGACACGACGCTCACCCGAGGAGAGGATTTGTGCGTATTGCGAGGCGACGGATTCGTCCGTATTCTCGTTTACACGTGCGGTCGAGAGCAAAGTGTTGTCTAACTCGATGTGCCGCGTGTTCGAGAGTATCGACTCAAACGCTGGTTGGGCCTCATTCACATAATAGACCACAGGAATGGAGAGTCCCTTCACATACGACTTGAGTTCCTCAAGCCGCCGACGAGGGTCACGCCACTCTTTTTTCCGAAGGTCGACGACTAGGACACCAAGATCGCTCGGGCAGTTATCCAATTCAATCCCGTGTTTCGCGGTAAACAGGCTTGCCGAGCCAGAAACGCTGCTCACTTTATCGATTGACGTGCGGTCGAGTAGTGGTGGAGTCTTGCCGATCCCATTGCGGCGGACTTCGTCAAATAACGTCACATACCCTTGCGACAAGGATGGTAGCAGACAGAGAGACTTCCCTTGCCCGACGATTCCGTTCCTTGGAAAACTTGGATTTTGTACTCGAAGATATCCTAGGCAGACACCGAGTAGTATCTCATTACCCGGTAGTGGATTGACAATCGTGACGTTCTTCCCGCGGCTGATCGAAGTAAGGACTTCCTCAATAACGGCTAACTCGACATCACCCATGTTGAGGGGACCGTCTTTTGTTCGCAGACCGTCTTGGAACCAGCGAGCGAGTTCAGGCCGATCCTCGCATCGCGAGGCAGTCTCTGCCAATGACTGCATCAATACACCCCCTACTGCCGTAGCGTTGATAAGCATTTATTATTCCACGGTATTTGATAAACAATCTGAGCATCCGACTAACCCTCTGCAGTCAAGTTATTATTGGGGACTTCACGCTATCCATTTATGCCACGAAGAAAATGATTGAATAATGACTAATATCTGGATTACGTCTATGAGCACCCACCCCGAGTCGGTTCTCAACCCGTTAATCAGTGCCTGTGAAGACGGGTTCGTTCCAAGTTCCGTTGAGTTGTTGTCCAACCCAAGTGTTTCAGAGTATGAATCCACGGCTCTGTAGTTTCGCTAGACGTAACGGCGACGACTCCGTTATCTAGATAGAAAGCGAAGAGACAGATCGGTGTGACATCCGAAATCCGTCTCTTCACGCGTGTTACGAGGGCTAAGGCTAAATAAGTTGTCACTAACCCGGACGAGCCCGCCGACCCCGAAGGGGGAGGCGGGTTCGCCGAGTGGGCGATGCTCACCGTGCATGCACTCCGCATCAAACTGGACAAATCCTACCGCGTTGCGGTGGATTATTCAAAATACTCTTTTGCCGGTCTTCGATGATTGTCTCGGTGATCTCATTCATCTCATCAGGGCCGATTTATTGTAAGTTCCTAATCACAGGATCAACTCCTTGTGCGGGGTCATCTTCACCAAAGATAGCGATATGTTCTGGCTCGTCAGCGATAATTAGTTTCCCATAACCAACAGTACGTCTTCTACCCTGACGAGTCGCCCAACCATCATACGCAGCCGGGATCTGTTCAGGCTCGATCTGGTATGTAACAGTTCCATTGGTATCAACACTAACTAGCCCAACATGGGAAATCCAGTCTTCTTGGGTTTCCTTGATCAATTTATTGGCAATGTCTACCTCAGACTCAGGGACCGCCAAATAAAGATGAGTGAAGCTAGAGCTGGATAAATAAATTTTCAATTGATCTTTGATTCTCTGATCCCAGTAGCTAGGGGTGATCCCTGTTTTCGCTTCATATGCTTTAATAAACCCATTCGATGGATCTCCCACAATTTCCTGCGGGAATTTTTTTCCTTCAATCGACAGATTGTCTACACGCTTTGCTCGGACTCCTTCGGGATTTGGTAGTGTTCCTTCACGCATACCCCCCTCTTGAACCCAAATATAGTGCGAAATCCATGCCTCGTTTTCGTGATTCAGAGATGGCACATGAGATCTAACGAGTGGTTCAGCCTCTCGAAAAATTATGGGGGTGATTTCTTTTTCGGGAGAAAACGCTTCATCAACACCCGTAAGCAGTTTTGTACCGTAACGTGGTGCCTCACCCCGTTCAATTTCAATTGGCATCCCCATAATCCCGATCTTTTGTGGTACTTCTATGACGAGGTCTTCAATTGTCTCAACGGCTTCAGAGAATTCAATTACTTCAGGATCTTTCTTACTGACGCGTTCATCAGGCATAGTTTTGACCGATGAAAACAGGTCTTTAATTCGATTTTTACTGGTCACACGACGGTCCGTACGCCTGGTGTTCGTCACGTTGGGAACTTCGACAGCCTCCTGAAGGTCAGAGATGGTGTATTCTCCTTCAGTAATAGAGTAGGCGAGAGATTCTCGGAAATGGTTGAGAGAATTTACACCAGGGGGTGCACCACCAACAATATAGTGGTCGTCAGATAGTAATATTTTGTACTCCTCTGGTTCTATAGAGCAAATATATAGTTTGTCAAGATATCCAGATCTCTTGTATTTCTCAAGTTGTCGAATGATTCCTGCTCCTTTTCCCGCACTCCGAGTTAATGTCTCTGATTTAATTTCATATCCTATATATGAATCACCCATTCGAGCCACCAGGTCTATGTTACCGTACTCACTGAGGGAGACCTCAGCAGCAATCTCATCAACATCAGGATTCATTGCTAAGGACTGCCAGAGATTATCCCGTACTAAGGGTTCCAAAATATGACTCATATGTTATTATCCAATTGTGAATTATAATAAAACTGTCTGTTGAGATCCTACTGAGGTCATCGGTGACCGGAATCAAATGATTCGATCACTCTATGGATTACTCGGTATCATCTGTGCTGTACCGAGGTCGACATCGATAAGGTGACTGCGAGGACCGCGTCGGAGTGTTGTCCGTCGTCGGATAGCCGCCCGTCGAGCTCGCCGGTGTCTCTATCGAACCACTATCGGTTGCCTCGCTATCGGGATTACCGTAACGCTCTTGTGAAGAACATTGTTGATGTATAGCTGGCGGTGTTCAGATAAGGATTGAAAGGTGAGGCGGTGCGTTTTCAAAGTGATCCATGCCCGAAATGGGGAGCTGTATCAACGATCTCTCACA
>LFFM01000613.1_pt1 | contig 25163 bp, 28 predicted proteins | sample 643131 | NCBI WGS metagenome assembly LFFM01 (sample SAMN03777445, study PRJNA286221) | soda lake metagenome | biome: soda lake; feature: Kulunda steppe; material: water; isolation source: sample Tc-Br brine of Tanatar trona crystallizer | place: Russia: Kulunda steppe | collected 2011-07
GGCTCGGATCGGCGACTGCCGACGAGGTTATCCCGCCGCTCTCGGAGATCCTCACAAAGAGTTCGGGCGCCCCACAGCGGCGCAACGCGGCCTGGCTCCTCGGCCGTGTCGTCGGATCGGAGCACGAACGGACTGCCCGCGACGCGCTCTTGGAGGCGCTCGGCGACGACGACGGGATGACGGCACAGTTCGCCGCGACGAGCCTCACGCGACTGTCGGCTCCGGGGCTCGAAGCCGACCTGCTCGGGCTCGCTCGCGACGGCGAAGCCGATCGCGAGGCCCGATCGAAAGCGCTTTTCGTTCTCGGGAAAGTTGGCGACGACAGCGCGCGCGAGGAACTCGGCGAGTTCGTCGACCGGACCGACGACGACGCCCTCCGCGAGGCGGCCTTCGCCGCGCTGTCGAAACTCGGGGGCATCGGCGGGGGTGGTGCGCGGTGAGCAAATCCGAACGGAAGCTCATGGACACGACCGGACGGTTCACGCAGGTAGTCAAGGACGGATCGAAGCTCGGCGACATCGGGTGGACGGACGGCCGGATCCTGCTGTCGAATCGCCGACTCGTCCTCGCGGGCTCGGGCGGCAAACGGACGATCCAGCTCTCGAAAGTCGATAGGATCGAGGGACGATACGACGTCAACCAGACGATCGCACAGGTGGCCGATTACGTGAGCGTCCGGACCGGCAGTGACGTGTTTCTCGTCTCCACCGGGGAATCCGAGGACTTCGAGCGAACCTTACACAAGACGATCCTCGACGGCAATATCGTGTTGGTCAAACACCCGGCCATCGAGGGCGGCGTCGTCCAGGACGTCGGCTGGAAAAAGGCCCGGGTGAAGATCGACGAGGAGGCGGTCAACCTCGCCGTCGAGGACGGCTCGTTCGTCCGGATCGAAATCGACGATATCGGCACCGTCGAGCGCGACGAACGGACCGTCAGATCGGCGGAACGGCCGGTGCTGGAGGCCGAACACACCGAGGAGGGGACGAGCGTCGAGACGTATCTATCCGGAAACACGAAGCACTGTTCGGTGCTTGGGTCCGTACTCCAACGAGGGGCCGAGCGGAACGCCTCCTCGATCGACCTCGGGAAGGAACAAAAGGAGGTTCTGATGGCGCTGTACTCCGGGGTCTCCTCGTTCGAGGTGCCGGAGTTCCTCGACATGGATCCCGACGACGTCGAGGAAATCTACGAGCGCCTCGTCGAGTTGGACGTCCTCCAGGAAGTCCGGATCCGTCGGGAAGTCGCCCTGAAGCCGCGGGGGCGCAACATCGCAAGCGAGTCGATGAACAGCCAGTGACCGGCCAACGGCGGCCGAACCCGTGATCTCACCGCCGTCACCTGTCCGTGAACCCCCTGCCGGCCCCGATCCGTGAACCCTTATACCGGCCGGGGGCGAGTCACCGGTATGCGACAGATACGGTTCCGTGACTCAGAGGGCGACGCCCGATACGGCGAACTGACCGACGACGGGACGATCCGCGCTGATCCGAAACGCGAGGGGCGGGTCACCGACGTAGTCGAGACCTTCCACGTCGACGACGTCGAGGTCCTCCCGCCGTGTGACCCCTCGAAGATCGTCTGTATCGGGCTGAACTACGCGGACCACGCCGAGGAACAGGGGATGGAGGTACCCGACCGGCCCCTGCTGTTTCTCAAAACACCCAACGCGGTCGCGAGCCACGGCGCGGAACTCGAACTCCTCCCCGGGAAGGAGGAACTCGACTACGAGGCCGAACTCGGCGTCGTCATCGGCGACCGGTGCCGAAACGTCGACGCGGCCGACGCCGAGGACGTAATCGCCGGGTTCACCTGTGTCAACGACGTCTCGAACCGCGACGACCAACGACTCGAGACCAACTGGGTCCGAGGAAAGTCCTTCGACGACGCCGCCCCGATAGGGCCCGTCATCGCGTCGCCAGAGGAGGTCCCCGACGACGCCGCGATTCGCTGTCGCGTCAACGGCGAACTCAGACAGGACTCCTCGCGGAGCCAGTTCATCTTCGACGTTCCGGAACTGATCGAGGAGATCACGGCGTACATGACACTCGAGGAGGGCGACGTGATCTCGACGGGGACACCCGAGGGTGTCGGCCCACTCGTCGACGGCGACACGGTCGAAATCGAGGTCGAAGGCGTGGGGACGCTCCGAAACGAGGTCCGGATCCCCTGACCGGCGATCAGAGGATCGGCACGGGCGTTCCGAGCAGCCCCGAGACGACGAGCAGTCCGACCGCGAACGCGGCGGCGAGCAGATAGAACGGACGGGCGGCGCGGGCCGGTTCGCGGATCTTCTTTTCCTCGACGCCCCGCGCGGCCTTTCCGCTCCCGACCTCGACGAGCGCGGCGAGCCCGAACCAGAGCGCGAGCATAACCAAGACCAGATAGCCGCTCGGCGTCCCGGTCAGTGTCTCCGCGGTGTACAGCGTTCCCGCGAGGTGGCCGCCGGTCACGAGCAACAACAGCGCGCTGATCCGCGTTATCCACCGAAGCTTCGAGACGACGTTGCCGAACGCCGCCGGTTCGAGCCGCCCGTCCATCGCCAGTGGAAGTACCGCCGCGGCGACGAACAGGACGGAGCCAGCCCACAGCGCCGAGAAGGCGGTGTGGATCGTGTACATCGCGGTGTCGACTACCATATCCGGATCGGCGGGCGGGCGAGGCTTATACGTACTCGTCTCGGAACGCCGTCCGGGTCACATCGATTCCGGTCGGCGTCGGCTCCCGAACGAACCGGCGGTCACTCGAGGAGGCTCTCTGCCCACTCGACGTCCTCCGGCGTGTCGACGCTCTCGAAGCTGTCGAGTGAGCCGTGTGCGAGCAACTCCTCTCGGTCGACGACCACCCGATCGAGCGTCGACAGCGGTTCGATGATCCGCGGGTTTTCGGTTTCGAGGGCACGTTCACACGCCGTGACCGACGGGGCGGTTTTATATACGGCGTGGAGCGGTTCGAACCACTCCCCGGGACGTGGGACGGCGGCTTCGTGGCCGTCGGCGCGATCGAAGAGGTACGTCACGATGCCGGGGTCCAAGAACGGCATGTCGGCGGCAACGACCGCCGAATACGCCGTATCGGCGGCCTCGAGCCCCGTTTTGATGCCCGCGACCGGGCCGCGGTCCGGGATCTCGTCGATCGCAAAGCGTGGGTTCAGCCCCTCGAGGGCCGCCGCGATGGCGTCGCGTTGGTCCGTCCGGCAGTTGACGACCAGTTCGTCCGTTGCCGCCGACAGCCGGTCAGCGACGCGCCGTATGAGGGGTGTCCCGGCGACGTCGACGACGGTCTTGTCCGTCCCGCCCATCCGAACCGACCGCCCCCCGGCGACGATCACACCACTCGTCCGGTTCATACGCGGTCTACCGGGTCGACCCTCTTGAATCGGTGTGGTTCGGACGACCCGGACGATGAGGGAAGCGGGCACCGAGGCTCCTTGAGCACGTTTAAGACCGCCGGACCGCTTGGAACAGGTATGCAACCACGGGACCTGTCCGGTCACGTCGCCTACGAGGCGGGTCGGGGGGTCGAGGAAGTCGCCCGCGAACTGGGACTCGACCCCGCCGACCTCGTGAAACTCTCTTCGAACGAGAACGCGTTCGGTCCTGCCCCGAAGGCGGTCGAGGCGATCACCGAGTTCGCGCCGTCGGTACACAGCTATCCGAAATCCTCTGCGGCCGACCTCAGGGAGCGGTTGGCGTCGATCCACGGGGTCGATTCGGGGCAGGTGTGGCTCGCGAACGGCGGCGACGGCGCGCTCGATTACCTCGCCCGGGCGATGCTCTCGCCGGGCGAGGAGGTGCTCGTCCCCGATCCGGGATTCGCCTACTACGCGATGAGCGCCAGATACCACCACGGATCGGTCAACGAGTACCCGGTCCGGAAGGCCGACGGCTTCGAACAGTCGGCGGAGACGGTCTTAGCACACTACGACGGCGAACGGATCGTCTATCTCACGACCCCGCACAACCCGACGGGGAGCGAGGTGCCGCGCGCCGAGATCGAAGCGATCGCTTCGGGAACCGACGACGAAACGCTCACCCTCGTCGACGAGGCGTACATCGAGTTCTCCGACTCGGCGTCGGTCGTCGACATGGTCGAACAACGCGACGACGTGGCGATCCTCCGGACGTTCTCGAAGGCGTACGGGCTCGCCGGATTACGGCTCGGCTACGCGGTCGTCCCGTCACCGTGGGCGAACGCGTACGCGCGGGTGAACACGCCGTTTGCCGCCTCGGAGATCGCCTGCCGGGCCGGCCTCGCGGCCCTCGACGACGACGCTCACATCGAGAAGACAGTCGAGACCGCGGCGTGGGCGAGAGCGTACATCCGCGAAGCGATCGAGTGCCCGACCTGGGACAGCGGCGGGAACTTCGTTCTCTGTGAGGTCGGCGACGGCACCGCGGTCGCCGACGCGGCACAGCGGGAGGGGATCATCGTCCGGGACACGACCTCCTTCGGCCTTCCGGAGTGTATCCGGGTCACCTGCGGGACGCGCCCGGAAACGAAACGCGCGGTGGAGGCGCTCAACGGCCTTCTATGAGGGTGGCCGTGACCGGGACTCCCGGCGTCGGCAAGACGACGGCGACCGGAGTTGTCCGGACGGACCTCGAGGTCGTCCACCTCAACGACCTCGTCCGCGAGGAGGGGCTGACGACGGGCACCGACGAGGAGCGAGACAGCCTCGTCGTCGACCTCGAGGCAGTTTCGGCCCGACTCGCCGACCGGACGGACGTGCTCGTCGAATCCCATCTGGCCCACCATATCGACGCGGACCGCACGATCGTGTTGCGGTGTGCGCCCTCGGAACTGGAATCGCGGCTCCTCGATCGCGGCGAACCCGAGCCGAAAGCGGTCGAAAACGCGGAGGCCGAGGCCCTCGACGTGATCCTTTCGGAGGCAGTCGATCGGCAGGGGGTCGACTCGGTGTACGAGATCGACACGACCGACGAACCGCCCGAGGCCGTCGCTGAGGCGATCGAAGCCGTCGTTTCGGGCGAACGGACACCGTCGGTCGGGACAGTCGAATTCACGGGGTATCTATGACGCTCGATAAACTCCGACCGCTGGCCGAACGGCTTCTGGATCCGTTCGTCGGGGCGGCCGACCGGATCGGGTTGACGCCCGACGGGGTGAGCGTCATCGCCTTCGGGTTCGCCGTCGTCGCCGCGGGGGCCTACGCCGTCGGCGGCACGGAAGTGGTCGGGGTCGGTCCGACGCCGACGCTGTACGCGGTCGGCGCGCTGTTCGTCCTGTTAAACGGTTGGATGGACCTGCTCGACGGGGCCCTCGCACGCCGACAGGGAACTGATTCGATCGCGGGGGACCTCCTGGATCACGTTCTCGACCGCTACGCCGACATCGTCATTATCGCCGGGCTCGCCGTCGGCGCGGACGCGTATCTCCTCGGCTTTCTCGCGGTCACGGGCGTGTTGATGACGTCGTATCTCGGGACGCAGGCGCAAGCGGTCGGCCTCGACCGGGCCTACGGCGGCCTCGTCGGCCGGGCCGACCGGCTCGCGATCATCGGGATCGTGACGGCCGTCTCGGCCGTCGTCACCGCGCCGATCGCGGGGCTGACGCTCGTCGGCTGGCTGCTCGTGTTCCTCGCTGCAGTCGGTCATCTAACCGCGCTACAGCGGTTTTACGGGTCGATGGGTGCGCTCTGAGTCACGGTTCCCGAGCGGGAGCCGTCAGGCGGAAAACCCTTTTGTACCGACGCGCAACGTCAGGTATGGTCCAGTGTGAGATGTGCGGCACCGAAACGGGGTCGCCGAAGACGGTCAAGATTGAGGGCGCCGAACTAGAGGTGTGCGACGACTGCGCCGACTTCGGGACGGAGGTCCGGACCGAGGAGCCCTCCTCGACGTCGACGAAGTACTCGACGTCCTCGTCGTCCGGGTCTGACTCGTCGTCATCGTCGCGCGGATCCGGGAGTTCGTCCGGCGGTGGCGGCGGTGGCAGCCGCCGGGACATGTTCGACGAGATGGACGAAGTCGCGCAGGACTACGACGAGCGTATTCGATCGGCACGCGAGGCGGAGGGGCTGACTCAAGAGGAGCTTGCGGACCGACTCAACGAGAAGGCCAGTCTCATCCGCAAACTGGAGCGTGGGGACGTGCTCCCGAGCGACGACATCCAGCGCAAACTGGAGCGGGGGCTCGAAATCGACCTCTCGATGGGCGGCTCCGACGACGACGCCGAGTGGTCCGGTGGGTCCTCGACGGGCGGGACGACGCTCGGTGACGTCGTCAAGCGGAAGGATTAATTCGGCACGTTTTCGAACACGACATCATCGACGTCGGGGTTGACGACGACCCTTTCGGTGTCCGAAACCGGCTCGTCCAGTTCGACTGCTAAAAGCGGCGCGCCTGACTTCGGCGCGTACGTGTACCGTGTCACTGTCCCGAGACGCGGCTCCCCTTCGACAGACACCCATACCCGGCGGTCTTCCATACGCCGACTGGTTGTTCCTGCGTCGTGTATCCGTCGATCGAGGGCGACGGAACCGGGTGCGCCGCCGTGGCTGCCGGAGCCGAGCGTTTCCGCGGCTGAAACGACCCGAACGACTTTTGAGCGGTACCGGGAACGTCGTGCATGGCAACGGGTCCGGCAACTGACGACGAATCGGCGGAGATCGGTCGGCTACCGCCGGTTCGATCGGTCGGGCGAGCGCTGCTTTCGGCGCTCGTCTCGACGCCGGGTCGGAGCACGGCGACTGTCCTCGTCGTCGGCCCGTATCTGTGGCTTGGGTACTACGTCGTCGGCACCGCAAGCGGACGGCTCGGCGATATCGTCGTCGGCGGTGACTGGCTGACGCTCATGTTCACCGCCTACGCGCTGTTTTCGGCGCTCGCGCTCGCCCACCGCGTCCTGCGGATCGGGCTCTCGGAACTGACCGTGGAGTACCTGCTCGACGTCGTCGTCCTGAGTTGGCTCACGGTGTTTTATTTTGTCTGGATGCTCGCGCGGGAGCCGGTCTCGCCCACGACGACGGTCACTGAACTGTACGCGCCGCTCCTTGCGGGCGATCCGGCGGCCGTCCTCCAGGTTGGAACCGTCGCGGTCGTTTCGGTCGTCGCCGCCGGGGTCGTTCTGTTTCCCCGCGAGAACAGCCGGCCGTTTCGAAACGAGTTCCGGACGGCGCTCGTCACGTTCCCCGTCTTCGTGACCGCGCTCGTGGTGATCGCCCGGCCGGGAGCCGACTCCCTGTTGTGGCCGGTGCTAATCGGCGTGTTCATCGGGACGCTCCTCGGCGGACTCGGCCGGATTCACGTTATAACGAGCGCCGCCGCCAAGGGGCTCTTCGCGGCGCTGTCGCTTCTCGTGTGGGCCATCGGCGCGCTCGGGTGGCTGCTCGTGTATCGTCGTCGCCCGCCGACCGACCACGTCGTGTTGGTCCGGGCGGGGTGGGGACGTGTCGACGACTTCGGCGGGGACGACCGGGACCGATGACTGGCTTCGATCTCCACGCCGAACGCAACCGGCTCAAACAGCTTACCGACGACGGCGATACGAGGCTGTTCGAAAACCGTGATGACGTGCCGTGTCCGGCCTGCGGACAGCCGTTCGAACGGGTGTTCTCGACGCGGCGGGAGTCGGTCTCGTTCCCGGAGACGGACGGCTCGCGGTTCTGTCTCGTCCGCGAGCCGGATGTCGTCCATCTGTTCCGACACTGACGCCGCCGATCTATTTAAATATCTATCGTTGGCTCGACGATAGCCACGCCTCGACCAGTTCCGCGAGAAAACCCACATACTGCGGAGGTATTTTGTTATCGACTTCGACGACGACACGGGCGGTGAAACGCCCCAAACTTAATTAGTGGATCTGAACCTACCGGGTAGTAACACGCTCGCGGCCGGTTCCCGCTGGACACATTCCGACGAATGCCGTCCAGGGGGCTTCGACGGGAGACCGACACCGACCCGGGCGACAGGAAATACGAACAATGATTGATAATCTGCTTGGCGGCGACGACGAGGGCCCCGACGAGAGCGGCGGGGACGACATGGACGGGGGGCTGTTCGACGCCGACGAGGGTGACGACGACCTGATGGGCGGTGACGACGACCTGATGGGCGGTGACGATATGGGATTCGACGGGATGGACGACGGCGGCTCGAGTTCCGCCGAGATGGACAACCGTCTTGACGAACTGGAAAACGAGGTCGCGTCCCTCTCTTCGACAGTCAACACGGTCAAAAGTGAGAACGAGCAGATCAGCGAATCCGTCGGTGACGTCGAGGAGAACATCCGGAAACTGCTCGAGGTGTACGAGATGGTGACGCGTGGGGTGAATCCGTTCGTCGATGAAACCGAAATGGGTGACGCGTTCGGCGGTGGCGGCGGCGCGAACCCAAACGGCGGTTCGATGGGGCTTTTCGGCGACGACGACGGGGCCGACACCGACATCGACGAGTCCGTCGCCGACGCCGAAGCCGACGACTTCTTCGACGACGATCTCGACGATGAGGGCTTCGACGACGGGTTCGGCGACGAATTCGACGAGAGCCCCGGAATCGAAGACGACGATGGGTTTGAGGGGGGTCTCGACGACGTCGACGGGAGCGGACTCGATGACGACCTCGGCGACGGATTCGACGACGACCCAGGGAAGGACGGTACGGACGACGGCGGCGGCAAATCCTTCGAGGAACTAAAGGCCGAGTACGACGCCGGTGACGCCGATTGGGACGACAACGACGACGCGGAACCTGCCAACGAGGATCCGGCGTTCGACGACACCTCTGCGGGCGACGACGTCGACGCCGTGGGCTCGACGGCAGATCTCGAAGGCGTCGAGGACGAAACCGCGTCCGGGCCGGACGGGGAGTTGACCGCCGAAACAACCGAGCGTTCCGACGACGGGCGGGACACCCCGATCGACGGCGGAAAGCCGTATTTGGAGACGCTTCCGTCGGGATACGTCGCGGACATCGTCGTGATGGATTGGCTCGAGTTCCTCGTCGAGGAGGCCGGCGTCGACGGGGCGGCGCGAACGATCGGCTACTACGAGGCGATCGAGTGGGTCGACGAAGAAGCCGCCGAGACGCTCCAGACGTTCCTGAAGGGGTTCGGCGAGGGCGTCGAGGCGGACCCGGATCCCGGATCCTCGCTCACCGTCGCCCACCACAACAGGAGCCTGCGATTCATCAGTCGGATCGCCAACCCGGACATGGAGATGGTGGCCTTCGACGACCGCGGAGCCGGAGCGGCGGGCGGTCAGTCACCGGGATTCGGCGGATCGGCGGCTTTTTCGGATCGCAACCGGGTCGACCGGGCGGTCGAGTCGGACGGTGGCCGTGACCTCGGTGACACCGGACCGCAACCGGAACGGGGACGGCGTCCGGACCGCGGGGTCGACGTGACGCGAGACCGCCATTCGGACGGCGACGCGGGGACCGACCGGGCGGGCTTCGATTGGGGCGAGGGGCGGACGGAGTAACGCACCATGCAGGAAACACGAAACATACGTTCGCTCGGACTCGAGGACCACGACAGGCTCAACAAGGAACTCGGTGGGGGGATTCCACGGGGCAGTATCGTCCTCATGGAGGGCGACTACGGCGCCGGCAAGAGCGCGCTCTCACAGCGGATCAGCTACGGGTTCTGTCAAGAAGGGACCACCGTGAGCTTTCTGTCGACGGAGCTGACGATCGGCGGCTTTCTCGATCAGATGCATTCGCTGTCGTACGACGTGGTCGAGCATCTGCTCGACGAACGCCTGCTGTTTCTTCATGCCAACCTCGATACCGGCGGCGTCCTCTCCGGGGGAAGCAACGAGGAAAACCGAATGGATCTCCTCACCCGTCTGATGGACGCCGAGACGATGTGGACGGCCGATGTGATCGTCATCGACACGTTCGATGCGATCCTCCGTAACGATCCGACGTTCGAGGCGTTGATTCGGAAGAACGAGGAGCGACAGGCGGCCTTGGAGATAATCTCGTTTTTCCGGGACATGATCTCCGAGGGGAAGATAATCGTCCTGACGGTCGACCCCTCGACGGTCGACGGCGACGCAATCGGGCCGTTCCGGGCCATCGCGGACGTCTTTCTGGAACTCGAGATGGTCGAAGTCGGAAACGACGTCCGACGCCAGATCTCGGTGAAGCGGTTCGCGGGCATGGGTGAACAGGTCGGCGACACGATCGGGTACTCGGTCCGGTCCGGAACCGGGATCGTCATCGAAAGCCGAAGCGTCGCATAATGACGGAACTGGGAACCGCAACACCGTCAGACGAACTCAGACAGGCCGCCGCAAACCGGCCACACCTCAGGGAACACCTCAAGAAATTCAAACAGATCACCGGCGAGTTCCCGCTGTACATCGAGGAGGCCGACGGCGAGTACGAGACGAACCGGCCGAACGTCCTCTACCCCGTCGGCGGTCCGATCTACTGTCACATCTACGGCGACGTCGGACGTGACATGAAATACTACGCGATCGAGCCGACGCTCTCCGACGAGGAAAAGGAGGTGTTCGAGGGGATCAAAGACGAACTGCTCCGGCGGAGCGTCACGAAGAAAGCGCCGGAAAACGAGTCCGAGTACGGCGACCGGATCGAGGAGTTGCTCTCCGAGTCGACGCGTATCGAGGGCGAAGATCCCGAGGACCTCCTCGAGCGGATCCGATTCAAGATCGACCCCAACACGAAGGAGGTCTCACGGGGGACGTTCGAGAACATTCGGTACCGACTGAACCGGGACATCGTCGGTCTCGGGCCGCTGGAACCCGTTATGCGCGACCCGGCCAACGAGGATATCCACGTCATCGGTCCGAGCGAGTGTTACGTCGACCACGAAGTGTACGGAATGTTGAAGACGACGGTCGATTTCGGGACCGAAGCCGAGTTCGACAACTGGCTCCGGAACATGGGCGAGCGGATCGGTGACCCCCTGAGCGATTCGGACCCGATCGTCGACTCCACGCTACCGGATGGGTCCCGGTTGAACGTCATCTACAGCGACGATGTCAGTCTGAAAGGGCCGAGCCTCACCATCCGACAGGGAAGCGAAGTGCCGCTTTCGGTCAACCAGATCACGAAATGGGGAACGCTGTCGCCGGAACTCGCGGCGTACCTGTGGCTCTGTCTGGAGAACGAACAGACCGTGTTCGTCGTCGGCGAGACGGCGTCGGGGAAGACGACGACGCTAAACAGCATCATGTCGTTCATCCCCCGCGATTCGAAGATCTACTCCGCGGAGGACACCGCCGAAGTGATGCCGCCACACGACACCTGGCAGCAACTGCTCACCCGCGAAGGCGGCGGCGAGGACTCAGAGGACGTCGATATGTTCAATCTCGTCGAGGCAGCGCTGCGCTCGCGTCCCGAGTACATCATCGTCGGCGAGGTCCGGGGCGAGGAGGGCCGGATGGCGTTCCAGGCAGCCCAGACCGGCCACCCGGTCATGCTCACGTTCCACGCCTCCGACATCGTCTCGATGATCCAGCGGTTCACTGGCGAACCGATCAACGTCCCGGAGACGTTCATGGACAACGCCGACGTGGCGCTGTTTCAAAACCGCGTCAAACAGGGCGACGACGTGCTTAGACGGGTGACCAGCGTCCAGGAGATCGAGGGATACTCGAAGGAGATGGAGGGTGTCGTCACCCGGCAGGTGTTCTACTGGGACCCAGTCGAGGACGAGATCGTCTTTCAGGGGATGAACAACTCCTACGTACTGGAGGATCAGATCGCGGAACTGCTCGGGTACCCCGACACGCGGAAAATATACGACGACCTCCAGTACCGCGCCGACATTATCGAGCGGATGATTCAGGAGGACATCCTCGGCTACCACGAGGTCAACGAGGCGATAGCCAGCTTCCAGCGCGACGGTATCGAGGGGCTCCCGTTCACGGTCGCTCGGAGTGATTGATCGATGGGGGCCGCCGGACGAACCGCACAGGCGACCCAACTCGCCGGGTCCGTCCTTGATGCGTACGACCGGATGGAGATGGACTCGAAGCGGTACGTCTTCGTCGTCCTCCTCCCGGCGACAGCGCTGTTTTTCGGGACGATCGTTCTCGCGATCGCCTGGCAGACGCTGTTTCTCGTCCGGCTGTTGCTCCCCGTCCTCGGCGCGGTGTTTCTCGTGACCGGGGTCGCCTACCCGAAACTCGCCGTCGACCGCCGCCGCATCGAGATGGAGAACCGGTTTCACCTGATGGTCACACACATGACGGTCCTCTCGACGACGAACATCGACCGGATGGAAGTGTTCCGAAAGCTCGCAAACGAGGAGGAGTACGGCGAACTCACCGTCGAGAACAGGCGGATCGTCCAGTTGGTCGACACGTGGAACCAGAGCCTCGACGACGCGTTACGTCGGCGCGCGAAGGAAGTCCCGAGCGACTCGTTGCGGGATCTGTACGACCGACTGGCTTACACTCTCGGTGCGGGCCAAGAGATGTCCGATTTCCTGTTCGAGGAGCAAAACGTCATCATCGAGAACTACAGCACGATCTACGAGCAGTCCCTGGAGAACCTCGATGTGATGAAGGACCTCTATCTCTCGATGGTGCTGTCGATGACGTTCGCGTTGGTGTTCGCCGTCGTGCTCCCGATCCTGACGGGGACGAACCCGACGTGGACCGTCGCGGCGGTCATCGCGATGTTCGTGTTCGTCCAGATCGGGTTCTTCCTCGTCATCCGCGCGATCGTCCCTTACGATCCGCTTTGGTACGTCGAGGACGGCTACCGGACGCGCTCGAAACAGCTGCTGCTCGGGAGTTCCGCCGTGGCTGTCGCGCTGTTCTCGCTCATCGTCCTCTCGATGCTCGCGAGCACGTTCGACGTGCCGCCGTTTACGACGCTGGTCCCGATGGGTTCGATCCCACAGCCGCTGTATCTGGCGATTCCGACGCTTCCGTTCTTGCTCCCGGCGATCGTGTTCCGCCGACAGGAAAAGGCGATAATAGAGCGCGACGAGGAGTTCCCCAGCTTCATTCGGGCGCTCGGGGCGAGCGAGAGCGCCAAGCAATCGACCACGTCGATGGTGCTTCGGACGCTCCGGAAGAAGGATTTCGGGGCGTTGACCGAGAACCTCGATGACCTCTATCGCCGACTGAACATGCGTCTGGACACGGAAAGCGCCTGGCGGTACTTCGCCGAGGACACCAGCTCGTACGTGATACAGAAGTTCAGCGAGATGTATCTCATCGGGCGCGAGATGGGCGGTGATCCGAAGAAACTCGGCGAACTCATCAGCCAGAACATGAACAAGATCGCACAGCTCCGCGAGCGCCGCAGACAGGTCACGGTGACGCTCATCGGCCTGCTGTACGGCATCAGTGCGGCGTCGGCGTTCGCGTTCTTTACGGGGCTCGAAATCGCGGTCATCATGGCGGGGTTCGACATCGACGTGGGAAGCGGCGCGGTCGATTTCGGCCAGCTACTCCACACGGAGCTGTACAACGTGTCGCTTCTCAGATACCTGCTGTTGCTCGTGTTGCTTTTCAACGCCGTCGTCTCCTCGCTGACGATCCGAACCGCCGACGGCGGCCACTTCGGCAACGCCTTCCTCCACTTCGTCGCGCTGATTTGGGTGGGGTGTCTCACCGCCGTCGCGACCGAATCGCTGATTAGCGTTCTGTTGGATGTGAACCTATGACCGGGGACGAAACCGCCGTCGCGGACTTCGTCGGGCGGTTCGCACGGAACCCGAGCTCCGGCGTCGGCGATGAGCCGGAAACGGCCCGTATCGTGATGAGTCGGAAACGGCTCGTGGTCGCCGGCGACGATCGACTCACGATCCCGCTCTCGAACGTCGTCGACGTCGTCGTCGGTAGCGTTCCGCCTGATCTCCGTTACCTGTTCGATTCGACGGTGACCGTCGGGTACAGGGTCGACGACGCCGTCGAAACCGTCCTCATCGAGGGATCCGAGGGGACGATGGAGAAGTTCCGGACAGTCCTATTTAAATGCCTGCTCAACGGGTCGAAGGCGAAACTCAAGCACCCGGCCCGGGTCGGCGGACGCGTGACCGATTCCCCCGTTCGAACGGCGAAACTCTCCGTTTCGCCCGACCGCGTCGGATTCAGGACGCGGGAGGGAACGGTCGGCATCGATATCACGGACGTGATCGACTTCGAACGAACCCAGCGCGCACCCGATGGAGCGAACCGTCCGACCCTTTTGATCCGGCACACCGACGATGGCCAGGTGACGATGTCACTCATCGCGCCGAACTCGTCGCGGCTGTTGAACATCCTCGGACGATACCTCCGGATCGAGTACGGGCGGTTGCTGAGCGAAGTCGCCGATATCGAACTCAACGAGCCCGAGAAGCGGCTGCTGGTCACCGTCTACGCCACCGGCGGCGATATCGACTTCGCGTCCGTCCTCGACGGCGACGCCGCTCGTGCGACGAACGTAGTCAACGCCCTTCGGGAGAAGGGGCTGTTCGAGGAGGGTCCGTCCGGGATTTCGCTGACGACGCGCGGACAGGTCGTCGTCAACCAACGGATCGAGGACGTAAACATCTGAAACCGAACTCAGAGCTTTTTGCGCATCTTCCGGTGTTCGATTCCGGCGTCCTCGAACGGGTCCCCGAACGTCTCGTAGCCGAGTCGGGTATAAAAACCGACCACGGTGCGTTGGGCGTGAAGGATGATTTCGCGGTACCCGGTCTCCCATGCTGTGTCCTCCACTGCCGTCATCAACTCGCGTCCGATGCCCTCCCCGCGCCGCTCGGCGAGTACCGCCACCCGCTCGACTTTGGCGGCGTCCCCCCGGTTGGTGACGTTTTCGTCCTCGGAACCATTACCGTCGACCTGATAAGGCCGAAGCCGAGCCACCCCGATCGGTTCGCCCCCGTCGTAGGCGACGAAGTGCGTCGATCGGCCGTCTTTTCCGTCGATCTCTCGATCCTCGGGGACGCCCTGTTCGTTGACGAACACCGTTCGTCGAACCGAACGTGCGTCGTCGACCCGATCGTCGCCGATTCGCCGGATCTCCATACGGTCAGATGGGCCGGGGTGTACCTAACTCCCGTGGCCCCGTTCACCCCTGTTGTCGGGCGCCTTCCGGCACCCAATATTAAGAAGATGAGCCGTGTATGTCGACACGCTATGGAACTCACTTGGCACGGCCACTCGACGTGGTACGTCACCGTCGACGGTACGGATCTGCTTATCGACCCGTTCTTCGGAAATCCGAAGACTGAGCTCACCCCCGATGACGTCGACGATCCCGACTACGTTCTCTTGACCCACGGCCACGAGGACCACGTCGCCCACGCCGGGGCGTTCAGCGACGCGACGCTCGTCGCGACGCCCGAACTCGTGTCCTACGCCGAGGACAACTTCGGCTTCGAGGACGCCGTCGGCGGGATGGGGATGAACCTCGGCGGCACCGTCGAGTGCGGGGACGCGTGGGTCACGATGGTTCGCGCCGACCACTCGAACGGCATCGAGACCGGCTACGAAACCTCCGGCGGAATGCCGGCCGGGTTCGTCGTCTCGGAGAAAAAACCGACGCAGGAATCCGACGCCGACGGCACGAGTTTCTATCACGCGGGCGACACGAGCCTCATGGTCGAGATGCGGGAAGTGATCGGGCCGTTCCTCGAACCCGACTTCGCGGCCCTGCCGGCCGGCGACCACTTTACGATGGGGCCGGCCCAAGCCGCGATCGCGGCCGATTGGGTCGGCGCGGACTACGCCGCCCCGATGCATTACGACACGTTCCCGCCGATCGAGATCGATACGGACGATTTCAAGCGAGAACTGAAAGCCGCCGGTGCGGCGGCTGAGCCGGTGATCCTCGAGGGCGACGAGTCCTTCAGCCTCTAGCGACCCCGACCGAGCGACCGCCACCGGGGCTTTTTGTATCGGCGGCGAGAGTGTACGCCCGTTATGGCCGACATAGAGACTACCACCGTCAACGAGGCAAAGTACCACTCGCTGAGTCGTGCGGGCGATTTCGAACTCAGTATCGACGCGACCGGCAAGGAGGGGCCGACCCCGAACGAGGTGTTGGTCGCCGACTACGCGTCCTGTTTCACGTTCGCCTGTCGCGCCGGAGCCAACCGACAACTCGATACCGACCTCGGCAAGGTCGAAACGGAAGCGGAGGCGGAACTCGACGACAGCGACGACCTCTCCGAGATCCGATTCCATCTTTACGTCGAGGCCGACCTCACGGACGAGGAGATCGAGCAAGTCGTCGAACTGGGCGAGGGGATCTGTCACGTCCACGCCGCGATGAAGGAGTCGCTGTACGCGGATATCGAAGTCACGCCGGACGCTTTTTAATCTCGGTCGGGGATCGGTCCGGTCCCTTTTATACGATCGCGCGGCAGGATCACTGTGCCAGACACCGCCGCTGTTCGGCCTCGGATCCAGGGCGGCCGCCGGACAGTATCGTGCCGCCTGTTCGCCACACCCAAGGGGTTCGCGATTCCACGGATGACGGTCGTTTATAAGATTCCGGAGCCACTATTCGGTCATATGACTGACTGGCAGGACAGGATCGTCGGCGATCGGATGACGGTCGACAGCGAGTTCGCGTCCCGAATCGACAACTCCCAGTTTACCCGACAGGAGTGGGGACTCATCATGACTGCGGCGTCGTTCGAAATCGAAAACCCCGACGACGGGGCGGCGGCCGAGATCGTCGCCAACACTGACGAACTGCGCGGGATGATGCCTGAGATCGAGAAAGTCGCCGATATGGACCCGATGGGGGGGAACCCACGGGACGATCCCGGTTCCGATGGCGGGTTCCTCGACTCGATCCTCGGCGCGCTGGGATTGGGCAACGACGGCGGCGGGCGGGTCGGCGTCGACGAGGAGAAACTCACGGCGGCCGAAGCGCTCGTCGCCGAGTACGCCGAGGAACTGCAGGCACATCTCGAATCGGAGGGGCGCTGGGACGAAATCCGCTCGATCGCCGCCGAGGAGTAGCTACAACCGATCGACGATAGCCGCAGTAACGTCCTCGGTCGAGGCGTCGCCGCCGAGGTCCGGTGTTCTGGGGCCGGCCTCGAGGACGGCCTCGACCGCAGTCCTGACACGATCCGCTTCCACGCCGTATCCGAGATGTTCGAGCAACATCGCGGCCGACAGTATCGTCGCGGCCGGGTTCGCGATACCCTGTCCGGCGATGTCCGGCGCCGACCCGTGTACCGGCTCGAAGAGCGCGTTGTCCTCGCCGACGTTGGCGCTGGGGAGCAATCCGAGGCCGCCGACGAGGCCGGCGGCGAGATCCGAGAGCATATCGCCGGCAAGGTTCGGACAGATCACGACGCCGTACTCCTCGGGCCGGAGGCAGAGATGCATCGCCAGCGCGTCCATCAGCGCCTCCTGATACTCGTATCCGCCTTCGTCGGCGACCGCTGCGACGCTTTCGATGAACTGTCCGTCCGTCGCCCGCATCACGTTCGCCTTGTGGGCGACGGTCACGTCGCCGTAGCCGTTCTCGTCGGCGTATTCGAACCCGTACTCGGCGATCTTCCGGGAGGCCTCGTCGGTGATCACACGGGTGAGCGTCGTGACGCCGTCGGCGATCTCGCTTTCGATGCCCGTGTAGACGCCCTCAGTGTTCTCCCGGACGAAAACGAGATCCGTCTCCGGGCGGAGCGAGTCGACGCCCGGGTACGCCCGGGCCGGCCGGACGTTCGCGAAGGAGCCGACGGCCTCGCGAAGCGGGAGGATAACGTCCGCTGCCGTCTCGCCGGCCGCACCGAAAAGCGTCGCGTCGGCGTCGGCCGCCAACTGGTACGTCTCCTCGGGGAGCGCCTCGCCACGGGCTTTGAGGACGTGGTCGCCGGCCTCGGCCTCGACGAACTCGAAGTCGAGATCGAGCGCTTCGAGGACGTCGATCGCCGCCGGTACGACTTCTCCGCCGATCCCGTCGCCGGGGATGACCGCGATCTCCTCAGTCATCGCCGTTGCCTGCTCGGGCCTTTCGGCTTCGGATGTACGGCAGCGAGTCGGCCGTCTTCGCGATGGACTCCGTGTTGGATTTCATCAACGCGGTCGTATCCCAGATGCCGTCGACCAGCGCCTTCCGCTGTGCCTCATCGACGTTCGCGTCGACGGTAGTCCCGCCATAGGCTACGGTTTCGGCGTCGACGTCGATATCGATGTCGCCGTCGGGGTTCTCCTCGACCCACGCCTGTAACGCCTTGACCGTCTCGCTGTCGGCGGTGACAGTCGGGACGCCGAGCGCGAGACAGTTGCCCGCGAAGATTTCGGCGAACGACTCACCGATGATGGCGTCGATCCCCCAGCGGACGAGCGCTTGTGGGGCGTGCTCGCGGGAGGACCCACAGCCGAAGTTGGCGTTGACGATCAAAACGTTCGCATCCTGATACTTCTCCTCGTTGAACGGGTGTTCCTTCTCGTTGTCCTCGTCGTCGAAACGCTGGTCGAAGAAGGCGAACTCGCCGAGGCCGTCAAACGTGACGACCTTCATGAATCGGGCCGGAATTATCTGATCCGTATCGATGTCGTTGCCACGGATCGGAAGCCCGGGGCCACTCACGTGTTCGACGCTTGGGATCCCCTCGGAACCGCTCATACCCGTACCTCCGTCTTCGGCAGCTCGCGGACGTCGGTCACTTCCCCCGTGACCGCCGCGGCGGCGACCATCAACGGGCTCATAAGCACCGTCCGACCGTCCTTCGAGCCCTGCCGTCCGACGAAGTTCCGGTTCGAGGAGGAGGCCGAGGCCTCGTCGCCGACGAGTTGGTCGTCGTTCATCCCGAGACACATCGAACAGCCGGCCCCACGCCACTCGAACCCTGCCTCGGTGAATATTTCATCGAGCCCCTCGCGCTCGGCCGCGGCCTTCACGCGTTGGCTGCCCGGGACGACCATCGCGCGAACGGAGTCGTCGACCTGCCGTCCCTCGATGATCCCCGCGGCCGCACGGAGATCCGGCAGTCGGGCGTTCGTACAGGAACCGAGGAAGGCCACGTCGATGTCGTACCCCTCCATGGTGCCGCCGGGCTCGACGCGCATGTGTTTTTGCGCGCGCCGGGCCGTTTCCTGTTTGTCCGCGGGCAGCGAGTCCGGTTCCGGGATCGGTTCGGTGATCCCGATGCCCTGCCCGGGCGTCGTTCCCCACGTGACCATCGGCTCGATCTCGGAGCCGTCGATCGTGACCACGTCGTCGTACTCGGCGTCGTGATCGGAGGCGATCGACTCCCAGTAGGATTTGAGTTCCGCGAACCGCTCGGGGTCGTCTTTGAACTCGTCCGTCTCTTCGAGCCACTCGTAGGTCGTCTCGTCGGGATTGACGTACCCCGCACGCGCGCCGCCCTCGATCGACATGTTGCAGATCGACATCCGACCCTCCATGCCGAGGTCCTCGATCGCGTCACCGGCATACTCGTAGACGTAGCCGACGCCGCCGTCCGTCCCGAGGCGGCGAATGATCGTCAGGATGACATCCTTGGCGGTGACGGCCTCGCCGAGTTCGCCCGTGACTTCGATCTTTCGGACCTTCTTTTTCTCCATGGCGACCGTTTGGGTCGCCAAAACGTCGCGGATCTGCGACGTTCCGATCCCGAACGCGAGCGCGCCGAACGCGCCGTGTGTCGAGGTGTGGCTGTCCCCGCAGACGATCGTCATCCCCGGTTGGGTGATCCCCTGCTCCGGGCCGATGACGTGGACGATCCCCTGGTTTCCCGTCGTCGGGTCGTCGAACTCGATGCCCGCCGAACGGACGTTCTCCTCGAGTTCGGCCATCATCCCTTCGGCCGCCTCGTTCTCGAACGGTCGATCGCGGTTGTCCGTCGGGACGATGTGATCGACCGTCGCGTGCGTCAGATCCGGGCGCGCGACTTCGATGTCGCGCTCCCGAAGCATCCCGAACGCCTGGGGACTCGTCACCTCGTGGATGAGATGAAGTCCGACGAAGAGCTGATCTTGGCCGTTCGGAAGCGTCGTGACCTTGTGGTTCTCCCAGACCTTATCGTACAGCGTCCCCTCGCTCATCGGTCACCACCACGGTCGAACGTGCGCTGTGGGCCGTCGGTGTCGACGTCGTCCGACACCGTGTGCGGGACGTCGGCGAGCGTCTCGGAGTTCGACTTCGACCCCGATTCCGGCTCGGACTCGGGCTCCACGGCGTCGGTTTCCTCGGTCGCGTCCGCCTCGCCGCCGTCGGCGGCGATCGTCTTTCCTCGTTTGTACGTCTGTGTCTCGCCGAACACCTTCCCCGTGTAGGGGTTGGTGTGGCTGACCTCCCCGAGTGTCGCTTCGTCCGCCATCAGTGATCTATTCCTCCCCCCACGCGAACAGCGCGCGCAGGTCCTCGCCGACGTCCTCGATGTCGTGGCTCGTTTCGGCGGCCCGGAGTTGCTTGTAGCTCGGTCGGCCGGTCTGGTTTTCCGTGATCCACTCCCGGGCGAAGGTTCCGTTCTGGACCTCCTCGAGGACCTCCTCCATCCGCTCACGTGCGTGGTCGTCGATGATTCGATCACCGCGGGTCAACCCGCCGTACTCGGCGGTGTCGGACACCGAGTTCCACATCTCGGTGTTGCCGCCCTCGTACATCAGATCGACGATGAGTTTGAGCTCGTTCAGACACTCGAAGTACGCCATCTCACGGCTGTAGCCCGCATCGACGAGCGTTTCATAGCCCGTCTTGACCAACGCGGTGACGCCGCCACAAAGCACCGCCTGCTCGCCGAAGAGGTCCGACTCGGTCTCCTCGCGGAACGACGTCTCGATGACACCGGCGCGCGTACAGCCGATCGCCTCCGCGTACGCCAGCCCGATATCGTGTGCGTCGCCGGTCGCGTCCCGGTAGACGGCGAGCAGTCCGGGCGTCCCCTCGTCGTTCTCGTAGTTGCGGCGGACGAGGTGGCCGGGTGATTTCGGTGCGACCATCGTGACGTTGATACCGTCGTCGGGTTCGATCTGCCCGTAGTGGATATTGAACCCGTGGGCGAACTGCAGCGTATCGCCTTCGGTCATAACGCCTCGGATGCGTTCGTAGACGTCCGGTTGGACCGTATCCGGAACCAGGACACTCACGATGTCTGCCTGTTCCGCCGCGTTGCGTGGCGTCGCCACGTCGAGTCCGTCGGACTTCGCCGCCGCCCGCGACGAGGAGTCCTCCCGGAGGCCGACAACCACGTCGACGCCCGAATCGTCGAGATTCTGGGCGTGGGCGTGGCCCTGGCTCCCGTAGCCGAGGACGGCTACGGTTTTGTCGTCAAGTACGGTGCTGTCAGCGTCGTCGTCGTAATAAATGTCTGCGTCTGTCATTGTGATTATGTGTGTCGCTCTTCGACTCTGGCCGTCTCCTCTTCGCCCCGGGCCAACGCGGCTTGGCCCGTCCGTGCGATTTCGCGGATTCCGAACTGTTTGTAGGCGTCGATGGCGTCGTCGATCTTGCTCTCGGAGCCGGTTATCTGGACGGTTATTGTCCGCGGGCCGGCATCGAGCGTCTCGCCGCCGTACATCTCTGTGATCGCTTGGACCTTGTCCGGTTCGTCCCCGTCTACTTTGAGCATGACGAGTTCGACCGCGACCGGGTTCGAATCCAACTCCCGGACGTGAACGACCGGGATCAGCTTGTTCAGTTGCTTTTTGATCTGGTCGATTCCCGGATCGGGTTCTTCGACCACGAGCGTGATCCGGGAGTACCCCTCGTTCTGCGTCGGGCCGACGGTGAGCGACTCGATGTTGAACTGTCGTCTGTGGAACAGTCCGGACACGCGTGCCAAGACGCCCGGTTCGTTCTTGACGTACGCCGAGATCGTCGTCCGACGGGGGTCCTGTTCGGCTTGGGTTTCGGGATCGATGCGGATCCCCTGTGAGTTTCGCCGCCCCACCGGACGGTTGCGCTCCTCCGGCGGCGGCCCCTCGAGGCCCGTTCGACGAACGTTTTCCCGCCGGCTCATAGCTGCTCCTCCGTTAGGGCGAACAATCCGTTGTCCCCGCCGCTGGGAACCATCGGGTAGACGTTCTCCCCGGGGTCGATGTGGACGTCGACGACGCTCGGGCCGTCGTACTCCAAGGCCTCCTCGACCACGTTCTCGACCTCGTCGTAGGTGTCGATCCGGAACCCGCGTGCGCCGAACGCCTCGGCCAGGGTGTCGAACTCGGGAATCCAGGGGTATTCCGAGGCCATGTGTCGCTCACCGAAGAAGGCGTCCTGCCACTGGCGGACCATCCCGATCGCGTCGTTGTTGAGGATGACGATCGTGATATCGAGGCTCTCCCGGACGGCGACTGAAAGCTCCTGGCAGGTCATCAGGAACGACCCGTCGCCGTCGAAACAGACGACGTCCTGATCGGGGGCGGCGACCTTCGCGCCGATCGCGGAGGGCAGTCCGTAGCCCATCGTCCCGAGGCCGTGGGAGGTCACCCACGTCCGGGGCTCCGTCCACGTCCAGTACTGCCAGGCCCACATCTGGTGTTGGCCGACGCCCGTGGTGACGATCGTGTCGTCGTCGGTCATCTCGTCGAACACCTCGACGATGTACTGCGGTTTGACCGGATCGTCTTCGGGGGCGGCATACGACATCGGGTACTCCGCCTTCCACGTCTCACACTGGTCGAGCCACGCGTCGGTCGAGGGCGACCGGACCATCGCGTCGCCGAGTTGGTCGAGTACGGCCTTCGCGTCGCCGATGAGTGGGTGATCCGCCTCGATGTTCTTCGAGATTTCGGCGGGGTCGATGTCGACGTGGATCACCTCGGCATCGGGGGCGAACGTCTCGACGCCGCCGGTGAGCCGGTCGTCGAATCGGGTCCCGATCGCGAGCATGCAGTCCGTCACCGTGATCGCCATGTTGGCGTATCCGGTGCCGTGCATGCCCGCGATTTCCAGCGACAGTTCGTGGTCCTCGGGGAACGATCCGGTGCCGGGCATCGTCGTGATGACCGGGATCTCGTGCTCCTTCGCAAAGCTTCGGAGTTCGTCGCTCGCCTCGCCTTTGATCACGCCGCCACCGGCGAGAATAACGGGCTTTTTGGCCCGCGCGAGAACGTCGGCGGCCTCGGAGACGGCGTCGGGATCCGCCGTCTCCGGCGGGTCGTACGTGTCCGGCAGCTCCGGCGTGCCCGGGTCCTCGCTCGCCTCACCGTTGGTCACGTCCTTCGGAAGGTCGACGAGCGTCGGTCCCTGCCGGCCGTACTTCGCGAGCGCGAACGCCGTCCCGACGTCCGTCCCGACGCTCTCGGGGTCGTCGGCGAAGACGTTCGCCTTCGTGATCGGGCTGGTGACGCCGATGGTGTCCGTCTCCTGAAAGGCGTCGTTGCCGACGAACTCGGTCGGAACCTGTCCGGTCAACGCGATAAGCGGATCGGAGTCCATGCTGGCGTCGGCGATGCCGGTGACGAGGTTCGTCGCGCCCGGCCCCGACGTCGCCATGCAGACGCCCGGATCGCCGGTAACGGTCCCGTAGGCGTCGGCGGCGTGGGCCGCGCCCTGTTCGTGAGCCATCGTGATATGCGTCATATCCGAGTAGTACAGAGCGTCGTACACCGGCATGATCGCCCCGCCCTGCACGCCGAAGAGGTGTTCGACGCCGGCGTTTTCGAGTGCCCTGACGACGGCGTCGGCCCCCGTTTCGATCTCGTCGGCGGGTGCCTCGGGATCGGGCTCGGTTTCGGGGGCGCTTCGTGCTTGCTCCCCGCTCATTGTTCGGTCTCCGCTCGATACCGTCGGTCGGCCGCTGTTCGATGTCGTCTGTCGGTGTCTCGTGTATGCATTGTTCCGGCTGTAGCGTGGTCTCTGTCCGATACGAACCGCGATCGTGAGAAGTGTAATATGGGGGCTAACGAGCCCCTACAATACCGGACGCGAGGTTGACGGTGCCCGCGTGAGCAGCCGTTCCGGCCGTCGCATCCGTCATCACTACGGACGTTGCGGCGCGGATATTTATAAACATTCCGCGTCGCGCGTCCGCCGACCGTCACGCCGCTCGCGAGTACCGGTGGCTCGGGGCGGGGGCGAACGGCCGGCGGGCGCATGGTTAAATCCGTACCTCCTCGCGCCGGACGCCGACCTCTTGAGCGAACTGCTTGAGCCGCTCGAAGGTGATCTCCTCCTGTTGCGCGCCGCGGTCCTTGACCATCCGGGTCACCTCTCGAACCTCACCCTCGGTCGGCTCGAAGCCCGCGTCCTCGAGTCGCTCGCGAACGGAATGGGTGCCGGTGTGTTTGCCGAGCACCAGTTGCCGGGTCGCGCCGACCATCTCCGGCGTCATGACGCCCGGCTCGAACGTGTCGGAGTTCTCGATGACCCCGGCGGCGTGGATGCCGGATTCGTGCGAGAACGCGTTGTCACCCACAACCGGCTTGTTCGCCGGGATCGGCATGTCGCTTTTCGCTTCGACGACCCGTGCGAGTTCGGTGATCCGGCGTGTGTCGATGCCGGTGTCGACGTCGTACAGCGACTCCAGCGCCATGACGACCTCCTCGTAGGCCGCGTTGCCGGCGCGTTCGCCGATCCCGTTGACCGACACTTGTGCCTGCGACGCCCCCGCCTCGTACCCGGAGAGGGCGTTGGCGGAGGCCAATCCGAAGTCGTCGTGGGTGTGGACGTCGACGCGGGCGTCCGTGTGGTCGACGACGGTTTCGACCATATCGTAAAAGCGTCGCGGTGTCGCAACCCCGCAGGTGTCGGGGAGGTTGATCCAGTCCGTCCCGGCCTCGGAGACGGCCTCGACGACGTCGATCATGAACGATTCCTCGGTGCGTGTGACGTCCATCGGCGAGTACATGCAGGTGGCGCCTGCGTCCTTGACGCGCTCGACGGCCGCGACGGACCGCTCGAGCGCCTCCTGACGGGTGGCGTGCATCGAATCCTGCAGCTGTATGTCGCTCGTCGATGCGAACACGTGCACCATTTCGACGCCCGAATCGAGGGCGGCGTCGATGTCTTTGTCCACGACGCGGGCGAGCCCACAGACCGTGGTCGACGTTGCCCCGGCGATGTCGCGTACGGCCTCGAACTCCGCGTCGGAGTTCACCGGGAAGCCGGCCTCGATGACGTGGGTTCCCATGTCATCGAGGATGGACGCGATCTCCCGTTTGTCCTCGTAGGAGAACGAGGTTCGTGGGGATTGTTCGCCGTCGCGCAGCGTCGTGTCGAAAATTCGGGCCTCACTTATCTCTGAGGTACTATCTAGTGTGCCCTGGAAGAACTCGATCCGCCGGCGAAGCCGACGTATCCTCGTGCTGTGTCATTGCA
>LFFM01000614.1_pt1 | contig 25162 bp, 24 predicted proteins | sample 643131 | NCBI WGS metagenome assembly LFFM01 (sample SAMN03777445, study PRJNA286221) | soda lake metagenome | biome: soda lake; feature: Kulunda steppe; material: water; isolation source: sample Tc-Br brine of Tanatar trona crystallizer | place: Russia: Kulunda steppe | collected 2011-07
GAGTCGTCTGTTTCACCACCGCCGCTGGAGTCGTCGGTTTCGTCCCCACCGCTTCCTCCTAAACAACCTGCTAACACGACCGACGCCGTAGTGCTGAGTCCAAGGAGGGCTCGTCGGGACAAGCGTGGCACCATATTTTATTGTTCGGTTTTCCAGTAATATGCTTTCTGGCTACCTGTATCTTTATACGTATGCGGCTTTGTTGAAATCCTCAACAGTTGATAGTTTCCTCCCTTAATTGCTCAATACTGAATGCTGGAGCCACACTAACTCACCCCATTCTGTTGAGATTTTATATAGTTTTAAATTAATAATAAAGCCAATTGAAACTAAAGTCTAGGATTTGTTGCTATCGCTCTTTCACTTGGTCAACTAGTGGGTGATGATCGCGATCGAGGGTCAGATACCTCTCTCGTTGTAACCTATTCAAACAACTGTGAAATTAAGGCACGCATCAAGCGTATCCTCCGAGATTGTGTGGGAGTTGAGACTACAGTGAGCTTAGCGGGGCTATAATGCGTGGTTTCGGCTGTTTCAGTGATCGAGGACTGGCTCAGATTGCTCTCCAAACGGCTATTTTTATTGAAATACCAACCACATACGCGAATTTCAGCGGCTTCCGACAGCGTTGCCACTCAGACACCGCGCTAACACGGGTGAAACCTCTCTCTATCCGATTCCCGTTTCCTTCTTCAGCAGCGTCAGTGTGTTATCGGCCGTCACGATCGGCGAGTGCTCATACTCGCCAGTCAACTCGATCTGGACGAGCAGATCGACCGCTCGCCAGATCGAATACAGGAGACACGCGAACGCGAAGTAGAAGAACCTGAGCCCAAAATCCTTCGACGTCGTCGCAGCCGTGAACCGCTTGATCGACTTGTAACCACTCTCGATTTCCCACCTGTAGCCATACTCCGTGAGGTGTCCACTCCCCCGATTCGTCATGAACACCGAGTACTGCCGGTGATCGTCATGCTCGGAATTCTCCTTCCGTCGATAGATCAGCGTTGTTGAGTGCCACTCGTTGTCACCGAGATGGAGTTTGCGGTCGGTCTCGTACCGATCTCGATCATGTCGAAGCAACCGCTTGGCCTGAGCTCTCTCACTCGTCTGCATCCGCTTGGGCACGACATACGAGAGCCCGCGCTGGCTGATCATCTCCAAGGCGTGCTGGCTGTCGAACTCCCGGTCCATCAGCACGTTATCGACGTGAACAAGGTCCTCGGCAGAGTCGAGCAGATCCTCGACGATTTCTAATCGTGTCTCACCCTTTCGGACCGGACGCGCGTCCAGCACCATTGGTACGGCATTCCCGACCAACTACACCGTCGCCCACTGGTAGGCGTACTCGTCGGTCTTCTCCTTCGTCCCGATGATCTCGTCTTCGTGGCCGGTGCGGTCGCCTGTGAAGGGATCGTCTTCAGTGATATCGATCGCGACGATTCCAGCACGATAGAACACCTCCGTCGCTGCGACCTCTTCTAAGAGTCGGCCCACCGTTTGCCGATACATCTCTCGAATCCGTTCGATCGAGAGATCACGAAGGTGGTCACGATGCGCGTGTCCCATCGGAGTCCGGTCACGAGTCGATTCGTGGATGAAACTACGAGCTCCCTCGTTCGCGGCGAGATTCTCGCGCAATCCCAGATACGTTTGCAAATCCCAATACGCATTCTCGGGGATCTCACAGCCCTCACTACGATTGAGCGAGAACGTGGGGAAAATGATGCGGCTGACGTGGTCGGTGATTTCGCTCGCCTGGTCAAGAACGGTCCCATTATTTGGGTTGGGCTGACCGGATTCAGTATCGTGGTGGCGGACCGTTCGATCCGGTTCACGCGGGACCGTGATGCCCGCGTTCTGAGCGGTGATGAGGATCGTTCGAGCAACGGTTTCGATGGTCTCGCAGAGCTCGTTCGTGAAGCGTGTGTGCTAGCTTCGCCACAGCGTCGACTGATCTGGGATCGACTCGATACCCAGTTGCTTACGGATATCAGATCGACGGTTGAGGTACTCAACGAGTGCTGTCTCGTGGTCCCACCCGTGGAGTTCTTTCAGCACGAACAGACGAAAGAGCGTGGCCATCTCGTAGCGTGTTGAGTTCGCGTAGCGGTCGTGAGGATCGAATCGAAAGTAGGCCAGCGGAACCGTACAGACGAACAGCTCAACCGAGGTATGGGCGTCCTGATCGAACCACGCTTCCGACACAGTACGAAGGTCCGACTCCAGTCCAGTTAACAAACTCCGGTCATACAATGGTGTCGAGTCGTACGCTGGCCACTCGACGTGCGATTTCCGGGCGATCCGACGAAAGACACTCCGGCGAGACTCACTGGTTGGTGCCACTACGAGACGCTGGACATTTCACAGCCAAGAACTCGTTCTCTTCGACGGACAATCAAGAGAGTAGACTACAGGTGGCCGTATCCCTTGCGTTCGAGTTCCGCCTCCAGTTCGACATGCATCGCTTCGACAGTCTCCTCGCCGAAGTGCTGTTCCGTCATCGCACCCGAGATCTCCGCGATTTCAGCGTGCCACTCGCGCACTGCGTCCGCAAGGGCCGCGAGGAGTTCTTTCTCCGTCTTGTCTGCTCCGTCAATCTCCTCAACGACCTGCCACCCCGGCTGGAAGTTTTCGAGGACGTATCCCCTCTCTTCGAACTGAATCGCGAACCGCTCACAGACCGCCCCGAACCCCGTTTCGATACTGAGTAATGGAATGACGTGGACAACATCATCTCGTTTCTCCAACTCACGAAGATCCGCAACGGGGACAGCAGTTTCAGGGAGCACTGAATAGAGTGGGTCAGGGAGTAGCGAATCGCTTTCAGCGGTTCCTGGCGCGTCGTACTGGTCGCCGATGGACTCGCCTTTCTCTTTCACGACCTCCGGGGGTTTGTCGCTCGGCTCATCGCTGAGAATCTCTTTCAAGATTGCGTAGAACCGCCATTCGTCGCCGTAGTCATAGAGGTAGCAGATGCGATCGTACTGTTCGAGACCGAGCTGGCGGGTCATCTCGCCGATCGTCACCTCACCGGCGTTCTCGATCCGCTCGGGACGCAATATCGGATCGCTACCAAGCGACTCTTCGTACTCTTGCGGGCACTGGTATTTCACGGCGCTGTCCCAGTAGTCTTCATCTTTCCCGACGAACCAGAGGTGGCCCTGATCGAGTCCGACTGCGGGGTTGATCGCCGACTGGAACTTGGCGATGGTTCTGTCCGCGCCGACGACGATATCCCGCCACAGTGACGTCGGATCGGGGTCGAACTTGACGCGAAAACGGTAGGCAGTCATCCCTACATCTCCGCTCCCGTGCGGAAGCTGATGAGATCGTCGATACGCTGTTCGAGCTCCTCGATCTCCGCTCGGAGCTGGTTCGCCTCGTCGTCCTCGCTGGCAGCAAGGCGGTCTTTCAACCCCTGCAACCGAGACTCTTTGACGTCTTCGTCGACCTCTGCTTTGCGAACGTATTCGTTTTCTTCGACATCATACACATCGGATTCGGAGAGCGTGGTGATTTCAAGCGCTTCATCGACTTTCGAGCGGTCGACGCTCAGCACACGTTCGCGGTCGATGCCAGCGTTCTCGAGGCGTTCCAGCACCTCCTCGTCGTCTTTGAGCGAGCGGTTACGACGACTCGTCCGTTGGACGAAGCCATACTGCCCCGAAACCGGACGGTCGTGATGGAGCCGAGCGAGGAGGACATCCGCGACCTCCTTGCGGAATTCGTTAGCATCTCGCTGGACATCCGAAAGCAGGGTATAGAGATTCACCAACGCGTCGGTCTCCAGTTCGGAGAGAGTAGTCACATCGTGGCGTTCGAGTGCGTCTATGAGGAGGAGCGCGTCCGAATAGACATCAAGTCCGTTGGGCTCAGTTCGTTCCTCGTCCGTTGATTTCTGCTCTACATCCATCACCTGCGTTGCCGTCGCAACCGCAGATTGTGTGATGATGCCAGCGTCCTCATCGACCTCGAATCGTGGATGGACACTCCACACCGTCGGGTACGGATCGGCATCCGGCGGGAGACGGTCAAGATCAAACCCATCGGGAGCGTCATCGATTCGTCGATAGAGCGTTTCGAACTGGTCGCGCTGGAGCGGCCGCGTCTCGTCTCTGTCTTCGAACTGAATGATGACGCGAGCGTCCTGCACGTCAGTAATCCGAAATCGCTGATGGGAGAGTGGTGTGATGAGCGTCGCACTCTCGGGGAGATCGTCGAGTTCGTCGAGAAGCGTGTGCCAGCTGGCGGTGAAAGACATATACAGTGGTTGCGTGCCATTCCGACTAAATCTTGTTCACGACGCGACCACTAGCGAGTCGTCTCTTCAACAGACAGTCTGATACGTGGCTCTTCGGAAATACCGATATGGCTGAGACGTACACACTCCGTGTTCAGATCAAGTCACACGAGTACGACGGGGAATTCTATCTCGTCGGCGAAGGATACGGAACCCCAGCAGACGTGTTGGATAACGTCGCTGCCGACCATCTCTTGCGAATCGCGAATGCGCCACGGATCGAAGAGTACCTGCTCGATGTGCTGAAGCACGGAGAGACTACAGGTGAAGCCGAGTATGAGGCGACAAAAGGCGATGTCGAATGCTGGATTCACGTCGACGTCTACTACCAGAGATACGCCTTCGGTTTCGGGGACAGAGTGTTCGAGTTCTCCGGCGTACCGATCAAAAGCGAAATCGCGTCGACCGTGACGCAACTCCAGTCGTAAGCTGTGGATTCTCGGTCAGGGATCGAAGTGGTAGATGTAGGGGTGTTCAGCCTTCCCAGCGGGCATGATCTCTTCGAGTAGCTTGCGAACCTCGGATTCGGAGGGGGCACTAGTGATGATCCGATCATCGTAGATCGCTACATAGGCTTCGTTGAGTCCCAACTCGCGCAGTTCGCGACCCAAGCTGCGGGCTCGGGCCTTCCCCATTTCCTGGTGATAAATCCGCTCGAGTTCGTCGGTTTTCTCCCGCAACTGCTCGATCTCCGACGCGTATCGTTCTCGGTTGCGCTTGTTCTTCATGTAGAAGCGCAACTCCTCGGCGTCCGTCTTTTCGGCTTCCTCGGGAACTGGAAGCGAGTCGATGATGCCGAAGCGATGTTTGGCCTCTTCGTACTCGTCGTCGATGTCGGTGCTGAGCGAGCCCCCGAAGATGATGTTCTTGACCCCGATCCACCCATCGCAGACGATCTGATCCTCGAATGGCAACAGGACGACACTCGAAACCGGGACTGGAAGTGCGGATTCATCCCACAGTTCGGCGAACGGAAGTCGAGCCGGACGGACTGCGTATGCTTTCGGTGGTTCTGTCCAATCGAGGAAGATCGCGTCGTCCTCTCGATAGCGGACGACGACGAACTCTCCGGCGACGAAGTCAACCCACGCTGCGATCTGTTCGAGATCAGCCTCCGACAGGTCGGGAGGATTCTCTTCAACGAAGTCCTCTATCAGGTCTGTCGTCGACTCGTTGTACAGCGTGTTTCGGAGCGGGAGAAGCTCGTCTGTGTAGTGCTGTTCCAGATCAGCAACCGTTTCGATCTCTTTGATGACATCGAATCGGTCGTTGACATACACCAATAGATGGGCGTACAGGTCCAGAAACCGTTGCTCGCTTTTTTCGGACAGCCGTCTGGCGGCTTCACTCATTGGTAGTAGACATGTTCACGATCACACTAATCAGGCGTTTCGAACTCCGAGCAAGCCATCATCGATACTCCGAGATGGTTCGATACGGGACGTAGTAGCCAATCTCATCGATCCACGTCGACAACCACTCGTCAGCAGTGGCTTCATCGATCTTCCCAGCATCGATTGTAACAGAACGCCAACCGACCCGACAACAGTCACACCTTGGTCTTTCGCAAACGACCGGGCATCTCTGTCGTCTGTCAGCAGTCGACCGTCGTGTGCGTCAGCGAGGGCGAACGCCTGTACTTCCCCGGGGTCGAGATGCCCACCAACAACGGCTTCTCTGTTTGCGACAGTATCCGAAATCGTCGCGACTGGAATTTCGTCATCAAGTGTATCGAGTGCTTCCTGGAGATATGGGTGGTTATCAACGCCGTGTTCGAGCTCCTCACGAACAACTGGTACCGTCCAGATTCCAGAGAGCCCAGAAACTACCCACAGCTGGTCAATGTAGGCAAAATTCGAGAGAACAGTCGTGTTCAGGACGCTCGGGTTCGCTGGGAGATCGTTACCTGTCATTTAGCACGTGACTCCTCATCAGACGAGTCCTCATCATCAAAGTCGAGTTCGCGTGCTGCCGCTACCTCGTAGGCGGCGTCGTCTTCGTCAACGAGCCCGAGGCGAAGTTCAGCACCGTGCTCACGGAGGATGTCACGCATCGTCCAGCGGTCGACATCAGCGAGTCTCGCGGCATCACCGAGTGTGATCCGCTCGCGTTCGTAGAGGGCGACCGCAGCTGCAATACGTTCGTTCTCGTGGTCCTCGAAGTATTCACGCACGAACTCGCGCAACGCATCGCTCTTGCCCCCGAAGACACCAGCCTCGACAGCACCCTCAATGAGGAGGTCGAGATCATCTGGGTAGGAGCCGGTGATTCGTGCCATCGTTCTATCCGCGACTATGTCTTCATACTATTTATGAACTGCGCCAGACTGCCATATGTATTGAGACGACCGGTCTCAACTACTGTCGGCTCTCGTTCTCCATGAGGTTATTCGTCGCCGAGTTCCGAAAGCCGAGCCTGAATTTCCTCGTCATCCGCCTCAGAGAGCGCCTCGACACCGAACTGGACGAGTAGCGGGTAGAAGTGGCGATTCTTCTTGAACTCGTCTTGACCCGCCTTGCGGAGCTTCAGCTGGGACTCGAGGTAGGTGTCCTCCATCTCGTCGAGGACGGCATCGGGGATGTAGATCGTCCGCCCGTTCCACTCGTCCTTGATGTTGGTCTTCGTTTTGTTCGTTTGGTTCGTTTCACTCGTTGAAGTCGGTTCGGTCGTTTCGGTCGATGAATTGGTTTCCACCGGTTCACTCGCCTCACTCTGTTCGCCGGAATCGACCTCGTCCTCCTCCTCCTCGTAGTTGCCCTCGATGCCGGAAGCATCGCCCCAGCCGTCGCTCATGCTTCCACCTCCTCAGGCGTGGTCTTCGCGAACGTCTCGTCGAACAGGTCGGCGATCTCGTTGAACAGTTCGCGTGCATCCTCGACGCGCTGGTTCTCCTTACCGAAGCCGAAGACGGACACCCCCTCACCGATCGACTGAGAGAGGTCAGTCCGCTTCGGGATCTCGAAAACCGGAAGCGAGTACGCCGACCTGATCTCCTCGATTGTGTCGCGGTGCTCGCCGTTCTGCTCGACCCGGTTACAGACGATCGCGAGCCGATCGATGTCGCCGTACGCCTGTTCGAGGGAACTCAGCTGCTTGGCAAAAATCTGGAGGCTGTTGGCGTTGAGTTTCTCCGGAATGACGGGGATGACGACGTTGCCGGTCGCGACGAGGGCGTTATCGGTGAGGACGTTCAGGGATGGCGGCGTATCGACGATGACGTAGTCGTAGTCTCTATCGAGTTCGTCGAGAGTCATTCCCAGCCGTTCTCTGCTCTTTGGAGCTTCCAGCAGCGTCTGGATGTTCTTGTTGTTCGCGAGCTTCTCGCTGGCCGGAAGGATATCGAACTCCTCATGTTCGACGATGATGTCGTTCACCGACCCCATCTGATCGAAATCGAGGACGTCGAACAACGTCGTACGGTCGGTATCGTAGTACAGATCGTTGTAGCCGAGAGAGCAGGTGAGCCCCCCGTGATAGTCGATATCGACCAAGAGAACGTCGTATCCCCGGGCAGCCAGCGCCCCACCCGTGTGAATGACGTCGGTGGTCTTTCCCGCGCCTCCCTTCTGATTCGCCACGGTGATTCGTGCGGTGTCGGCCATTATATTCATGTTATTCGTACTATTCGTGTTACTCGTTTCGTTCGTTTTGCTCATTTCGTGCATCCTATTCGTTTCGCTCAGTGAGAGTGTTTCACTCGGTGGGATGAACACAAGGATATTAAAACCAAGTGCTCGTTTCGTTCGTTGAGTCAAACTTACTCGTTGCTATCAACACGTTCACATTATTCGTTTTGTTCGTTTTACTCGTTTCATTCATTTTGTTCGTTTCTCACATCTTGTCTCCGGAGGTCGGCGGCGACGATGTGTTCGAGACAAGAGGCGTCGAACCCCGACAGCACTCGATATCACCGTCACCGTTCGTCGAGAGCAGCCAGTAGGACTATCTCGATCGACTCGATACGATCCGGTCTGCGGACGCCGTACTCAACCGTATTCAAAACATCACCAAGCACCTCACGCTGGAACGGCGACGGTTGAGCAACTCGTCGTATGAGATCGTGTCTCCAAATTGGCAGGTACGGAACACCGGATCCGTTGGGTACTCAGAGATTTACAGAAGCTTCCTGTAATTCTACGACATGAAGTCGCTCCCGAAGTCGCAGGTTCTCTGTTTTACAGAATACAAGGAGAATACTCTATGGCTCGATCCCGGGGTTGAATCCGACAAGTCGTGATTTGACATCCTCCTCCGCCTGAAGGCGGAGGAATCCCGAGCGGTGGGAGTTTCAGGTTCGCAACCATGAGCCCGGTTTCTTCTTCGGGAACCCGTTTAACCCATCACGAAACGGTGGCTGACTGGCGGTGCCAAACCGCCGTTACTCCTATCCTCAATGCCGATGACTCTCATCTGTTGTTTTTGCCAGCAGGGAGTCGCTGACACTTCGACGGATTTGGAGTTATCTTTGGACTTGCTCGACCAACAGGCACAGACGAACGCTTCTGGCATTCGCGTTCACCGTGTTGGTGTTTTGGATATTGTCTCATTAGCGGCGGCGAGGCCGCCTCCAAAGGCTGTTCGGAACCGCTCTGTTCCGACCTGACCCTACTCTCCGATACGAATTGACACCACTTGAAACTGCGGACTTTGGAAACTCGGGAATGCCACCGAACAGTGGTTCGTGGAGAACTCTGTCGGATTCATCCTCCGGCTAAAGCCGCAGGTATTCTCCTCGAATATCTATAAACCAGTAACTGAACACGGTTGAGTCGGTCGCATTAAGAACGAGATCCTCCACGCAAGCCTCAATTTAACCGCCGATAAACGAACGACGCGACGGTTTCTAACTGAACTACGCCAGCGCTACCAGCCGAACAATGTCGGATTTCTCGTCGATGACGCAGACTATCTTGGATCAGTTCTTGCTGAGGACGGCTATCGATTTCAAACGATTCGACATGGAAATCGAAATGCCATCGAACGTGTCTTTTGAAAATAGGACGACGGACATCATCCTCTGGCAATAGTTACAGTAATGTCACGGTAGAGACACCACAAACTGGTTTAAAGCCGTCGCCGTCTACCACGGTTCACACCAAACTCAACGCGACCGGACACCGATTCTACGTTACACATCGATAGAGGAGTGTATCCGGACACGGACGCGCGGACACCCCTCTATCGATGTGTCCGCTAGGGATGGAAACGATCGCTGAGACAGCGTTGCGAGCGAGCGATTGACTCGCCTCAATCGTATTTATATTCATTATGTGGCGTTTTGGACGCTGTAATCAGGATTTACATATCGATAGAGGGGTGTCCGGAGGAGTTGCTCGGACAGGAACGTCCCGGCAGAAGCGTTACGGAAACAACAAGTGTGGTTTGCTATCAGACTGGGTGTACACATCGATAGAGGGGTGTCTGGTCCGGTGAGATGAAGAGTGCGGGAGAATCGCGTGAGCCAGCTACGTCTGATTCCGAATCTGTGCTTTGACGACCGAACCCACTTCACTCTCTGAGACCATTTCAATTCGGGAATCCTCACGCAGCGTCTCGAGGATCGTTTCCGGCCGTTCGCCGAATCGGAATTCGAGGAACATCCCGGAGCTGGGTCCGTGGCTCCGCCGTTCGAAGTCGACGAGCGAGTACGTCGTGAGCTCTTTCATCTTGTTCACGTACGTTTCTTGATGGTACTGATCGGCCTCAATCGCGTCAGTGAGATACTGATACACCCGATAGCCCGTCGTACTCCGGGCCGTCCCGTCGGATGCCTGTGACGCGACGGCAGCTGTCGCGTACAGACAGAGTTTCTTTTGGGTGCTGATCCCGCGGACGACCTCTAACACACGGTTCTTTTCGACTTTCGCCTGAGCGGCACGGACGTGCTCCTCTCGAACGCGGGCGTCGCCCTCCCGTTCGGCAAGTTCGCCGGCCACACGCATCAGATCGATGGCTTTCCGTGCGTCACCATGCGTTTGCGCAGCGAACGCGGCTGCGAGCGGGATCACGTCGTCGTCGACGGCGTCATCGTGGAACGCGTCCTGACGCCGCCGCAGAATCGCCTTGAGCTGGTCCGCGTCGTAATCGTCGAAATGGACGTCTTCCGGCGTGAACGAACTGATCGCCCGGCTCCCCACCGCCTCCATCATCTTCGTATCGTTCGAGATGGCGACGACCGAGATGTACGCATCGAGCTCGTCGTTCGCACCGGCTCGGGAAAGCTGGTAGAGAAGTCGTGAGAACGCCGGATCCTGTTTATCACGCCGGCCGACGAGCATATCAAGTTCGTCAAGCACGAGCACGACCGAGTCGAAGTTACCGTTCACGATCCGGTATAGCTCGTCCCACTTTTCCTTCGTCGCCACACCGTGTTTCGGCACGCGAACTTCCACCCCTGCCTCGTCTGCCGCCTGTTGAGCGAGTTCATACACGGCGACACCGAGCGTATCCAGGTCTTGGCAGTTCACCTCGATCGTTCCGAATTGAATGTCTCGGGACTCACAGATGCGACTGATATTGTGACAGACGGCTTTGGTGATAAGCGACTTGCCCGTTCCTGACGGGCCGTACAGAAACAGGTTCGGGGGACGGTTGTCGCCGAGCGCGACACGGAGCATCTTCGTGACTTCCTGGAGCTGTTCGTCACGACCGACGATACGGTCCTCCTCGACGACAAAATTGGGGTCGAGCAGTGAGCGGTCGCGGATGAGCCCCTGCTGTTCGTCGAACTCCAGTAGCATCTCCTCGATCGATCGTTGAGATGTTTCCGTTGACCCTGTCGCCGGCTGGTCGGTATCGCTCCCGGCAGGGAGCTCCGGTGAGGATCCTGCCTCCGGGGAACTCACCATGTCGGAGCGTGCCGGAGGTTCATCCTCCAGCGATCCCGAATCCTCGGAGGGATCATCGGAACCATCGATATCCATACTCGGGCTGACACGGGCTCGTATGAAAAAGGTTCGCACCTCTATCGAAGTGTAATGTTACGTTTGAGAACGCGTACTCCCTCGACGCTGCCGGTTCGGTCGAGAACCACGGCGGGTGCCCGCAATCCGGTGACGATGTGTTCACAACGGCCCTCGAACACCCACACCCCTCTATCGATGTGTTCGATGTCTTCACGGGGAGGGGGTCAGACGCGATCCCCGAGTCGAGGGACTGGCGTTGAACGCCGATGTTCCGTCAAACAACGGGATATAGCCTCTTAGAGATTCTCCGTCCGCGAGCGAGAGCGGTTTCCCTCTTCTCTTCTTCTCCTTCTAGTGATACACAACACACACACACCCCTCTATCGATGTGTTCGATGTGTACTGTCCTCGTATTCTATGGCTTCGAATACGACAGTATTCTCCATCACCTCTTCGTCATAGATACCGTTCAAGCAGCCGTTAGACACCGGTTTTGAGATCCCTTGGCGATATATCCTTCTCATGCGACCCGGATCTTCCCTCGGAGTCTCACGAAGGAACACATCGATAGAGGGGTGTGTCTCTCAGCGACCGTCAAGCGAACAGTCGCGGCTGTGGGTGTCGGATCGTCTTCAATTCGCGAGCACGGCTCACAACGTGGACCGATCGTTACTCCCGACCTGTGATCCGTCGTCACAACGGATAGTGAACACATCGATAGAGGGGAGTCTCCTCGACCACGAGTTAGACACGGCCCCGTGTCGGCTCTCGCCCCGATCGCTCCTCGCTTTTCTGTAACACGGAAATATAGACTCCGTTCCTCGCCCAAGTCGGGGAGGGGAGACGCACCAGTAGACGTGCGTGTAAATGGTGGGACGTTCACAAGAGTTCTGCTCTTGTGAGCCAACCAGAACGCTTTGCGTTCTGGTGACGTTGAACGGCAAGGGTCACCAGCAGATTGCTGGCGACTGATTGCCCGGGGTCCACATCAAAGCCCTATCTGCTCACGGGCCGAAGGCCCGTTCGCATGGTCCGTGGGACCAAGGCCCTACGCTACCCTCAACGAGCGAACCCCGTATGGTGTGAGCGAAGTAGCGTATGGGGTGAGCGAAGTAGGGTAGGGTAGTTCACTTCTTTTCGCTGAGCCGAGCGGAGCTATTACCGCTATCCAGAATAAACGGGCCAGCCGCCAGTGTCCTGACGGATATCGTGGCCGTTCGAAGCACGTATGCTGAAAACAACGTGTACGGAACTATCCCAATGATGTACGTGAGGCTGACGAACCAGATGATCGATGGAACGCCGAGGATCGAGAACTCCGGTAATAGTCCCGCTCTGAGCGAGAGTATCGCATATACGAGGTATACGAGGGCGGGAAACGAAATGACGAGTAATCCACGGGAAAGGTTCGCCAGTTCTCGCTTGAAGTAGAGTGTCTTGAAGTACTCCTGGCCGATCGTGAAATATTTAAGCGTGATCAGTAGCTCGTTGATCGTTTCTCGTTGATCCTCGGTAAGCGTTTCTTCGTGTTCAACCTGGAGTTGACGGATAGCATAGATCTGTCCTGAGTAGTCGTACTGGATCCCGGCGAACATCACCTCGGATATCCCGGACGCGTTTTCCAAGCGCTCTTCGACGTCCCTCACTTGAGCGATGATGTCGTCTTTGATGATTTCGGCGCGTGACTCCAGTTCTTGGTCGCTATCCGAAAGGTTACTTGAGAGTTCTTGCGCGTTGGTTCGAATCGCGTTGAAGATCGCCTGTAGGAACGCTCCCGGGTGCGCCGGGCTGACATCCGCGTTCGTATGCTCTCGAACCGAATTCCGAAAGGAAAACGTCCTGTCGATCTCTTCTTCTTGGTCGCCAAGCGCTGTGATCTCCTGTGAAAGGACGATCGAGTTCACCGAGAGCGCGATCGACACGAGCAAAATGATCCCACTGAAAAGTGCGATAAGGATGGTCTGAACGACTTGTTCCTCTCGAAGCAGGGTTACGAGTTCGTCCGACCAGATCAGGCCGCTGGCGACGAACCCGACTCCAGCAAGCAGCAACGCGATCGTGGAGACGACCCACCTGTTGCCGTCGATCAGTACCCACTGTAACGGCCGATTCGTCTCGACTACCATTCGTCCTACTTCCCACCCGTTCGTTCGTCGCTCGTTTCGTTTCGCGGGCGTACCGTAGCCAACTGTGCCCGGCGGGAAACGGAGGCATGCGCGGGGGCGGCAACAGCGAGTGAGCCAGTCGTCGGACCTGACCGGGTCACTCGAACCACTCGACGGTCCGTTCTAATCCGTCCTGAAACTCGACGGTCGGATCGTATCCCAGTTCCGTCTCCGCCCTCGTCAGATCGGCCATGGAGTGTCGGACGTCTCCCGGCCGTGGATCGTCATGGACCGGCTCGACGTCCGTTCCGAGGACGTCGTTGATTCGGTCACAGAGCTCGTTTATCGTGATTTGGCCGCCGCATGCGACGTTTACAGCGACGCCCGTAGCGTCACCTTCCGCAGCCGACACGTTCGCTTGTATGACGTTGTCGATGTATGTGAAATCGCGGGACTGCTCGCCGTCCCCGTAGATGACTGGCGGATCACCTGCCCGGATCCGTTCGATGAACTTCGGGATCACGGCGGCGTACTCTCCTTCCGGGTCCTGCCGTGGTCCGAAGACGTTGAAGTATCGCAATGCGACCGTGTCGAGATCGTACAGTTCGCTACACTGGATCGCCAGTTGCTCCGTGTAGTACTTTGAAAGCGCGTATGGTGACTCGGGGGTGGCTTCCATGGACTCGACTTTCGGCAACTCCTCGCTCGAACCGTACACCGACGACGAGGAGGCGACGACGGCCGTGTTCACGTCGGCGTTTCGGGCGGCGTTCAACACGGTCGCGGTCCCCGTACAGTTCGCGTCCGTCGATGTCACCGGATCCTCGACGCTACGCGGCACGGAAGGGACGGCGGCCTGATGAAACACGTAATCGACGCCCTCCATCACCGTAGCGACGCCGTCAGCGTCGCGGATGTCCAGTTCGGTAAACGAGAACTCAGCGCGGTCCCGAAGCGGTTCGACGTTCCGGCGTCGTCCCGTAGTGAAGTTGTCGATGCCACGAACGGAGTACCCCCGATCCAACAGCGCGTCAGTGAGGTTCGAGCCGATGAACCCGGCAGCACCGGTAACGAGTGCGGTGGCCGTCTCAGTCATCTCGGACACCTCGAGCATCTCGGACACCTCGGGCATCTCGGACACCTCGGGCATCTCGGACACCTCGAGCATCTCGGACACCTCGATGACCTCCGAGACCATCGCTCTCGTCTACGGTACACCACGGGGTACGTGGTCCGGTCCTTACGACGTTATAAACAGACAACGTGCTCACCTCCGTACTCGCTCGTCGCGTTCCGTGTGTCGAACACGAGCGACGAGTGGTCGACGATCTCCGGGATGTCGAAACTGGAGTGATCGGTGACGATCAACACGCAGTCGGCCGTGGCCAGTCGGTCCGTGATCAACTCGACCGACTCGTACGTCTCCTGGAGGACGCTGAGTTCCGGAACGTGTGGATCGTGGTACGCGACCGACGCGTTCCAGTCGTCCAGCCGGTCGATGATATCGATCGCCGGCGACTCACGCGTGTCCGACACGTCGGGTTTGTACGCCACGCCAAGCACCAGCACCGTCGCGTTCGACAGCGCGATCCCGCGGTCGTTTAACTGTTCGACGACTCGTTGGACGACGTGGCTCGGCATCTCGCGGTTGACCGTGTCCGCGAGGTGGATGAACCGGGTGTCGATCCCTTGCTGGCTCGCCTTCCACGACAGGTAGAACGGGTCGATCGGAATACAGTGGCCGCCCAGCCCCGGGCCGGGATAGAACGGCATGAATCCGAAGGGCTTCGTCGCGGCCGCGTCGATCACGTTCCAGATGTTCACGTCCAGCTCGTGAGCCACCTGCGCGAGTTCGTTTATGAGCCCGATGTTGACCGCACGGAACGTGTTCTCCAAGAGCTTCACGAGCTCCGCCTCAGTCGACGAGTTGACGCGAACGACGGACTCGAATACGGGACCGTAGAGGGCGATAGCGTGGTCGGTACAGGCGTCCGTAACCCCGCCGATCACTTTCGGGATCTGGGTTGGTCCGTATTCCTCGTTTCCCGGATCGATTCGTTCCGGCGAGAAGGCCACGTAGATGTCCTCGCCGATCACCATCCCGTTGTCCGTGAGCGTCTCGCCGATGACTTCCCGTGTCGCCCCCGGATACACCGTACTTTCGAGAATTACCGTACACCCGTCCGGGACGACCGAAGCGAGTCGGTCGGCGGCATCGATGACGAACGAGAGGTCCGGCGTGTCGGTCTTGCGAAGCGGCGTCGGGACGCAGATCGAGACTCCGTCGACGTCCTCAAGCGCACCGTAGTCGGTCGTAAAGGTGATCCCTTCCGCTACCGCGCTCGCGACTTCCCCATCCGAGACGTCGCTTATCGTCGAGTGGCCGCTCGAGAGCCGTTCGACCGTTTGATCGTTGATATCGACGCCAACCACCTCGTAGCCGGCTTCGTGCATTGCGAGCGCCAGTGGGAGCCCAACGTAGCCCAATCCGACGACCCCGACGCGCGTCACGTCCGTCATCGTCGTGTCACGCTCACGGAGGACGACTTCTCGGGGGTGACGGCGGAACGGCCGAACTGACGGCCCATCTTTCGTATCGATCGCGAGTCAGGCGTGAAGCTGAAACGCCACGTGGTCATCGCTCCGGAGGACGAACTATACGACCCGACGGGTCGGTCGTCCCCGTAGGGAAGACACGTCGCAGATGATCGAGATCCCATGTCGATTCCCACCAACCGTGTCCGCATGGATTAGTATGCGTTCGCTAACCGGGTCGAGACGGGTATGTAGATACTACTTCTCGACGGATGGCACGCCTCTCAGTGGAGAGAATGGATGAACCGACAGTCACCCCGATACGTGTCTAGGCTCTGTTGAAATCCTCAGTAGGTAACATTTGGTGCTCCAGTTACGATCAATACAGACATAGCAGCGGTCGATAGCGGGAGTAGGTATATCGATATGGATGGTCGGTTGTTTATAAGTAGACGAGCGGTGTTGCTGGCGGCTGTTTATAACTGGTTGCTGGCGGATCGGTGGCGGCTTACAAAGCCCCAACCGTGCGCTTATGAACCGTTGCTGGCAGATCGACGGTGAACGCCTCCAAAGCCCCAGCCGTGCGCTTATGAACCGTTGCTGGCAGATCGACGGTGAACGCCTCCAAAGCCCCAGCCGTGCGGGCGGCGTACGCTCGCTGCGCTCCTCACTCAGTCGCGTTCGCTCCCTCGTTGCGGTGCTTACGTCACCTACGCCGCCCGCACGGCTGCCCCTTTGAGCCCCACCCCGCGCCGCACAGCACCGCACCTCACACCTCCCCAGCCTCGCCGCGGCTGCTTTTTAAAAGCAGCCGCGGGCTCCCTCGCGCCGTCGGTTCGCGCCTTTAAAAGGCGCGAACCGGGGCGCGCCACCGCATCGCTGATTTATAAATGATCGTCACCGCCGCTCATACACCCTTTAAATACGGTCTCGTTGCAGCCGATCTGATACACCCACTCCCGGGGTACATCGGCACAGTTTCCGTACGACCCGGGACCATGTTACACCGTGGTATCCCAGGGATTTCGACGCAGTCAGACGCCTACATGTACCCGAGATTTCGGAGCCGGCCCATCAGGTCCTCTTTGTCCTGGGCTCGGCCGGCGCGCTCGGTCGTGCCGTCGAGATCCTGAAGCCAGGCGGGCTCGTCAGTCGTCTTCTCGGTGCTCACTTCGCTGCCGAGCGATCGGAACCCGGCGAAGTACTTCGGCGAGATGGGTATCTCCTCCCGTGTTACCCCGGAAGGTAGGTCCTCCGCCGAGGTCGGGACGTACCCGTCGTCGGGGAACGCGTCGACGGTGTCCGGCACGACGTAGTTCCAGAACGTGTCCCACACGTCCCCTTCATCGAACTGTAAGATCGGTTGGATACGGTCATGTGGTGGGAACAGATCCGGATCGTGGCGTGGCGAAAAGAACGTCTCGTCCGCACGCGCCTCCTGTTCGTCCCAGCGCACGCCCGAAATGACCCCGTCGATATCGTGTGCCTCTAAGGCGTTGTTGAGCGCGACCGTTTTCAACAGATGGTTCCCGACGTACGTATCGAGCAGGAAGGGGAACGTCTCCGCCTCGTATTCGAGGATATCACGGACGTGGTGTTGGTTCTGCTCGTTCAGCGCCGAGACGGGGATCTCATCGCCGGGAACGAGACCGTGTCGATCGATGTACGTACCGATGTCGTCGTTGTGGGCGTACACCAGATCGATGTCCCACTCGTCGGCCCAGTGTTCGACGAACTGCGTGATGTCCTCGAAATGCTGGAAGTGGTCGATGAAGACGGCAGTCGGCTTCTCGTACCCGAACCGCTCGACGACCTGATTGATGAAATACAGCGTGAGCGTGGAGTCCTTCCCACCCGTCCACATGACGGCGGGGTTTTCGTACTCCTCGAGCCCCTGTCGGGTTACCTCGACGGCCTTTTCGATCTTGTGCTGAAGCGATGGGTACGTGTGTGAATCCTCTCCCTCCCCATCCGTGTAGTCGACATCGACTGACTCCGGGAACTCACTTGTCATGTGTTCGGCGTGTCTGGACACCTCCAACAAAGTTACGAGCCCGCTAACACGGGTGTGTGCTATCGGTATCCTACTCCTGTTTATCCGGTTTCGATCACCACGCACACGTATGGGGCTCTTCGACAGATTAGGTGGTGGAGCCGACTCGCGCGTCGCGTTCTTGGGCATCGACGGCGTTCCGTATCGGTTGATAGCCGATCACCCCGAGGTCTTCGAGAACCTCCACGCGATCGCTAGCGAGGGGACCGGCGGAATGATAGACAGTATCGTTCCGCCGGAATCGAGCGCGTGCTGGCCGGCTCTGACGACGGGAACGAACCCCGGAAAGACGGGTGTGTATGGGTTTCAAGACCGGGAAATGGGGAGTTATGACACGTACATACCGATGGGAAACCACGTCCGGTCCGAGCGACTCTGGGATCGCGTGACCGACGACGGACGCGACGCGTCCGTGTTCAACGTCCCGGTGACGTTTCCACCGTCAAAGCGGATCCAGCGACAGGTGTCCGGGTTCCTCTCGCCGTCCGTCGAGGAGGCGGCCAGCAGTAGCGAACTCCGAGACACGCTTGCGACGTTCGACTACCGGATCGACGCCGACGCGGAGCTCGGCCACGCGGAAAACAAGGAGGCGTTCATCGAGAACGCCCACGAAACGCTCGAGGCCCGTCAGGACGCGTTTCGGCACTACGTCGACGAGGACGACTGGGACCTGTTTTTCGGCGTGTACATGACGACTGACCGCGTGAACCACTTTCTCTTCGGCGAGTACGCGACCGACGGTCGATACGCCGAGGCGTTCCTCGAGTTCTATCGGACGCTGGACGAGTACATCGGCGAGATACGGAAACGCCTCGACGACGACACGACGCTCGTCGTCGCGTCCGATCACGGCTTCACCCGTCTCCAGTACGAGGTCAACTGTAACCGGTGGCTCCTCGAAAACGACTGGCTCGCATACACGAGCGACGACCACGGGGCGCTCGACGATATCGACGACGACACCCGCGCGTACTCGTTGATCCCGGGACGGTTCTTCCTCAATCGACAGGGCCGCGAGCCGCGTGGGAGCGTTCCGGCGTCGGACTACGACGACGTTCGCGAGGAACTCATCGACGACCTCGAGACGCTCACCGGTCCCGACGGGCGGCGGGTCTGTCGTCGGATCGTCAAAGGAGAGGACGCGTTCGACGGTGAGCACACGGAGATCGCGCCGGATCTCGTCGTCATCCCTGCGGACGGCTACGACTTGAAATCGGCGTTCACGCCGAAAGAAGAGGTGTTCAGTGAGAGTCCGCGAAACGGAATGCACACGTTCGAAAACGCGTGCCTGTTCTCGACGAGCGATGAACTCGACGTCGAGGGGGCCGACCTGTTGGACGTGACACCGACGATACTCGACCTGTTGGACGTGGAAACGGACCGAACGCAACTGGACGGAGAGAGTCTGATCGGGTGAGTACCGACTCGAAGCGTCCCGGAGGTGGCGGGGTCGATACACCCGTCGGAACACCGGTCCAGCCTTCGGGCGTCCGTTCTCCTCGTCTCTCCGTGAGGACACACTCGGACACGGAGTATGCGTTCCATCGCTCGCCGGAGTAAGGAGTTCATACCGTTGTTGTCACCGAACGACGACGTAGTTGGGAGTTGGTAACAAAGACCTAGCTGAGGGAACGGTGGGCTCATGCTGTTCCCTTCAAACGGTTTTGGTCCGATATCGAGCGGATCGGGCGGCCTGAGATCCGAACATGGTAAGAAACGGGATCACGGGTCGACGACCGAGATCACGGAGATTCGAAACGGGAGGGTGGTGACGCCGGACCGCGTCATCGAGAACGGTCAGATCGTTGTTACCGGGGGTGTGATCGCTCACGTCGGGCAGACACCGGACAAGACACTCCCCCGTGCGACGACCATCGACGCGGACGGCCGTGTCGTCATGCCCGGACTCGTCGACCTCCATGGAGACGACATCGAACAGCACCTCGCCCCGCGGTCAGGCGCACGCGTTGACGTACGGACGGCACTGACGACCGCCGACAGAACGAATCTGCTCAATGGCGTGACCACGAAGTTTCACGCGGTCGCCTTCGAGGACGCACTGGACGACGGTCGAACGCTAGAGAACGCCTCGTCGATCGCCGCCGAGCTCGAGACGGAGGAGTACACGCTGGGAGACAACCGGTTACACGCACGATGTGAGCTGACGGAGGCGAGCGTGAGATCGATCCGGAAGGCGGTTTCAGCGTACGACGTTGATCTCCTCTCGATAATGCATCACGCACCGGGAGACGGCCAGTACGACGAGGAGAGCTTCGAGCGCCACTACATCGAAGACAGGAGTTGGGCGAGCGAGCGCGTCGAGGAGCTGGCGGCCGTCCGCCGATCGATCGGGGAATCAACCCGTCACGAACGTATCGATCGGATCGTCGAGATCGCGGAGACAGCGGGAATACCGCTCGCGTCTCACGACGATGAAACGCCACACGACGTCGAAACGATGGCGGATCACGGGGTGGAGATCAGCGAGTATCCGCTCACGATGGATGCCGCGCATCGGGCGGACGAGTTGGGCCTTACCGCCGCGATGGGCGCGCCGAATCTCGTTCGGGGCGGGAGCCTCTGGGATAACCTCAGTGCGCGAGCAGCGATCGAGAACGGCTACGTCGACGTGCTCTGTGCCGATTACCATCCGCCATCGCTGTTGGCCGCGCCGTTCGTCGACACGGGGGAACCGCTCTCGACGCGTGTGAACCGGGTGACGCGCAACCCCGCGAACGTCGTCGGGCTCCCCAACAGAGGCCGCATAGCAGTCGGGGCTCGAGCCGATATCATCGTGGTCGAACCGACCGATACGCCGACCGTAGAGCGGGTTCTCGTCGAGGGAGCGGAGGCAGCGCGAACTGGCCCGATCGCTCAACGATCGGAGCGGCCGCCCCGACCGGTAGGGTCGTAACTAATCGGTACCCCGTTTCGACGGTCGGGGACGGACAGCCGAACGAAAAACGGTAGCATACACCAAATATTGTGAGGGATGTCCCGGCGCGGCGTATCCTGTTTATACTCAAATACCTGCTTGTCGAACGAAAATCTATGGTAAACAGTGACGGTGTGACTGATACGAATCGGTGTTGCTCTCGGTGTGGAACCGCCGTGAGTCGAACGTTCATCCGCGTCTTCGGGATCGAAGACAGCGTCCACGGCTGTCTCGACTGCCTCCCCCGACGACGGCTCTCCAGGGGCGATGCCGCCAAGCGAGGAGCCCGGAGCGAAGACGATGATGAGAGACTATTGACATCCTCCCCGCCCTGAAGGGCGAGGATTCCCGACCGCGTTGGGATATAACTGGCCTTCGTTGAGTTCCGACACGACGTTCACGTCGTTTCGGTCACGTCGTTTCGGTGATGCCACACCACAGCGTCACGGGGTGCGTTTTCACCGGTCACGAAGCACCATCTCGCCCGGCTCCGTCCGAGTGCCGGCCGACAGCGTCACCCCCGCGTTGATACCGGTCTGGATCGCCGTTTGTACGCCAGGACCGAGTACCGCTCCGAACTTCCGGCGGCCTGTGGAGATCCGGTCGCCGTTTACGGTCATGGAGATCGGTTCGTTGTCGTGACGCAGGTTGGCGACGTTAGTTCCGGCGCCGAGGTTGACGTCGCGAGCGAGGACGCTGTCTCCCACGTACGAGAGGTGCCCGATGCTGGTCTCCGCCATCACGACGCTGTTTTTGATCTCGACTGCGTGACCGATATGCGCGTTCCCGCCGATAAGACTCGCACCTCGGACGTACGCATTCGGTCCGATACTACTGCCTGAACGGACGAGCACCGGACCGTCGATGACGACGCCGGGCCCTATCGTGACGTCCTCCTCGATGATCACGTCCCCGCGGATCGTCGCGTCCGGATGGATCCCCGGTCGAGACCCCGTCACGACTTCGGGGCTAGTGGTCTCGTGTTCGTCGAACGTAGTATCGCGTTCATCACTGACGTCGTCAGGGTCGGCGACGGTCACGCCATCACGTTCGACGAGAGTCACGTCGCCGCCGTCGGCAGCGACCCACCTCGTCGACATCCCCGGGAGCCGTCGTTCGTTCGCCTCCAGAAGCTCCCACGGCCGGCCCACGTCCATCCAGGTTTCGAAGGCGACCGCCTGGAGCTCGTCGCGCTCGATAATGCGGTCCAGGACGTCGGTGAGTTCTCGTTCTCCTCGTTCGCTCTCGGGAACGTCGAGGAGTTCGATGGCGTCCTTCGGGAAGGAGTATGCGCCCGCGTTTATCAGGTTCGAGGGGGGATCGTCCGGTTTCTCTTGGACCTCGGTGACGACGCCGTCTTCAGTAACCAAGACGCCATACGCTGACGGGTCATCGACGTGGAACGCACCGACCTGTGGGACCGACTCGAAGAGCCGGCTCAGGTCGGCGGTATCGTACAGGGAGTCACCGTTCAGGACCGCAAAGTCATCCCTGAGATGTCGGGCTGCGGCCGCCAACGCATCGGCGGTACCGAGCTGTTTCGGCTGTTCGGCGTACTGGACCGGTACGCCGGCATACTCCGAACCGAAGTGGTCTCGAATGCGGTCACCGCCGTAGCCGACGGTGAAAACCAGTTCGTCGGCGCCCGCTTCGACCGCGGCGTCCGCCACGTGTGCCACGAGCGGTCGATCGGCTACGGGTAACATCGGCTTCGGCATCGTCTCGGTGAGGGGACCCATTCGCGTACCCTGTCCTGCAGCGAGAATCACTGCTTGCATGTCTCATCGATCTCCGGTGTTTGGGCTTTAGTATATGGCTGCTACCCGGTTATCCAGCGGTTTGGGGCGTTTAACGCTGAATGCCAGTTCCGTTTCGTGTACTGGTCGAACGTGAACGACGGGATCCGCTCCCCGAGGGAATCGGTGGGGGACACACACACCACCCTACAAGTGTTCCCGTCGTAGGAGAGGATGGGGTCCCGCCTATGGGACGCTCCAGCACACGGAAGAGTATATAAACGATATAAGAGAACACGAGATATGAGACGGCCGTGAGAAGAAGGGGTCGCAGTCAGGCGTTTTTAATATGATAGTAGAACATATGACCAGCAATAACAACAACAACCATAAAACATATAATATAGTATAATAGTGGGGTAGCAGGATCCGGTCTGGAGACGTCAAGGGATCACGTTCCGCTAGCCAACGCTCGAATCACGGGGAACTCATCGAGAAGGTATCAGTTTTAGCCCCCCTCCCTTACAAACACGAGAACACTTGCAAGGTGGTGTGTGTGTGATAGGCGCGTAACACGCTTAAATCGGATCGGCCAAACAGATGAAACACTTGCAGGGTGGTCAGTCGGCTTTAAGTAGACCGAAATCGTATCGGTGACAAATGGTTGACCTCGCAGAGAACCCGTTCGAAGTGGAAGACAACATTTTCGAGCTGAAACAACCACTAAAGAAGGATACGTTCGACCCCGAACGCATCTTTCACCGCGAGGACGAGATCGAACTCTACATCAACGCGTTACAGGACGTCGTCGTGGGACACGACCCCAACAACGTGTTCGTGTACGGGCCCACCGGCGTCGGTAAAACGGTCGTGACGAAATGGGTTCGAAACAAGCTACTCGAAAAAGCCGACGAGCAGAACGTTCCGCTCTCCGTTATCGGACCGATCAACTGCCGGAACTACAAGTCGTCGTATCGACTGGTCAATGGGCTCGTCAATGAGTTTCGCGAGCCCGACGACGAACTCCCGAAAAGCGGGTACAGCACGGATATGGTGTTCGATTTCCTGTACGAAGAGATCGAAGCCGTCGGGGGGAACGTTCTGATCATCCTCGACGAGATCGATAACATTCCACCGGACGCACGAAACGACTTCTTATATGAACTACCTCGTGCGGAGGCGAGTGAAAACACGCCGATCGATGAGGCTCGGATCGGGCTCATCGGCATCTCGAACGATCTGAAGTTCGTTGACGCGCTTGAACCGAAAGTCAAATCGACGCTTGGCGAACGTGAAATCAAGTTCGGTCCGTACGACGCGAACGAACTGCGAGACATTCTCGGGTACTACGCCGACATCGCATTTAAAGACGGAGTCATTACGGACGAGGTGATCCCGCTCGCTGCGGCGTTCTCGGCACAGGAACGCGGCGACGTTCGCCAGGGACTAAAGATCCTCGAGAAAGCCGGTGAGTACGCGCGGATGGAGGGATCCGACCACGTTACCGAGGATCATACTCGTCGAGCGACGGAGACGATCGAGACCGACGAGATCCTCAACTACTTTCACGAGGACCTCAGCTCCCAGCAATCGCTTACCTATCTAGCAACGACCCTCGCGATCATCGAACCGGAACACGATGCGCGGACGAAGCGGATCTACGGGCTGTATAAGTCGATCGCCAAATCGACGAACAAGAACGTCAAATCCGAACGGAAGATCTACGAGTTCCTTGAGCAGCTAACGATGCAAGGGCTTGTGCGCACCTCGGAGGAGAACCTCGGCCGCAAAGGCGGGCGAAGATACGTCTACAGCGTTACCGACGATCCGGTAGACATCATCAACGCAGCACAGAAATCCAACTACAGCGAAGCGCTCCCGAGTAACGTCTGGGACATCCTTACACACTACAAGGAGGACGAAGCGACGTCATACGAGCCTCCGGACACGTCGGACGAGGAGCAGCAGAACCTGTGGCGGTTCACCTGAGACCGAGACGCTACCACACTTCCATCCGGGGAGCTACCGTCGACACGGAGTCGGTACTCCCGATCGGATGGATTAACACTTGCAGCGTGGTGTGTGTTGGTATCACAGTCGTAGTAGTTCCCTACTACGAAATACCGGAATAGCTGGTGACACGGCCACCACAGAACACTTGCAGGGTGGTGTTTCCGCTGCTCAAGAACAGTTGAAGGGTGGTGTTTCCACTGTCCGGGAACACTTGCAAGGTGGTGTTTCCGTCACTCGACAACACTTGAAGGGTGGTGTGTGTCTCGGGCATCAGCGGGTCCATCTGACGAGAACTCAGTAGGAGGTTCCTAACAGGCGCCTACTAGCCGATCTCGTCAGCCGAGCCCTCGTGTTAACCGACAGACTGTCAAAACCGGGTTTGTTGGTTACCCATGTTGTTGGTTACCCATCTTGTTGGTTACCCGTTATAAAAGGAAACACACAGCCGTGGGCGGTGTTCAGATAAGGATTGAAAGGTGAGGCGGTGCGTTTTCAAAGTGATCTATGCCCGAAAACGCCCGCCTCGGCGGCTGTTTGGATGAGATCAACTTAGATTTTGTGGAGCGAGAAGCAACAC
>LFFM01000615.1_pt1 | contig 25124 bp, 27 predicted proteins | sample 643131 | NCBI WGS metagenome assembly LFFM01 (sample SAMN03777445, study PRJNA286221) | soda lake metagenome | biome: soda lake; feature: Kulunda steppe; material: water; isolation source: sample Tc-Br brine of Tanatar trona crystallizer | place: Russia: Kulunda steppe | collected 2011-07
ACTCGTCCACGGCTGATTCGCGACCTCGAGTTACTGGAGACCAAACGTGAGGACACGCCCGATAAGAAACACGGCAACATCCCGCTGTAATGACGGCGAACGAGTCGGATATCGGTCCGTCACACGCTGCCCAGTCGAGCGATAGCGCCAGTGAACCACCGTCCTCGGCTGCGGAGTCGGACGGCACCGATGCGGGTCAGGATGGTAATGAGGCGACCGTGACACTCGAGGGTGGACAAACCGTCACCCTCCCACCGGATGCCACGTCGGCGGAGGCTGCCGCAATCGTTGCGGCCGTCAGTGCTCACCTGTCGGACCTCGAGCGAGCGGCATCGATGGACGACACGGAGGGAGACTGGGCCGGAAAACGCTGGGCCTTTGCTGGTCGGCTCAACGCACAACAGGGCAAGAGCGCTCGAGTACCACTGGGAGCACCGACCGATCCGTGGTCTGCTGCCAGTCGGGCCGACCGGTTCTAGTACCAGGTCTCCGGTTCGCTCGAGCGACGTGTCAGTGCTCGAGGAATCGTTGCATTCCCTCGAGCGCTTCTGTCGTCTGGATCTGCGTGACGAACGCTTGGCGCTCGGCCTCGAGACGGTCTGCCAGCTCGTTCTCGGTGAGGCCAAGGAGCCTGTTGGTCTGTGCAAGGCTCCCTGGAATCATGTCGGTGATCGTTCGGGCAACCTCGTGACTCCGTGTGTGCGGATCGGCGACGACCTCACTGATCAGCCCCCACGCGTGGGCTTCAGCGGCTGAAACCGTTCGGTTGGTGGTGAGGATGTACCGAGTCCTCGGTTCGCCGATGATGTCGGGGAGGAGTGCCGTCCACCCGCCGTCGGGACTGAAACCGACGACGGGATAGTAGGGTGTGATCGTGGCGGCGGGTGCACATAGCCCGACGTCACTGACGAGTATGAATCCCAGCGACCCGCCCGTCACTTGGCCGTCTACAACCACGACCGTCGGTGTCGATGAGCGGTAGATGGCGAGTAAGGCCTCGTTGAGCGCGCCAACCAGCTCACTCGCGTAGGTCTCGAGTTCGTCTCGGTGGTCGGCTATCGCGCCAACGTCCCCGCCGGTGGAGAAACTGGTTCCGGCAGTGACGAGCCGAATCACCCGAACGGCGTCGTCGGCGTCTGCGGTTTCGACGGCGTCGGTGAGTTCCTCGAGTAACGGTGGAATCAGGCTATTGTGACGGGTCTCCCGATCGATCGTAATCGTGGCAACGGCCTCGTCAATAGTGAGTGAGACGTATGCAGTCATGACGATTGGGTCACCGATACGGGGCGAGTTTCGGCCGAGTTGGTGGCTGGCGATCAGTGGCTCCACCCGTCATCAGGACACACGCTCCTCGAGCTCTGGCCGGTCGATCTTGCCGGCAGCATTTCGCGGGAGTTCCTCGAGGAAGTCGACCCCTTTCGGCACTTTGTACTTTGCGAGGTTGTCACGACAGTGCTCGAGTACTGCCTCGTCCTCAAGGGACCGGTCGGCTTCGGTGACGACGAACGCGTGGCCCACCTCGCCCCACTGGTCGTGGGGGACGGGGACGACCGCAGCCTCGGCGATGTCGGGATGGTCGCTGAGAACGTGTTCGATCTCTGCAGGGAAGACGTTCTCGCCCCCGCTGATGAACATGTTCTTGAGCCGGTCGACGATGTAGAGGTAGCCGTCCGCGTCCCGTTTAGCGATGTCGCCAGTGCGGAGCCAGCCCTCGAGGAAGGCCTCTTCTTGGGCATCGGGGCGGTTCCAGTACCCGGGGGTGATTCCGGGGCCTTTGAACTGCAGCTCGCCCTGTTCCCCCGCGGGTAGGGCCTCGAGGTTGGTTTCGCCCGCCTCCGCTGCATCGACATCCACAATGCGGGCCCGGACGAACGGGGCCGTCTTTCCAATCGAGCCTGCTTTCTCGAGTGCGCGCGCCTCGTCGATGAGGGTCGCAGTCGGCCCGGTTTCGGTCATTCCCATCCCCTGTTGGATGACGATACCGTGATCGGCGTAGCGCTCGAGCAGGTCGACGGGCATCGGTGCGCCGCCGGAGGCCCACGAGCGGACGCCTGAGAGGGCGCTCGCCTCGAACGCAGGGTGATCGGCGATGGCCCGGTAGATCGCTGGCACACCAAAGAACGCGGTGACGCGGTCTTCGAGAAACTCGAGGGCGGATTCCGGGTCGAACCTATGGGGTACAATTGCGGTGCCGCCAGTAATCAGCGTCGGATTCGTGTAGAGGTTGAGCCCGCCGGTGTGGAAAAACGGGAGGACGTTCAGCGTCGTATCCCGAGCAGTCAACCCGACTGGAATGCCGATATTACGGGCGTTGTAGAGCACCATCTCGAACGTTTGGATGACCCCCTTCGGTCGCCCTGTCGTTCCCGAGGTGTAGAGCAATCCCCAGACGTCGTCAGGATCGCGATCCGGCATCCGCCAGCGTTCGTTCGAGGCTGACTCGAGTGCGGTTTCGTACGCCCAGTCAGTCTCGGCCGCCGGTTCCCCAATGGCGACGTAGTGGTCGACTTCGAGGGATGGCCGCAGCGCGTCCACCGTCTCCGTGAACGCATCCTCGTAGACCAGGACGTCGGGGTCGGCGTCATCGATGATGTACTCGAGTTCCGGTGGAGCAAGCCGCCAGTTGAGCGCGACGTAGACCAGTTCGGCCTTGGCACCCCCATACAGCGTCTCGAGGTATCGGACGCCGTTGTGTGCGAGAATAGCGACTCGGGTTCCGGGTTCGAGAGACAGTTCATCACGGAAGAAAGCGCCGACCTGGCTCGCCCGGCGGTCGAACTGTTCGTACGTGCGAGTGCCTTCGGTTTCTGTGCCAACCAGCGCTGTCCGCTCAGGCGTCCGGTCGGCGTGTGCAGCGATCCAGTCGAGGGGGGCTGCTGTCATGGATACCTAGAGTAACGAAATCTACTAAAAACGAGACGTTGCGTATCGAACCTCTCGAAGAAGCGTGTGGTAAACCAACCATCAGTACCTCGTTGACCGCAACAGTTGCGAAACAGTAAGGTACCGCGTGTTCGAGAGTCCACACACGAATGTTCAGGAAGGTTTTGGTGGCTAACCGAGGCGAAATCGCTGTCAGGGTGATGCGTGCGTGTGAGGAACTGAATATCGGCACCGTTGCTGTGTACTCCGACGCCGACAAACACGGCGGTCACGTTCGGTATGCTGACGAGGCATACAACGTCGGCCCGGCCCGCGCCGCAGAGTCTTATCTCGACCACGAGGCCGTCATCGAGGCAGCACGGAAAGCCGACGCCGACGCTATCCACCCCGGCTACGGCTTCCTCGCCGAGAACGCCGAGTTCGCCGCAAAAGTCGAAGCCGCTGAGGGCATCACCTGGATCGGCCCCTCGAGTGAGGCGATGGAATCACTCGGTGAGAAGACGAAAGCGCGGACCATCATGAACGACGCCGACGTCCCGATCGTGCCGGGAACGACCGAACCCGTCACCGATCCCGATACCGTCCGCGAATTCGGTGAAGAGCACGGCTATCCGATCGCCATCAAAGCCGAAGGCGGTGGTGGTGGTCGTGGTATGAAAGTCGTCGAAGACGAGAGCGAAGTCGACGAGCAACTCGAGAGTGCAAAACGGGAGGGCGAAGCGTACTTCGGTAACGACTCGGTCTACCTCGAGCGGTACCTCGAGAACCCACGCCACATCGAGGTACAGATCATCGCCGACGAACACGGCAACGTCCGTCACCTCGGCGAACGTGATTGTTCGCTCCAGCGTCGTCACCAGAAGGTCATCGAGGAAGGCCCGTCACCGGCGCTCTCTGACGAACTCCGTGAAGAGATCGGCGCGGCGGCTCGGCGTGGTGTCGCCGCAGCCGACTACGTCAATGCGGGCACGGTCGAGTTCCTGGTCGAGGAAGACCCGGATCGTGAGGGCGTCTTAGGTCCCGATGCGAACTTCTACTTCCTCGAGGTGAACACCAGAATCCAGGTCGAACACTGTGTGACCGAGGAGATCACCGGCTTCGACATCGTCAAACGACAGATCGAAGTCGCGGCTGGCGAAGAGCTCGATTTCGACCAGGAAGACGTCGAAATCGACGGTCACGCGATCGAGTTCCGAATCAACGCCGAGAACGCCGCAGAGGAGTTCCAGCCCGCTCGTGGCGGGACGCTGACGACGTACAACCCGCCGGGCGGAATCGGTGTCAGACTCGACGACGCCCTTCGCCAGGGTGACGAGCTGGTCACGGACTACGACTCGATGATCGCGAAGCTCATCGTCTGGGGCGAAGACCGAGATGAGTGTATCGAACGCTCACTCCGTGCCCTCCGTGAGTACGAAATCGAAGGCATCACGACCATCGTTCCGTTCCACCGATTGATGCTCACGGATGAGGTCTTCGTCGAGGGCAAGCACACGACGAAATACCTGGACGAGGAACTCGATCACACCCGTATCGAGGAGGCACAGGAACAGTGGGGCAGTACGCCGTCGGCTGGAGACGACGATACCGAGGTCGTCGAACGCGAGTTCACCGTCGAAGTCAACGGGAAACGGTTCGACGTTAACCTCGAGGACCGCGGCGGTGCCTTCCCCACCGGCAATAATGGGGCATCGAGCCCGAACGCTGGCCCACCACAACCAGCGAGTGGCGGGGACACCGAGACGGCCGACGTGGCCGGCGACGGTGAACGCGTCGACGCCGAAATGCAGGGGACGATTCTCTCCGTCCCAGTGACGGAAGGGGACGAGGTCGCTGCTGGGGACGTCGTGGTCGTCCTCGAGGCGATGAAGATGGAAAACGACATCGTCGCTTCCTCCGGTGGCACCGTCACCCAGGTGGCAGTCGAGGAAGGACAGAGTGTCGACATGGGCGATACGCTCGTCGTGCTCGAGTAAGAGGGTTACCGGGACCGAACGACGAGCGCTCGATGCCAGCCTCGGTACCCACGACTAGTCCGCCGCCCCGCCTGCTGAGGCGGTGTCCCCGCTGATTTCGTGTTCGTGGAGGTAACACTGTGGATCGGGACCGAAGAGGTCGCCGGAACTTGCCAGCGCACGGAGTCTCGAGCCGCCTCGACAAACCGGTTTGTACTGACAGGACTGACACCGTCCACGCAATCGCTCGTCGCGGGTTCGAATCGCCTGCAGCATCGGATTTGAATCGTCCTCCCAGATCTCACCGAACGGTCGGTCACGCACGTTGCCCAGGCTGTACCCCTGCCAGAACTGTGTCAGGTGAACGTTCCCCTCGTAGTCGACGTCGGCGATCCGTTCGCCGGTCGGATCACCACCATTTCGCTCGAGGTAGTCGTACACGACCTGTGCTTTGTCCTGCCCGAACTCGTCGCGGGCATACTCGACGAGGAAACCAGCGTCGGCGTAGTTCCCGACCAGCAGGGTTTCGATCTCTTCGCCCCTGTCGTGGTACTCCAGTGTGAGATCACAGAGGCGCTTGACGGCCGCGCGTTTCTCGTCTGGCGTGAGATCGATGTCTGCAATATCGGCACCACGGCCCCCATAATCGAGATGATAGAAACAGAATCGATCGAGGCCCACGTCGCTGAGCAAGTCCACCACACCCTCGAGGTCGGGGGCGTTGGCCTGGGTGATCGTGTACCGGAGACCCGTTTTCAGTCCCGTCTCGAGACAGGCTTCGATGCCACGAACGGCGGCGTCGAACGCCCCTTCCTGGCCCCGAAAGTCATCGTTTCGCTCCGGAAGGCCATCGACGGAAATGCCGGCATATTTGAGCCCGGCATCCTGGAGCTCCCTGGCCCGTTCTGTCGTCAGCAACGTCCCGTTTGTCGAAAGCACCGGGCGAAGGCCGATATCGGCGGCGTACCGAACCAGTTCGGTCAGATCGTTTCGCACCATCGGCTCGCCACCTGAAAACAGGACCACTGGGACCCCGTAGTCGGCTAACTGATCGAGGAACGATCGTGCCTCAGCCGTCGAAAACTCACCGGGGGCTGGCTCCCGCTGGGCCGCTGCATAACAGTGGGCACAGTACAGGTTGCAGCGACGAGTCGCGTTCCATACCACGACGGGTCGACGCTGGAGCGAATTAGTGATCTGTGGCTTGCTCGAGGCGTCGGCGTCGTCGTAGCGAAGCCCGTCTCCTTCAGCGTCGAGATCACAGAGTAGTTTACTGATCGAAATCATGCCTGATCCACCCCTGGAGCGGTTTCTTGTGGTTCATCCGTTTCCTGAGGCCGGTCACGGTGGCCCAAGAACTGGCGTGTCGTGTACCGTTCGACGGCCTCTGCGGGACACAACCAGAGATCGACGTCATCCCATCCGAACAACGCCGTGGCCTGTTCGTGCGCCTCCTCTGCGGTCGAGCCCGTAACACTCCCCACGTGGTGAAGGGGATCGGTTGGCTCCGACCGAATAAACACTTCCCAGGTAGGGACTCGAGTGCTCTGGCGGTCTCCGGGAACGCGCGATCGCCGAGATCTATCCATAATACTCTTTGCTTTGGATGGATCGAACTTGACGACCCAGCATATTCTCCGATTCTGGGAATAACGGCGTCTCTTTTGCCACCGCACTGGTGAAATTCACGTAGTATGTCTACCCGACCTGGGGTCAACGGGTTCGATTCGTCGAAGCAACCACTGGTACTCATTTGGGAACTCACCCAGGCATGTGGCCTCGCCTGTACTCACTGTCGCGCGAACGCCGACCCAAACCGCCACCCAGACGAACTCTCGACGGATGAAGGGAAGGCACTGCTCGATGACGCTCGAGCGTTCGGGGAGGGGCAACTGATCGTCCTCTCCGGTGGGGATCCGCTCCTCCGCTCGGACGTCACCGAACTCGTCGAATATGGGACAGAACTCGGACACAGAGTGACGATGACACCGAGTGGGACCCGCTCACTCACCGGGGACCGGATCGCAGCGCTCTCCGATGCTGGTCTGAAGCGAATCGCACTGAGTCTGGACGGGGCTCGACCGGACACCCACGACTCGTTTCGCGGTGTGCCAGGAAGTTTCGAGGAGACCATCCGCGCCATCGAGGATGCGAAAGCGAACGGGCTCCCCGTCCAGATAAACACGACTGTCTGCGGAGAGACCCTCGGGGAACTCCCTGCGATCCGAAACCTGCTCCGTGACCTCGGGGTCGTCATGTGGAGTGTGTTCTTCCTCGTTCCCGTCGGCAGAGGCCAGTTACTCGAGCCAATCGATCCGGAGGAAGCTGACGCCGTCATGACCTGGTTGGCAGACGTCAGGACGAACGAGCCGTTCGGCCTCAAAACGACAGAGGCCCCACAGTATCGTCGGGTCGTTCACCAGCAGCGGGCTCACGCCGAGGATCAGACACCACCACGTCTCGATGGGGACGGCGTAAACCGTCGAAAGGGCATCGTCGCTGGCGATGGGTTTGCGTTCGTCAGTCACACAGGCGAGGTGTACCCGTCTGGTTTCCTCCCGAAATCCGCTGGGAACGTCCGGGACCGAAGTGTCGTCGACATTTACCGGAATACCGAGCTGTTCACGTCCCTGCGTGATCGGGACGCCCTGTCCGGAAAATGTGGGGCCTGTGAGTACAACCACCTCTGTGGAGGCAGTCGATCGCGCGCGTTCGCCACGACGGGAGACCCACTCGAGAGTGACCCGTTGTGCCCACACGTGCCAGCGGGATACGACGGACCCTTGCCCTGGGACCACTCACAGCACGCTGGTACGGGGTTCAGTGACCCCTCCCAGGCGGACTGACCGGACTCCGTGTACCAGCGATGGAGGGCACGGTCTCACTACGCCATTGTTTGGTGAAGAACACGAGGTGGCGTAGGGAAAGAGCTATCCGTGCCGTATCGCCTCACCTAGAATACGAGGCATGGTAACTGAACCGGCGGTCATCGTGAGGCACGATGGAACGATTAGCTACGCGAACGAGGCCGCTGAGAGGCTCTTTGCTGACCAGGAACAATCAACGGTCGTTGGAACCTCTATTTTTACGTCTCTCATCCCCTCGTACCATGCCAAACTTGAGGACCAACTGAGGCGTATTTATCGTGATGAAGCGGAAGCTATCGGGCTGACCCTCGAGGTCACGACGACCGGCGATCGCACTCGAGAGTTCGTTACCCTCCAGACGGCGATCGAATGGGATGGTGACGGACAGATTCAAATGCAATACTTCCCGACGCGAGGAAAACTACCGGAGGGATTGACAGCCCGAACGTTGGACGAATCCCCCGTCGGGGTTTCTATTGCGGACGCCACCCGTGAGGACGAGCCACTCATTTACGTCAACGACGAATTCTGCGACCTCACGGGGTATCCGCGCGAAGAAGCACTCGGGCAGAATTGTCGGTTCTTACAGGGGGAAGAAACGGACGAGGGAACCGTCAAAACCATTCGTCAAGCCATCGACAACCAACAGCCGATCACGGTCGATATCAGAAACTATCGGAAAGATGGGTCGATGTTCTGGAACCGCCTCTCGATTACGCCGATCGAAGATGAAACGGGCGCTGTCACGCATTTCCTCGGGTTTCAACAGGATGTTTCGGACGAGAAACGCTACGAACGCGAAAAAGCCCTGTTCGAGATGCAGGCCGAGTCGACCGAACAGACCATTTTTATCACCGATACCGACGGCACAATCGAGTATGTGAACCCGGCTTTCGAGCGCACGACTGGATATACGATGGAGGAAACCCTCGGTCAAAACCCACGCATTCTCAAATCGGATCAGCACGACCAGGAGTTTTACCGAGACATGTGGGATACGATTACCGCTGGCGAGGTCTGGGAAACAGAACTCACGAACCGTCGAAAGTCAGGGGAACTGTATCGAACCACCCAAAAAATCGTTCCTATCACAGATCATCAGAACCAGATCACCAACTTCCTCGCCATCGAAGAGGACATCACCGACGCACAGTTCATCGAGCAGGTACTGCACGTCATGGATCGGGTGATGCGCCACAACGTTCGCAACTCCGTGACGACGATCCGTGGATTCGCCGAACTGCTCGAGTCCGATCTCGAGGAAGAAGCCCAACTGAGTGCCCTCAAGACGATCCAGGACCAGGCCGACAAACTCCAAAAACTGAGCGATGAAACCCGTACTATTCGCGAGCTATTTCACCGACGACACGTCCAACACTCTCTCGACGTTGAGGCGATCGCTGGCTTCATCGAGACGCGGCGAGAACTGCATCCAGACGCCGTTATCAACTTCTCGATGGAGGTTCCAGCGGGAACAGTGGTTCAAAACGGCAGTTTGCTCCAGTTAGCGATCGATGAAGCCCTCGAGAACGCCATCATCCACAGTGACCAGGCTGAACCCCACGTCGACGTCTCTGTCACCGTCGCAGATGACGACACGACAGTGTGTCTCGAGATTGCAGACACCGGCCCGGGCATTCCAGATGACCAGTGGAACGTCATTATGGCCGGCAAAGAAACACCACTGGCACACAGCACCGGGGTCGGCCTCTGGCTAATGTACTGGACCATTACAGCCCTCGGCGGGGTAATGGATCGTACAGAGAACGACCCTCGAGGGACGATTCTCACGTTTCGGGTTCCGTTAGCGACGGGCCAACAGACTGAGGGATGGAGCACCGAGCCCCAGAACTCGTGAATCATCGTCTCCGCCGTCTCACGAGCTGTTATGTACGATTCGACGTTCGACTGAGTGTCGGTCTGACTGATCGGATGGCGCTACAAAAAGTGCTCCGTCAGGGATTCGAACCCTGGTCATTGCCGTGAGAGGGCAATATGATTGGCCGGACTACACCAACGGAGCCCGTATCTCAGTGTTGCTCTGAGAAGTGTTTAAGCGTTCCGTTTCGTGTGAGGAGTGAACTGCTCTGTCACGGTTTCGTTCGGGAGAAGGGATTCGTTATTCGTCGAACGGGGACTTGGCCGCCTCGGGTTCGTGGCCCTCGAGGCTGATAATATTTTCACGGCCGACACGGAGTTTGCTAATCGTGTTCTCCGCCTCCATATCAGAGAGTAACATGCTCACCTTGGATTTGGACCATCCAGTTTCATCGACGATATCCACCTGTTTCATTCGCCCACCGTTCTCGCTGATAAGTGAGATGACGCGATCTTCGTCGCTGAGCAGTTCTTCGTCAGTAATTGTCGGAGGCTGATGCGATGTCTCGGATGACGAGGGACCCCGGGCGTTCTGGGCGTGCTGCCCCGACCCTGTACTGGTTCTGCTGAAGACGCCGTACCGGTACGCGCCGATAACAGCGGCGAAAAGCAGAGCCAACACGCCTACGCCTGCAGCTGCCTGCGTTCCGGAGAGTCCATTGCTTCCCCCACCATTCTCCGATGCGATCCCGGTCTCATCGGCGCCTTCGACGAGCATCACGACTCGAGGCTGGCCATCGTGAAACTGTTCACGCCCGGCCCAGGTGACCGAACTGCTCTCCTCGAGTGACTGTCCGGAGAGTTCACCTTCGGGTTGGACGCTATCGAACACGAGCCCATCTTCAGCTTCGATGACCAGTGTCTGGTCGGACGCGATGAAGAAGCTTCCATCGAAGACGTCACCAACTACGACCTCGTTCTCAGCGGTTTCGGCAAAGTTAGACCAGACAAACGACATTTCTACGACCCCCCGTGTATTGAATCGTTGTTCGACCGTTGCAGTGCGATTAAAGTCTGTGGCTTCCATCTCGCGATCGGTTTCCTGTTGGCCCAGCTCGACGAGCCCCTCAGCGGAAGCGACGAAATCATCGTACAGTTCGAGTTCTTCTGCTTCGAACTCCGCTGCGTAGCTCTCAAACGACTCCTCGTCTTCGGTGTCACTCAGGATACGTTCGTGGCGGAACGTCCAGGTTGCAGAGCCATCCTCGTGAACGGTGATGGTATAGATTGTGGAATCGAACTCCGCAGTGGAGGTGACGTATGCGGTCGAGTCGCCAGTCGACGGTTCTCCATCGGTCGTCACGAGTGTGGATGGACTTTCCTCGGTGGGTGCTCCTCCGCCGCTCGCTCCAAACGAGAGGATGACGAGCGCAAAGAGTAGCAAGCACCCGAGGATGGCCCACCGTTTCATCTATCTCTCATCTACGTGCTCCTCCTAAAAGACCTTGTGAATATTTCCCCACCGGCCTGTCATCCTCGCTGTGAGACACAATATCCAAGCAGGCAGGGCGCAGAGAGCGTGGTAATGATCAGTAATCTCGCAGCTGGCATACAAGCGTTCACGAGCAACGCGTTTCTGGTAGGTGGCGATCGCACCGTGCTTATCGACACTGGGGCGAATTTCGATATCACGACGACGCTCGAGGACCGCGGCGTTGCCCCTGATGCCGTCGTCTTGACACACACTCATCCAGACCACATCGGTAACGTCGAAGCGGTTCGATCGATGTGTGAGTGTACCGTCTGGGGATACGACACCAGTCATCACGCGGTGGACGAACCAATCGCTGACGAAGAAGTGCTGCGTATCGGCGATTACGAGTACCTGGCACTCCACACACCTGGACACAAAGATGACCACCTGTGCTTTTATGCCGAAGAACCGGGTATCCTCTTCGCCGGGGATCTTGTCTTCCAAAACGGTGGCTTCGGCCGGACAGACCTTCCTGAAGGGGATCGAGAGACACTCATCGAGAGTATCGACCGACTCCTCGAGTACGTCGACCCGTCACTGAACGAACTCCACGTTGGCCACGGGCCGAGTATCGACACTGCGCCCTATGGTCACATCGAACTGGCCGCTCAGATGGCTCGACAATTGTAGCTTTCCTCAGTCAGTTTTCAACCCGTAGTATCCAGGTTCATCATCGGACCGTGGTTCACCAACGACGAGCGCATCCGCATGCACCATAATCCATGGAATTGCCCAATCCAAGAGGATGTCTTCGGTCTCTCGATCGATTTCTGCATCCGTCTCGAGGCCCTGTAACAATCGAGCGATCTCGTAGACGGTGTACATCTGATCGGGCTCGAATAGCTCTGCTGGCGTATAGAAATCACACGGTGGGAGACGGTCGAATTCGTCTTTTGGAACTGGCATACAGGTGTGTACTGTATCCACAGGCTAAATGGTACGGATCGATCTGGCAGTCACCGCTGTCCGGTTACGGGCCAAAAGAAACAGTCGGTAAACGATCTCGTCGCTCGAGCGACTACTCGAAGTGGTCGAGGCACTTGCCGTACTCTTCAGCGACTTTGTCCCAGTTGATAACGTCGAAGAAGCCCTCGACGAAACTGCCGCGGTCTGGGCCGTAGTCGTAGTAGTACGAGTGCTCCCACACGTCACAGGCCAGAATCGGGTGTGCGCCCCAGAGTGCGCCCTGGTCGTGTTTGTCGACAGGTACGTTACGGAGCTGTTTCGCGACCGGGTCGTAGACGAGCAGGGCCCAGCCACCGGCAGCGCTGGCTGCGGCCTCGAACTCCCCTTTCCAGCCTTCGTAGGAACCGAAGTCCTCCTCGATGCGGTCGGCGAGGTCACCCTCTGGCTCACCGCCACCGTTTGGCGACATGTTCTCCCAGAACAGCGTGTGGAGGTAGTGCCCACAGCCGTTGTGGGTCACACTGCCGAGTGCGGCTGCAGTCGAGCCGAACTCGCCTGACTCGCGGTTTTCTGCCAGCGTTTCTTCGGCGGCGTTCAGGCCGTTCACGTAGCTCTGATGATGCGTATCGTGATGCCAGGTGACGACCTGCTCGGAGATCGATGGCTCGAGTGCGTCGTAATCGTATGGAAGTGGTGGAAGTTCGTGGTCAGTCATGAGTATACACCGTCTGCATAAACGACCGCAAACCTGTTAAATATTGAGGAGTGAAACGCTATCATACCGCATATAATAAGACCGTCTAGCGGCGGAGTCAAGTAAAAAGTGCCGTGGACGACCATCGGTCGACCGGTTGAGTCACAACTGTATCGGGCGCGGACGTACCCGTCATGAGTCAACCGATGAGACAGGCACGCTGTCACCGCCAATCGATATCATGAGCCGAACGAATCGATCTTTCCGTGGACGTCCGCGGCCCACTCGTCGACGGCGACGTGCATGAGTTCTTTCGCTTTCGGGATCGGCGTCGGAAAGTATTGATACACATACCCTCCTCCGCCGAGGATTTTCCGATCGCGTTCGACCAACTCTTTCTCTTGGAGGGTCGTCAGCGAACGACTCACATTGCTCCGATCGCGCTCGAGCGCGTCGGCGAGCTCGACGACAGTACTTCCTGGTAGTTCCAGTAAGGTGACGTACGTTCGGCGTTCGTGTGGATGGATCCCGAAGACGCACTCGAGGACCCGATCGAACTCGGGATCCTCGATTCGCATGAGATCTTCCATCTCTGGGTTGGTGTCTGTCATCCGTTCTGGGTCACCTCGTCCGCTGATGACTCCTCGACACGTTTGGCGAGTCTGTACCGCTCGAGACAGTGTTGTAACTCTTCTTCGGATTCGTATGTGAGGAGTTTGATCGGGGTATCACAGTAGTAGACATCGGCCCGTTTCCGAATCGCCATTCGAACCGTCGCCCCCATCATTTCGACTTCGATGACGACGCGGTTGCCAGCCTCGACTTCCGCGAGCACTTCACCCGAGGTTAACTCTTTCCGGCCGACTTGTATCGTGGTCGTCATGGTGAGTGCAATACGTGTATGATTGTTCCGCTTGTTTAAAAACGGTATGTGCTACGCTGGTCAAACGAACGCGTGGATGGGGTTGTGTCGAACGGCTGGGATCGCGCGGATACATACCAGTGGCCGCTCTGTGAGTCGTTACTAACAATCTCGAGTAATGATACCGATGTTGATTCGGGGCTTTCACATTCGCGGGAGCGGTGACTGCATCAACTGGGTCAGTCTGGGCAAAGAAACCACGGTACGGGGAGCACACAGAAAACTGTGGGAAGATACCCAGGGATGGAGTAACTACCCGACTGTACGGCTAGCCCTCCTTGTGATAGGCGTGCTCGAGCAACTCCTCGAGCGTCGGCTGTCCCCAATACTTTATCGTCTCTGATCGAACGTCGTGTTCAACGATTCCCGTGGCCGCGATCTTTGGGAGGTGAGTATGTTGCAGCATCGTCGCAACCTCCGTGCGTGAAATACTGTCCGTCGCCGTTCGCTGGTCCTTCGTGTGGACAAAGTCGGTGAGTTCGTCGATCGTTGCCACCCCGTCAGTCGACTCATAGAGATAGTAGAGCACCAGTCGACGACGTCGGTTCGCGAGGAGTTCGAAAATTGTATCGAGCGCCGGTGTTGGAGATCCGAGATACGCTGTCGACTCATTTTTCGGATTACTCATGTTGAAGCCACCTCCCATCCGCTCCCATGTGACACCACCGTGGGGTAATACTGTCGAATACCGTATAGATGTTCCGGCTATCGACCAACGTATGTGTATTCATTTAGTGACTATTTCTGTTGATCTGATTACGACAGTACTAGCTAGGCGATGAGTGGACGAAAGAACGAGATCGGTCAGGGGCTTATTCGTAGAGCCAACCAGCGTCGTGTTGGTCGTACTCGATCAGTTCGTCTTCGTCGAAATGAATCGCGATTTCACGTTCGTTCGCGCCAGCATCCTCGTGGTCTGCGGCGTGAACGACGTTTCGACCGAGGTCCAGTGCATAGTCCCCGCGGATTGTGCCTGGAGCTGCCTCGAGTGGGTCAGTGTCGCCGATCATTTGACGAACCTGTCGGGTTGCGTCCTGGCCCTCCCAGACCATGGGAACGACCGGGCCGCTGGTGATGAAGTCGATGAGGTCGTCGAAAAACGGTTTGTCCTCGTGTTCGGCGTAGTGTTCTTTTGCCCGGGATTCAGGCATGTTGAGAACCTTAATGCCGACGAGTTTGAGACCGCGTTCCTCGAGCCTCGAGACGACGTCGCCGACGAGTCCGCGAGCGAAGGCGTCGGGTTTGACCATGACGAACGTCCGCTCGTGGTCGCTCATGCGTCGTCCTCCGTCTCCTCGTCTTCGTCAGCGTCTTCGGATTCTGCCTCGACTTCATCCTGAGCCTCAGTATCGTCTTCGGCTTCAGTTTCAGATTCGGCGACATCGTCCTCATCAGCACCTTCATCCTCGTCGACTTCGTCCTCATCAGCACCTTCATCCTCGTCGACCTCGTCGTCCGCAACCTCGGGCTCAGGTGCCGCTCGCTGTTTTCCACGGCGACCTTCTTCGGTCCACTCGAGGTCACGTGGTTCGCGGCCGAGTTTGTAGTTCTTCTCGGCTTTCGAGTCGACGAAGTGGAGCACGCTCCCGTCGGTCTGAACGTACATGATGCCCGTGCCGGGTTCGATCTCTTCGCCCGTGTAGTCACACGTTCGCTTCTCGACCATGTTACTGTCCTCCGATGGAATCAGCCTCTCGAGCCGTCTCGCGAAGCTGGAGGATATCCCCTTCGCGGACCGGCCCGAGGCAGTTTCGGGTAATGATACGACCTTGGTTCTCGCCCTCCTTGATCCGGCATTTGACCTGCATTGCTTCACCGTGCATGCCGGTCTTGCCGACGATCTCGATGACCTCGGCGGGCGTAGAACCGTTGTCTCCCTCTTCAGCGCTCATCTCTGATCACCTCAGTCGAGGTCCTCGATCTTGCCACCGATGTCCTCAACATCGCTCTGGGCCTCGCCGGCGTCGACGATGGCCGCAGCAGCGGAGCCGACCTCGAGGCCGGCAGCGTGGCCAACTTCGTCTTGCGTTTCGACGAAGACGACCGGCGTGCCTTTCTCGTCAGCGAGTTCCGGGATGTGCATCACGATCTCCTCGGGGGAGACGTCTTCGGCGACGTAGACGAGGTCTGCGTTGCCGCGCTCGATGGCTTTGGTGGTTTCGTTCGTTCCTTTCTTTACACTGCCTGTGTCTCGTGCGACCTCGAGCGCCTCGAGGGCGTCGTCAGCGAGGTCGGCTGGGATGTCTGTGGTTACGTAGACTGCCATTGGTTGTTCACCTCTCCTACGCGCGGGCTCGCGCTCCCCTGCCATCCGGGGCTGGGCCCGGGCCGGGAGATCCGGCGAAAGTCCTGTGAGGCTAGGAGCATCATCAACCCCGCGTAGGGTGTACTCCCGAGTAGCGCTGCCCCCCTTAAAAGCGTGTTCAAACAGCCGGCGGCGTGGTAGGGTCTTACATGGGTCTTGCTGACCAGCAGGCCCCCCGTCGATAGGCTATTACTGTTGCCGATACACATCCCGGTACGAACAGTCGTGGGCCGTGGATCAGAGCGGGTGAACGCTGGCTGAGCAGTCACCCACGCGGCCACGGCACACCCATCCGAGATGAGACGCAGACAACCACCCAGTTTCGTTCGACGCTCACCAGACACCGATAGCCGTGATTGAATACGTCCGGTCGCTCAAAGCGGAAGCAACCGCGGAGAACGAGCGTCGCCTCCTCGTGCTGACTGGCGATCGGGAACGGAACTATACCACGCTCGAGCGCTTACTCGGGGCCCTGGAGGTCCCCATCACCGAGACGACCCTGGTCGGTCCGGAAGATCGGCTTCGGTGTCCACAGGTCCCCGAGTCCGCGGCCGGTTCCCTGTTGGGGACGACTCGAGAACTCGTCGTTCTCGATGCTCACGCCGGCGTCCACCCGAACACGATTGGACGGCTCGTCGGCACTGTCGATGGTGGCGGCCTCTTCGTTCTCTTACTCTCGCCCCTCGAGCGGTGGCCGCTGGAGAGCGAGGCGTTCGAGGAGTCGATGGCGATCCCACCGTTCGACGTGGATGCTGTTGGGACGCGGTTTCGCCACCGAGTACTCGAGACACTCCGAACCCATCGCGGAATTGCGATCTGGGATACCGAGATGGAGCACCTCCTGGAGGATGGTCGCACGTATCCAGCGCCTCGCCTCGCCGAATCGAGGCCTCCTCGCAACCCCCCCGCGACCGAGTCAACCCACCCACAGGCGAGAAGTGGTGACGAACTCGACCTCGAGGAATTGTCTGAGAGGAGTGGTACGGCGGCAATCGCACAGGCGGCTGTCGACGCCTGTCTGACGGGCGATCAGCAAGTAGCCCTCGAAACACTCGCCTCACTCATCCAGCCGGAGACCGCAGTCGTCCTCGAAGCCGACCGAGGCAGGGGGAAATCGAGCGCGCTCGGTCTCGCGGGTGCGTGGCTCGCAGCCAGTGGGTTCGACGTGGCCGTCACCGCACCTGACTCGAGGAACGTCGACGAGGTGTTCACACGGGCGCACGCACTCCTCGAGACAACTGATCTTACGGGCCGTACAGACGAACAGGATTCCAGCCTCGAGATCGAAGGTTCGGGTCGACTGCTATACCTCGACCCGGTGGACCTACAGCAGGCATCCCCGGACGCCGACGTCCTCTTCGTCGACGAGGCGGCTGCGTTTCCGGTCGCCCTCCTCGAGTCCTTCTTGGCGGCAGATCGGGTCGCCTTTGCAACGACGATACACGGGTACGAAGGGGCTGGACGCGGTTTTTCCGTCCGCTTCCGTGATCGGCTCGAGGGGTCGACACACACGCTGTACGAGTACACCCTTACCGATCCGATCCGATACGCCGCAGGGGACCCACTCGAGGTCTGGTCGTTCCACGCACTCCTGCTCGATGCCCGCCCACCGGTGATGGCGGTCGTGAGGGAAGCGACGCCAGAGACGGTGCAGTATCGTCACCTCGACGCGCCTACCCTCCGGTCGAATCCAGCCCTGTTATCCCAGGTGTTCGGTCTCCTCGTACTGGCGCATTATCGGACGGAGCCGAACGACCTCGCACGGATGCTCGATGCGCCGAACTTGTCCGTGCGCGCACTCACACACGACGGCTTTCCGGTCAGTGTCGCCCTCCTGGCACGGGAAGGAGCACTCGAGGAGTCCCATCGCGCGCTCATGTACGAAGGGGGCCGAATCCGTGGAAACATGATTCCGGACATTCTGACCAGCCATCTTCGCGATGAAGACGCAGGGAGCCAACGCGGCATCCGCGTGGTTCGGATCGCCACCCACCACGGTGTTCGGTCACAGGGGTTGGGAAGTGCGCTCCTCAAGCACATCGAAGCGGAGTTCGGACCGACCGTCGATTGGCTCGGGGCAGGGTTCGGTGCCACCCCCAAACTCATGGACTTCTGGGCCACGAACGGCTATCGACCGATTCACTTTTCGACGACACGAAACGATACCAGCGGTGAGCACTCGGTGATCGTGCTCAAGCCCCAGTCACTCGAGGGAGACACGTTGGTCGACGACCACGCAAACGCGTTCGTCGAGCGACTTCCAGCCGTTCTGACGGACGCCCTCCAGTCAGTGTCACCCGAGCTGGTCCGTTCCGTGACGGGCGCACTTGGCCCGACGTACGCCCCGCCACTCGCGTGTTCGAGCATGGATTGGGAATTCCTCGCAGGCGCTGCGTACGGTCCAGTCCAGTTCGACATCCATCCAGACCCGTTCACCGACCTCATCCTGACGTATCTCTTTGAACGCCCGCCAGCGGCCTCCGCCTCGCTGACAGCCACCGAGGAACGACTGCTGGTCGCTCGGGCACTCCAACGGCGGGACTGGAACGCCATCGCGACCGAATTCGAATACCCCTCCACACGGACGTGCAAGCGCGCGTTCGGGGACGCGCTCGAGCCGCTCGTCGACTGGTATGGTGGCGAGACTGCGGCGGCCGTTCGCGCTCGTTTTGCGGAGTAAGATGGTAAACTGACGCGCGAAGTGGTTAGCGTCGCCTGTCGGCAATCGACTCTTCGCTCGTCTCTGCCGTCACGACTTCGTACAGGAGGGCTCGCCCACCGTCATCTTTGGGGCGCAAGATTCGACCCAGGCGCTGGGTGAACTCACGTTCGCTGGCACTCCCAGAAAGGACGACGGCGACCGAGGCATCGGGGACGTCGACCCCTTCGTCCAGGACGTTCGACGTCACGATTCGTGGGTAGGTCCCGTGACGGAATCGCTCGAGGAGGTCCCGTCGCTCGCTCGCGCCCGTCTGATGGGTGAGGACAGGGAGTAAGAACCGCTCGCCAACCGCATAGGCGAGGTCATTGTATGCGGTGAAGATGATCGTCCGGTCGTCGGGATGGCGTTCGAGAATTGCCTCGAGGGCTTCGAGTTTTCCCTGGGCACCGAGCATGATATCTCGCGCTCGCTGGCGTGCGAGGAGCGCCTCACGAGCGGCGGGATCTGTGCCCGATCGCTTGACCAGTTCCTGATAATCAGCCCCCGAACGCATCCGGATGTTCGATCGGGCGAGGTACCCGGTGAAGGTCCCCTGTGCCTCCTCGTATGCCCGCCGTTCTTCCGGGGTCAGAAACACCTCGAGTCGTTTCACATCGTAGCGGGCTAAGTGTTCTCCGGCGAGGTCATCGGGGGAGAGTCGCGCGACGACAGGACCGACGAGACGCTCGATGACGTCGTGGGCTCCGTCTGGCCGTTCGAACGTCGCCGTGAGCCCAAGCCGTGCCGGCGCGGGAAGCGATCTCGCGATGGATCGATAGCCCTCGCCGCCGAGGTGGTGGACCTCGTCGAAGATCACGAAACCGAACCGGTCACCAACCGCCTCAGCCTTGAGATAGGCCGAATCGTACGTTGACACCGTGAGTGCCTCGAGACGCTGTTCGCCGCCACCGAAGCGACCGATCGGCACGTCGAACTCGGCCTCGAGTTCCCCGACCCACTGTTCCAGCAGGTCGAGTGTTGGCACGACGACGAGGGTCGGTACCGACAGCCGTTCGAGCGCTTTGAGCGCGATGACGGTCTTCCCACTCCCGGTTGGTAACTCGAGGACGCCGCCTGGGGCAGGCTGGTGACCGGGGTCGAGGTCCCCTCCGCTGTCGTCCCACCGATCCGTCTCCAGCCACCCTTCGAGCGCCTGCTGCTGATACGGCCGGAGCTCGTACGTCGAGGTAAGCGGCGGGTCGATCTCCTCGAGTGATAAGACCGTATCAACGAAGGGTGCCTCGGCACGCTCCAGTGACACCCGTAGCGGGACATATTGATTGGCGTCGGCACGAAGCGTCCCGGGGTCTTCCCGTGAGTCGCTGACGAGCGTCACTCCCGCTGACTCGAGGAGATCCAACGCACGGAGGTCCGACGCACGCTCGACGGTGGTCTCGAGACGGATCGTCCCAGAATCGAACCGAAGGTGAATTCGGTCGGCGTGAGGAGTAGCGTGGCCAGCGGGGGGACCCATTTCAGTACCCCATAGGTCGGGTATCTCGGTACATGAATGTGTGCGTTGCCGCGATACCTCAATCCTTTTATTACCGGTGTGCTTTGGTTCGGATATGAGCGAAGACGAGGGCCAAAACTCCACAGCCCAGGGTGTCCCGACAGCGGGAGACGCCGACGACGAGACCGGGGTGAACGGAGACGTCGACGACACAGACGAGGGCTCCGAAAGCGAACACGGTTCTGAGGACGAGCAACCCACCAGCGGTGGCGACACTGGTGAAGCTACTCCTACGGCAGGAGACGACGCAACCGAAGGGGACACTGAGGAAGCCCCGGAGACGAGCGAGGATATTCAGGAGTTACTCGAGACCCTCCAGTCGTACGACGATGATATTGCCCGTGACGTCAATGCCATCGTCGAGATGGCTCGTGACCTCAACGGAACCGTGAGCCATCAGCGGGCCGAACTCGATGACCTGGGCGAGCGCGTCGAGGCCCAGGCTGAGACTATTGGCGAACTCCAGGCGAAACTCGACGACAAAGAGCAGGCGCTCGAGGCGCGCGAAGAGATCATTGCCGAGTACGAAGAGCAAATCGAAGACCTCAAAGGCCACGTCAAACGGACGCAGGCCGACTTCCAAAACTACAAAAAGCGGGCGAAAAAGCGACAGGAGCAGATGAAAGCCCGTGCGACCGAAGATCTGGTCGAACGCCTCGTCACGGTCAGGGATAATCTCAAACGCGCGTTGAACGAGGAAAGTGAGGACGTAGAGAGCCTCCGGGGCGGCCTGGAAATGACGCTGCGGGAGTTCGACCGCGTGCTCGCTGATGAAAACGTCGAAGAGATCGATCCAGCACCGGGAACCGACGTCGACCCACAGCGTCACGAGGTCATGGTACAAGTCGACAGTGAACATCCAAAAGGAACGATCGCCGAAGTGTTCACCCCCGGCTACGAGATGGGGGACAAAGTCATTCAGAGCGCCCAGGTGACGGTGAGTAATGGCGCACTCGAGTCTCCTGCAGACGACACGGACGGTGAGGCCGGAGACGAAGGGAGTGTGGACGATGATGACGACACTGACACCGCAGCGGGCGACGAGGAGTCTGAAAACAGTGATGGAGCCGACGAGGATGAGGAAGCAGCGATCGAGCTCGGTGGCGAGGTCGCCTCGGATGACGTGGTCGACGAGACCGGCGAGGAGACGGGGGACGAATCAACCGCATCCGACTCGAGCGAGGAGAAAACGAGCGAGTCCTCGACTGCGCCGGATGACGATGAAACCGGCGACGATACTACGGGCGACGAGGCCGTGGATGGGACAGACGAAGAGCATGCAGACGACGCACAGGAAGACGAGGAAAGCTGAATCGGGCGGCCACGGTACTGGTTGCTTTTATGCTCAAAGTATCGGTACGAACGAGTTACTACAATCGGGGTAAGCGATTACCATGAAACCTGGGTTGGGTGGGGTTTCAGAAGCCTTTTGATGAGCTAGAGGCAAGGTCCGCTACGACATGACCGAGGACTTAAACTGGGCAATCGGGGGCGAGGCCGGTGATGGGATCGACTCCACCGGAAAGATTTTCGCCCAGGCACTCTCCAGGGCCGGACGACACGTCTTTACGTCGAAGGATTTCGCGTCTCGAATCCGTGGTGGCTACACCGCGTACAAGATTCGGACGTCGACAGATCGCGTCCAGAGTGTCGTCGACCGGCTCGACATTCTCGTCGCGCTGACCCAGCGAACCATCGACGAAAATCTCGACGAACTCCACGCGGGTAGCGCCATCATTTACGACGGCGAACGCTCCTGGGAGGCCGAGATTCCTGACGAAATGACGGCCGTCGACGTCCCACTCAAATCGCTCGCCGAAGAAGCTGGTGGGGCGATCATGCTCAACGTCGTCGCACTCGGTGCTGCCTGTGAGCTCACCGGCTTCGACGTCGCCTATCTCGACGAATCCCTCGAGAAACGGTTCGGCGGGAAAGGATCGAAGATCGTCGAGAACAACCGCGAAGCCGCCCGCAAAGGCCGCGATTACGTCCGTGAGAACTACGATCTCGACCTTGGACACGAACTCGAGACGACGGACAACGACTACGTCCTGCTGAACGGGGACGAAGCGATCGGCATGGGCGCACTCGCCGCAGGCTGTCGGTTTTACGCCGGCTATCCCATCACACCGGCAACGAACGTGATGGAGTATCTCACCGGCCGACTCGAACAGTACGGCGGCCACGTCGTCCAGGCTGAAGACGAACTCTCGGCGATCAACATGGCACTCGGTGCCGCCCGCGCCGGCGCTCGCTCGATGACGGCCACCTCGGGGCCGGGCATCGACTTGATGGCCGAAACGTTCGGCCTCGTCGCGACCAGTGAAACCCCGCTGGTAATCGTGGACGTGATGCGATCCGGCCCCTCGACGGGGATGCCGACCAAACAAGAACAGGGCGATCTGAACATGACCTTGTACGGTGGCCACGGCGAGATTCCGCGGTTCGTCGTCGCCCCGACGACCATCGACGAGTGTTTCTGGAAAACGGTCGAAGCGTTCAACTACGCTGAAAAGTACCAGACACCGGTTTATCTGGTTGCTGACCTGGCACTCGCCGTCACCGAACAGACGTTCGCACCTGAAACCTTCGACATGGATGCCGTCGAAATCGACCGCGGCAACCTGGTCGAGGACGACGAGGTTTCGGAGTGGCTCGACGACCAGGGCCGGTTCCGCGCTCACGCCGCCACTGAGGATGGCGTCAGCCCACGGGCGATCCCCGGGATGACAGACGGTGCACACATGTCCACCGGCCTCGAACACGACGAGCTCGGACGCCGAACGGAGGATACCGAGGTTCGCGTCGAGCAGGTCGACAAACGAAACCGAAAGGTCGAAACCGCCAAAGCCGAGGAGAACTGGGACTATCGTGAGTTCGGTGATGCGGACGCCGACACCCTCGTCATTTCGTGGGGCTCGAACGAGGGTGCATTGGTCGAAGCGCTCGAGTACCTCGAGGACGACGGCATCGACGTCAGAATCCTGTCAGTGCCGTACATCTTCCCACGGCCGGATCTGACTGCAGACGTCGAGGCAGCGGAAAACGTCATCGTCGTCGAGTGTAACGCGACGGGGCAATTCGCCGACGTCATCGAACACGATACCCTGACGCGCGTGCAGCGGATCAATAAGTACACCGGCGTTCGATTCAAGGCTGACGAACTCGCCGAAGAAATTAGCACAAAACTCACCGAGGAGGTGCCAGCACAATGAGCTCAGACGTTCGATTCACCGACTTCAAATCAGACAAGCAACCGACCTGGTGTCCCGGCTGTGGGGACTTCGGGACGATGAACGGCATGATGAAAGCCCTGGCCAACACGGGGAACGATCCGGACAACACGTTCCTCGTGGCTGGGATTGGCTGTTCCGGAAAGATCGGGACCTACATGCACGCCTACGCCCTCCACGGCGTCCACGGTCGTGCTCTGCCGGTCGCAACTGGCGTCAAGATGGCCCGCCCGGATATCGAGGTGATGGCCGCCGGCGGAGACGGTGACGGTTACTCGATCGGTGCCGGCCACTTCGTCCACGCCGTGCGCCGGAACGTCGACATGACCTACGTCGTCATGGACAACCGTATTTACGGCCTGACGAAAGGACAGGCATCTCCGACGTCCCGTTCTGACTTCGAAACGTCGACCACTCCCGAGGGACCACAACAGCCACCCGTCAACCCACTCGCGCTCGCGCTCGCCTCCGGTGCGACGTTCATCGCGCAGTCGTTCGCGTCGGATGCGCTCCGACACGCCGAAATCATCGAGGAAGCGATCGAACACGACGGCTTTGGCTTCGTCAACGTCTTCAGCCCGTGTGTGACGTTCAACGACGTCGACACGTACGACTACTTCCGTGACACGTTGGTCGATCTCAAAGAAGACGGCCACGACCGTCACGATTACGACGCCGCCAAAGACGTCATCCTCGATGCGGACAAGGAGTACCAGGGTGTGATGTACCAGAACGAACACTCCGTCCCGTATCACGAACAACACGGCGTGACCGAGAACATGGCCGACATCCCGGATGGCGCTCCCGAGGATGCCATGGACCTCGTTCGCGAATTCTACTAACTGCTGTAAGCCATTTTTACTGCGGGTTCGTGAAGTCGGCCACCTATAGTTACGTCCGCTCTGTTGGAATCTGACCAGTTACAGGTGCCGTGCGTCGTGTTGAATACAGAGTATGAAATTAGCAAGGTGGACACGTTTATTCCACTCATTCATGACGAAACCAACCGCTCAGTGCACCTGCGAAATGATCCTTCCTGGTTCGACAGAAAGCATATATGTTGACTTATCCACGGTGGAAATATGAAGAGACGGTGGGTGCTCGCTGCTACAGGTTCAATAGCCATAACTGGCTGTTTGGGCAACACCGAACCACTTGGGGGCGCGTCCGACTCTCCTCGCCCCACAGAAATCATCGATAGTGACTTCGAAACCGGCGTTGACACCGACGCTTCGAGGGACGAACCAGAAATTACGGTCAATCGTGACGAATCAACCGTCACTGTAGAAGGGGTCGGGGAATACGGTTCCTCCTCCTGTGGATATCTCGCCAATCAGGAACCAGACTACGATGTGGAACGTTCAGAACTTCACGTTGAAATAACTGCCAGACAGGAACCACCGGATGATGATATGGACTGCGGGGACGATCTCGCAACATCTTCTTACCAGTTCGTTATCCAGTTCGATGAGGGAGTTCCCGCGAGCATCGAGGCAGAACACCCATTTCAGAGGACGGCCACGAAAGAAACTCAGTAGCGTGATACTGGACGAGACTCGCGCTCTCTTTATTACCTGTACTGAGCGATCACTGTCCGAGATTCAGCTCTTATTAGATGGGGTGACTTGGTGAAACCACCCGCTCAGTACACCTGCTTAGTGAGCGAGCAAATTTACTCAGGAGTTCCTGGTGTTTGCAGCGAGGTGCGGAGGATGAGGTCGTCATGTTCGATGTAATGCGTTCCCCAGACGTTCGATCCTCCATCTTCACTGTGGTTCGGCCAATCCATTTCA
>LFFM01000616.1_pt1 | contig 25056 bp, 28 predicted proteins | sample 643131 | NCBI WGS metagenome assembly LFFM01 (sample SAMN03777445, study PRJNA286221) | soda lake metagenome | biome: soda lake; feature: Kulunda steppe; material: water; isolation source: sample Tc-Br brine of Tanatar trona crystallizer | place: Russia: Kulunda steppe | collected 2011-07
GAGCCTTGCGAGCGGACGAACGAACCGGCAGAGAAGGGGTTGAACCACGCGAGACGAGCAACGCGAGTCTCGCACCGGGTTCAACTCCCTCCCGGCCTCTCCTATCCTAAATCGTCGGGTAGCGCCGACGGCGAAACCGACAGGAGGCTGATTCCCGAGAAATTATCAAAAACCCCCCCACGACCGCCGTAACCGTCTACAGCAGGACCGCCTGGGCCAGACCGAGGAACACAAAAAAGCCCAGCACGTCCGTCGCCGTGGTGATGAAGATGGTCGCGGACGTCGCGGGATCGTACCCCAGCCGATCGAGCAACAGGGGCGTGATCGCGCCGAAAAAGCCCGCGATAACGAGGTTCGCCACCATCGAGACGCCGATAACGGCACCGAGCAAGAGTCCGAACTCGGCGAGCGAGAAGGCGATGGCGATGACGGCGACCAAGGCCCCGGTGATGAGCCCGTTGGCGGCCCCGGCGATCGCCTCGTTGGCCACGACGCGCTTGCCGGTTTTGAGCGACACTTGGCCCATCGAGATGCCGCGGACGGTGACCGCCATCGCCTGCGTCCCGGCGTTGCCCCCCATTCCGGCGACGACCGGCATGTACGCCGCGAGAATGGCGACGGCGGCGATGGTCGACTCGAACAGCCCGACGACCGCCGCGGCCATGAACGCCGTTCCGAGGTTGAGAATTAGCCACTTGTAGCGTCGCCGGACCTTTTCGATGGGCCCGTCGAGGACGCTCTCCTCCTCGGCGACGCCGGTGAACTCGTACAGCGTTTCACCGCGTGCCTCCTCGATCATCGCCAGCAGGTCACTGGCGTGAATCACGCCGAGCACGTCGTCGTCGTCGTCGAGCACCGCGACGGTTCGCTCGCGGTTCTGTCTGAACACTTCGAGCACCTCCTCGTCCTCGCGGTCGTACCGGACGTGCGGCGTCTCCTGGACGAAATCGGTGATCGTCTCCGTCTCCCGATCCGCCACCGACAGCGCCGCCCCCGGAAGTTCCCCGAGGAGTTCGTCCTCGTCGGTGACGAGAATCGTCGGCACCCGGCCCGTTCGATCCCCGAAGCGCCGAACGCGTTCTGTCACGTCCGAGAACGACCGGGACTCGTCGACGGTGACGAAATCGAGATCCATCACCCCGGCCGCGGTTTCGGGGTCGAACGACAGCAGGAACTCGATCTTCTCGCGGCGCTCGCCCTCGAGGGTTGCGAGCAACGCCTCGCGCGTCCCCTCGTCGGCGTATCCGAGGACGTCCGTCACCTCGTCCGGATCGAGCAGATCGATGAACGCTTCCAGTTCCGACCGGTCCATGTCGGGGACGATCAACTCCCTCGTGGTCTCCGGGAGCGAAAAGAACAGATCGCGCCACTCTTTCGCCGGTCGATCCGTGAACGGGGCGGCCGGCTCCGGAGACATCGCGATCGTCTCCTGTGCGTCCTCTACCTGGCTGCTCATGTCCGATCATCATGAGCGGGCAAATAAACGGTACCGGATCGTCAAACGCTCGCACGAGGGTGGCGGTGCACGGCCCGACGCCCGCGCCGAACCGTTCAACAATGATTTAAGATGCCGCCGCCCGCCATATATCGCATGGACTACGACCTCGCCATCGAGAACGCACCCGAGACGATCCCGGGTGGCACCGGCATCCTGTTGATCCACCCGAGCACCGGCGAGACGGACCGGATCGACACCGACTTCCTGAAAACCGACACGGATCGAATCCTCGTCATTTCGACCCGGACGACCGCCCGCGAGGTACAGCAGAAACTGGAGTACTACGACGTCGACGAAACCAAAGCCGACATTCTCGATACGCTGTCGGTCGAGCGGGGATACTCGCGGCGGTCCTCCGAGCACGTCTACTACGTCTCCGCGCCCGACGACCTCGGGGGGATCGTCGAGACGACACGGGAGTTCCTCGAGAACAACGACGGCAGACGGCGGATCAGCCTCGATTCGGTGACGGAGATGGCCTACTACGCCGACGAGGAGCGAGCCCTCGAAACCGTCGAGGAACTGCTCAAACTGCTGGCCGAACACGACGCGGTCGGGCTGTTTCACCTCTCGGAGGAGGTCCACGACGAGGCCGACATCGAGGCGTTCAAAGCGCTGTTCGACGGGGTGGTCTATCTGGACGCCGACGGCACGGTCGAAACCGAGTTCTGAAACCCGATCCGGGGAGTTGTCTCAGTTCGCGACCGTCGTATCCGCCGAAAGGAGGCTGTGGTCGACAGCCGCGACGCCGTCGACGGCCCGGACCCGGGCGACGAAGGAACCGATCTCCGAAACCGGGCCCTCGGCGACGAACAGTTCGAGACAGGCGTCCCCGGCGTGGCTGTGGACGTTCGACGTGACCAGGTCGTTGTGTCGGTGCCGGAGCGCCGAGAGGGCCGTTTCGGCACCGCTGTCGTGGTCGAACATCGCTGACACGACGCAGACGGCCGTCCCGTCGACGTGGTCGGTGTCGACCTCGGACAGCAGGCCGCGTGCGCCCTCCCGGACCGCCTCGCTGCGTCCGCTATAACCGTGGTCATCGATGAACTCGTCGAGTCGTTCGAGCAACGACTCCGGCATGGAAACGCTTACGACTGGCATGAGCGGTCTATGCGGCCGTTCGGGATATGCGTTATTATTGATAAAGTCTAAATTCGTAATAACTAGTAATTTAATATCCTCCGTTCATAATAACTCGTCTATGAGCGAGACCATACCGGTAACGATTCTGTCCGGCGCGCTCGGTGCCGGGAAGACGACGACGCTGAACCACGTCTTGACCGCCGATCACGGCTACGAGGTCGCCGTTCTCGTCAACGACATGGGCGAAGTGAACGTCGACGTCGACCACGTCGAACAGCAATCAAAACTGTCACAGGCCGACGAGGAGATCATCGAGATGTCGAACGGCTGTATCTGCTGTCGCCTCCGCGGCGACATGTTGGATGCGGTCGGCGCGCTCGTCGAGAATCGCGAGTTCGACTACCTGCTCGTCGAATCGTCGGGTATCTCCGAGCCGATTCCCGTCGCCCAGACGTTCGCGCTCGGGTTCGAGGACTCCGAGTACGATCCGACCGAGGACTATCACCTCGATACGACGGTGTCCGTCGTCGACGCACACTCGATGTACAAGGGGTTCGACTCCGGGGCGACGCTCGCGGGGGAGGAGGCCCACGGCGGCACCGACCGCGTCCCCGAAGAGGTGTTGATGGATCAGATCGAGTTCTGTGACGTCCTGCTGTTGAACAAGTGCGACCTCGTCCCTGACGGGGAACTCGACGAGATCGAGGCGGTCCTCGAGACGCTGCAGCCGCGGGCAAAGATCATCCGCACGGAGTTCGGCGCGGTCGATCCGAGCGAGATCCTCGACACGGGCCGCTTCGACTTCGAGGACGCACAAAACTCCGCCGGCTGGAAACACGAACTCGAGGAGGGCCACCACCACGACGCCGCCGCCGCCGAACACGGCGTCGAGTCGTTCGTCTTCCGGGCCGACCGCCCCGTCCATCCCGAACGCTTCGCCGCGCTGTTGGAGGAGCTCCCCTCGGCCGTCATCCGGGCGAAGGGGTTCTTTTGGTCGGCCGGCCGCGAGGACATCGCGATGGGCCTCGACAAAGCGGGGCAGTCCGTCCGGGCCGGCCCCAACGGCCGCTGGATCGCGACCCTGCCGCCCGAACAGCAGAAGCGGTACATGCAGGCGATTCCGGACCTCGAGGACGAGTGGGACGACCAGTGGGGGGACCGCGGCGTCGAGTTGGTGTTCATCGGCCGCGATTACGACGCGGAATCGCTGCAGCGGGACCTCGAATCGACGCTTCTGACCGACGGGGAGATGGACGACGACTGGAACCGATACCCCGACCCGTTCGGGACCGACGGACAGCGCGAGCTCGCGCTCGCGGACGACTGATGTCAGTCCCTGTCACGATCCTCTCGGGTGCACTCGGTGCCGGGAAGACGACGACGCTGAATCACGTCCTGACCGCGGATCACGGCTCCGAGGTCGCCGTCCTGATCAACGACATGGGCGAAATCAACGTCGACAGCGAGGTCGTCGAGCGCCGGATCGGCGACGAGCGCGACGTCGTCGAGCTCTCGAACGGCTGTATCTGCTGTGGGATGGCCGGGGAGTTCGAGCAAGCCGTCACCGATCTCGCCCTCGAGGAGACGTTCGAGCATCTCCTCGTCGAGCCATCGGGCATCTCCGAACCCAAACCGGTCGCCCGGCAGTTCGTCCGGGGGCCTGCGGCCGGGTTTTATCAACTGGCGAGCGTCACGACCGTGGTCGACTCACGCCAGCTTTACGACGCCTTCGGCGAGGGCGGAATAACCCGGAGCGGCGGGGACGGCGATCGACCGCTGTCGGACCTCATCGTCGAGGGCGTCGAGTTCTGCGACCGGGTCCTCCTCAACAAGACGGATCTCGTCTCCGGGGCGGAACTCGACTCGGTCACCGCGAGGATCCGGACGTTGCGACCCGATGTCGAGATCGTTCGGACGACGTTCGGCGAACTCGATCCGGACACGGTGCTCGCCGGGGGCGAGTTCGACGCCGAAGCGGTCGGTTCCGCCGCGAGCTGGAAACGGGCGTTGCGGCGATACGACGGGGCGGACGAACACGGTGCAAACGACACGGACGACGCCCACGCCGGAACTCGCGACAGCACACACCACGATCACGACCACAGCCACCCGCCGGAGGTGTACGGGATCGACTCGTTCGTCTACGAGCGACGACGACCGCTCGACTCCGAGAAACTCCTCGGAGTCCTTCGGGACCTCCCCGACGGTATCGTTCGCGCGAAAGGGTGGCTCCACGTCGCCGGTCGACCGGATCACGCGCTGCGGTTCTCGCTCGCGGGCCGGGAGGCTTCCGTCGATATCGCCGGTCGGTGGGTGGCCTCTCTCGACGGAGAGGCGCGCGAACGCCACCGCGAGTCCCGCGAACCGGCGTGGGACGAGCGGTGGGGTGACCGGCAAACGAAGCTGGTGTTTATCGGCCGTGACGTGGACGACGGGGCGCTGTGTGACCGACTCGACGAGTGTCTGATAGCGGGCGATGGCGCGGACGATCCACACGCCGTGTCGGCGACGGCGAACAACCCCTTCCCCGGGGAAACGAAAACGGAGCTTCGACTGTGACAGTGGAAGAACGGAGTTCGGCGGACCGCCGGACGACGGACGACGACGATCACGATGTGATCGATCCGCTGTACGTCGCGATCGTGACGGTCTCGTCTTCACGGGACCTCGACGAGGACCCCGGTGGCGACGCCGCCGCCGAACTCGTACGGGAGTCGGGCGGGCGTGTGACCGAACGAACCGCGGTGTCCGACGATTTCGCCGCGATCCGCGGGACCGTCGACCGACTCGCCGGACGCGAGGACGTCGACTGTCTCGTCACGACCGGCGGGACCGGAATGACGATGGACGACGTGACGCCCGCGGCCTGTGAGGGGCTGTTCGAGCGGGAGATCCCCGGGTTCGGGGAGCTGTTCAGATCGATCTCCTACGAGGAGATCGGCCACCGGGCGATGGCCTCCCGGGCGATCGCGGGGATCGTCGCCGGAACGGCCGTGTTCTGCCTGCCGGGGAGCCGCGCGGCCGTCCGAACCGCCATGTCCGAACTCGTTCTCCCGGAGGCACCGCATCTCGCTGGGCTCGCGACGCGACACCGTTTTTGATCGCCCGAACCGGGCGGTGGCCGCCGGTCCTCTCTTGTTTTGCGGACTGTCGAGGCGAACGGCATGAGGCCTGCCCCCGTGTATGAAGCCGACAACCCGTGAAGCAAACGATTAATCCAACAACCAACTAACTACGGACGCTTCCCCCGGGGTTAGTATTAAATTAAATGATAAAGTTATTAAGAAACACTAACTAATGAGTGATAGATGCTAGAAAAACCGTCCGAAACGGTCGGTAGCGATCGGATCGATGCCGCCCGCAGCGGCATGGGGCCCTGGATCGCGGGAACCCGTGTCTTCGTCGGGTTCCTGTTGTTGTATGAACTGTTCGTCGGCGGCTGGTGGAAGCTCGGGGCACCACAGCTTGGCTGGCCGCCGATCGAGCCGAACCCCGGATGGATCGGCCCGGAGGCCGGCTCCGTGCTGCGCGAGGCGGCCGCCGGACGGGCCATAGAGGAGGGAACGTTCGCCTGGTTCGCGGCGCTGCTTGAGGCCGTCGTTATCCCGTACGCTGGCTTCTGGAGCGTCGTGGCGGTGCTCGCACAGCTCCTCGTCGGCGTCGCGTTCGTCGCCGGACTCTGGACCCGCCCGGCGGCGGTCGTCGGGCTCCTGTATTTCGTCCCCGTCTTTCACTTCGGGACGATCCGGACGTCGCCGCTTTTCGGCGTGCCGATCGCCTTCCTCCTGATAACCCGTGCCGGCCACCACTACGGCCTCGATGGGGCGATCGCCCGCCGTCCGGGCCGGTGGGCGCGGCTCTCGGATCGGATCGCAACGCTTTCGATGGTGCCGCGGCTCCCCCGGCGGGCGCTGCCGGCGGTCGTCGCCGCCCTGTCGGTCGCCGCGGTGTACTACCTGCTGTCGATCACCCGGCGGGAGGTCACGAGGCAGGCGCTCGTCGGCCTCGAACTCGCCGTCATGCTCGGGCTCGTCGCGCTCGGGACGGCGCTGTACTACCGCGGCGGCGAGGCGGTCGGAGTTGCCGCCGACATGGTGCGGATCTTCGTCGGCTACCGATTCATCCACGAGATCTTCGTCCGGACACACGCCGGGGTCAACGGACTTCCCGGCTGGGCCTCGGTCTCCGATCAGCGGGAGCTGTTCGCCGAGACGATCGCCACCAGCCACGTCGGCCCGATGTCGACGTTCGTGGAGGCCGCCGTTCTCCCGGCGCTGCCGGCGTGGGCGATCGCGTTCGCGGTCGTACAGACCGTCGTCGGGGTCGCGTTGCTCGTCGGCTACCGGACCCGACTCGCGGGAACTGTCGGGGTCACGTATCTCGTCGCGTTGATGGCACTCGGGTTCGTGCGGCTCGCGCCGCTTCTGTTCTCGAGTGCGCTCGTCGCCGCGACGCTTGCCGGGCGGTACGCGAGTCTCGATACGGTCGCCGGACGGGAGGTCCGGCCGCCGGCGCCGAACGCGGTCGCGTTCGCACCGGCGGCGCTCGGCTCCGTCGCGCTCTTCGTCGCCGGGGCGTCGATCGGCGTCGATCCCGAGGCAGGATACGGCGAGGTCGTCGGTCCCGTCGCCCTCGTGATGTTGTCGTTCGTTCTCGCCGTCGTGGCGCTCGCCGCCTTCGGGGCCCGCGGGACGGCGGAAACCGCCCCGAGTCCCGAGGGGACGGCGACGACTGAATAAAAAGGGTGGTCGTCGGTCGGCGCTCGATACCGGTCGCCGATCAGTGCTCGCTGTGGACGTGCTCGCGCAGCCCGTCCGTGTCGTCGAACGTCTCGTCACAGACGGCGCAGGTGTCGTGATGCAGCGCGACGTGTTGGGTGACACCGGCCGCCGAGTTGAACTCCGAATCGCAGGTGGTGCAAGCGTATGCCATTACAATAATAACTCAAACGCCGAAGTATAAAAAGTGTTACTAGGAAAAGCGGTCGCGAAGGTGTAAAGAGTTGTTAAATCGGCCGACATACGTGGTATCAGACGGCTGATTTGTCTGCCTCCCGTACCCGTCCGCTCGCCGGATACGGCCGGAATGAAAAAGACGGAACAGTAGGTTTATCAGGCGCACGGGCTGATAATCACGTCATTACTCAATGACGCAGAAACACCGACAACCGGAGGTGAACATCGGACTGGTCGGCCACGTCGACCACGGGAAGACGACGCTCGTCGAGTCGCTCTCCGGTGAGTGGACGGACCAACACTCCGAGGAGATGAAACGCGGCATCTCCATCCGCCTCGGCTACGCCGACGCGACGTTCCGGGAGTGTCCGGACCTCGAGGAACCGGACCGATACACGGTCGACGAGACGTGCGAGGACGGGTCCGAGAGCGAGCATCTCCGGACGGTGTCGTTCGTCGACGCACCGGGTCACGAGACGCTGATGGCGACGATGCTTTCGGGCGCGTCGATCATGGACGGGGCCGTCCTCGTCATCGCGGCCAACGAACCGGTGCCGCGCGCTCAGACCGAAGAGCACCTGATGGCGCTCGACATCATCGGCATCGAGAACATCGTCATCGCCCAGAACAAGATCGACCTCGTCGACCGCGAACAGGCGGTCCGAAACCACGAACAGATCCAGGAGTTCGTCGAGGGGACTGTCGCCGAGTCGGCACCGATCGTTCCGATCTCCGCACAGCGCGATGTCAACATGGACCTGCTGATCGGGACGATCGAGGAGGAGATCCCGACGCCGGAGCGCGACCCCGACGCCGACGCGCGGCTGCAGGTCGCCCGATCGTTCGACATCAACCGACCCGGAACCACCTACGAGGACCTCGTCGGCGGCGTGATCGGCGGATCGCTGACGCAGGGACAACTCACGGTCGAGGACGAACTCGAGATCAAGCCCGGACGGGAAATCGAGGAGGGCGGCCAATCGGAGTACCGATCCGTCGAGACGACCGTCCGATCGCTGCAGGCGGGCGGCGAGTTCGTCGACGAGGCGACCCCAGGCGGGTTGCTCGGCGTCGGAACCGGCCTCGACCCCTCCCTGACGAAGGGCGACGCCCTGGCCGGCCAAGTCGCGGGCCCGCCGGGATCGTTGCCGCCGACCCGCGAGTCGTTCGTGATGGACGTCGAGTTGCTCGATCGCGTCGTCGGCGAGGACGCCGACGAGATCGAGCCGATAAGCACCGGCGAGCCGCTCATGCTCACGGTCGGTACGGCCACGACGGTCGGGTCGGTCACGAGCGCCCGCGACGACGAGTGCGAAGTCAAGCTGAAACGCCCCGTCTGTGCCCCCGAGGGCGCGAAGATAGCGATCAACCGCCGCGTCGGCGCACGCTGGCGGCTCATCGGGGTCGGAACGCTGCGGTGACCCGCGCCGTGCTCGATACGAACGCCCTGATGGCCCCCGTCGAGGTTGGGGTCCGGACCTTCGAGGAACTGGACCGGCTCCTCGGCGAGTACGAGGCCGTCGTTCCCGAGGCGGTGCTGGCCGAACTCGACCGGCTCTCGGAGGGCGGCGGCGAGGCCGCGACAGCCGCGAGCGTCGGCGCGGACCTCGCGCGACGGGAGTGTGAACCCCTCCCCCACGACGCGAGCTACGCCGACGACGCGGTCGTCGAGATCGGCCGGCGCGTCGAGTACGCGGTCACGAGCGATATGCCGCTCAGAGGGCGGCTGCTGGAAGCGAACGTTCCCGTAATCTGTTTACGGGGGCGAACCAAATTCGAAATCACTGAACCATAACATGTACAAACGGGTCCGACTCAAAGACACGGTCGAGGTGCCACCCAGACACCTCGCGGACGTTTCGCCCGAGCTCGTCCGGCGGCTGCTGCAGGACAAGCTCGAAGGACAGATGGACGAGAACATCGGCAGCGTCGTGAGCGTGACGAACGTCCACGAGATCGGCGACGGGGCCGTCCTCCCGAACCGTCCCGGCGTCTACTACGAGGCCGACTTCGACGCGGTCACGTTCGATCCGCAGATGCAGGAAGTCGTCGACGGCGAGGTCGTCGAGGTCGTCAACTTCGGCGCGTTCGTCGGGATCGGGCCGGTCGACGGCCTGCTGCACGTCTCGCAGATCTCCGACGAGTATCTGGCCTACGACGGCGAGAACCAACAACTCGCCTCACGGGATTCGAACCGTGTGTTGAGCGTCGGCGACGCCGTCCGCGCGCGGATCGTCACGAAGAGCATCGACGAGCGGAACCCCCGCGACTCGAAGATCGGTCTCACCGCGAAACAGCCGGGGCTCGGCAAACACGGCTGGCTCGAGGAGGAACGGCAGCGCCGCGAGGCGCAGGCGGGTGATTAGATGGCTGACCGCCTCGTGTGCCGGGACTGCCACCGTGTGTTGGACGTCGAGACCGGCGAACAGTGCCCCTCCTGTGGATCGAACTCGCTGACCGAGGACTGGGCCGGCTACGTGGTTATCGCTCACCCCGAAGACAGCGAGATCGCCGAGGCGATGGAGGTCACCGAGGCCGGCCGGTACGCGCTGAAGGTCCGCTGAGATGCCGACGATACTGGCGAAGCTTCCCGCAGGGATGCGCAAAGAACTCAAGGAGCCGCTCGGCGAGGTGTACACCGACGCCGACGCGCTGCTCGCCGACGCGGGCGAGCCGATCGTCGCAGTCGGCGATATCGTGACGTATCACCTGCTCGAGGCCGACCGGCGGCCGGCCGTCGCCATCGTCGACGGAAAGACGAAACGCGAGCGCGTCGAACGCGAGGTGTTGAACGCCCCCGAGCGCTTCGACGAGCGAATCGACGTCGCGAACCCCCAATCGACGATCACTGACGACCTGCTGGAGGCGCTGGTTTCGGCGCTGGACTCGCCCGGATCGACCGTCATCGTCGTCGACGGCGAGGAGGACCTCGCCTCGATCCCCGCCGTCCTCGCGACCGCCGAGGGCGGTTCCGTCGTTTACGGCCAACCGGACGAAGGGATGGTCCTCGTTCCGGTCACCGAGGGCACCCGGACCCGCTGTCGGGAACTCCTCGAGGCGATGAAGAGCGACTACGACCGGATCGCGGCGATCGTCTCCGGGTAGCTTTTCCTTCACCGCGGCGATCGGCGGATATGGACAGCGAGTGGGCCCGCGAGCACTGGCCGTTCCTCGTCGGCATCGCGATCATCGTCGTCGGGAACGTGTACCTGTACGGTGTGCAGGGCAGCGACTGGGTGCCCGGCGGCCCGCCGTTCGTGGTCGCGATCCTCGTCGTGTTGGGGCTCGAGATCGGGCGCGCGGTCTATCGGCGCGTCGTCTGAGACGGTGTGGGGTCCACGCCTGCGCGGACGGGCGCGGGAACGCCATCAACGGTCAGTCGGGAGATCGGCGCGCAGCGCCCGTCTGCGGCTTCGAAATCCTTTTACGCGTTTCACCGAAACGTTCTGGCAACGTAACCATGGAACTCGACATCATCGACGAGGACGAAAACCCGATGTTGCACCGGACCGACGTCCGGTTTCAACTCACACACGAGGAAGCGACGCCGTCGCGGCTCTCGGTTCGCGATTCGCTCGCGGCGAAACTCAACAAGAACGCCGGCGAGGTCGTCATCCGGAAACTCGACACCAAGTACGGTATGCGAAAGACCGTCGGCTACGCGAAGGTGTACGACGACGCCGAGCACGCCGTCGAGGTCGAACAGGGCCACGCCCTCGAGCGAAACAAGATCGAAGCCGGCGAGGGCGACGACGACCCCGAGGCGGAGGAGGCCTGAATGCCGCGTTACGAACTGTACAACGAGGACGGCACCACGGATCGGGAACACTGCCCCCGCTGTGGCGACACGTTCCTCGGCGAGTACGGCGACCGCAAACACTGCGGGAAGTGCGGCTACACCGAGTTCGAGTAGGCCGTGACCCGCGTGCTCGGCATCGAGGGAACCGCCTGGTGTGCCAGCGCGGCCGTCTTCGACGCCGGCGACGTTCGGATCTTTTCGGACCCGTATCAACCGGACAGCGGCGGGATCCACCCGCGTGAGGCGGCCGAACACATGCGGAGTGCGATCCCCGATGTCGTCGAATCGGCCATCGATGTCGTCGAATCCGAACACGGCGATCCGGGCGACGCGATCGACGCCGTCGCCTTCTCCCGTGGCCCCGGACTCGGCCCGTGTCTGCGGATCACGGCGACCGCCGCCCGGGCGCTCGCGGGGTCGCTTTCGGTCCCGCTCGTCGGCGTCAACCACATGATCGCCCACCTCGAGATCGGCCGCCGCCGCTCGGGGTTCGATGCGCCGATCTGTCTGAACGCCTCGGGGGCGAACGCACACGTCCTCGGCTATCACGACGGCCGGTATCGGGTGCTCGGCGAGACGATGGACACCGGGATCGGCAACGCCATCGACAAGTTCACCCGCCACCTCGGCTGGACGCATCCCGGCGGCCCGAAAGTCGAACGGCGCGCCGCGGAGGGCTCCTACGTCGAGTTGCCGTACGTCGTCAAAGGAATGGATTTTTCGTTTTCGGGGATCACGTCGGCGGCAAAGGAGCTGGTCGACGACGGCGTGGCGATCGAGGACGTCTGCTGTGGGCTCCAGGAGACGACGTTCGCGATGCTGACGGAGGTGACGGAACGCGCGCTCTCGTTGACCGGGGCCGACGAACTCGTGTTGGGTGGCGGCGTCGGGCAGAACGACAGGCTCCGGGGGATGCTCGAAACGATGTGCGACGAGCGCGGGGCCGCTTTTTACGCCCCGGAGTCGCGCTTTCTCCGGGACAACGCGGGGATGATCGCGGCGCTGGGCGCGACGATGTACGAGGCGGGCGAGACGATCCCGATCGCCGACTCGCGGGTCCGCCCGGACTTCCGCCCCGACGAGGTGGCGGTGACGTGGCGGGGGGACGATCCGGCCCGTCCCGACGCACCGGCGACCGAACGCCAGGGCGCGGAGGCGGTCGTCGCCCTCGAGGACGACACGGGCACCGTGTCCAAACGCCGGCTCTCGAAGGCGTATCGCCACCCCGAACTCGACCGACGGCTCCGCACGCGCCGGACGCGCTCGGAGGCCCGGCTCACGAGCGAGGCCAGACGCGTCGGCGTTCCGACGCCCGTGGTGTTCGACGTCGATCCCCGGGCGGGAACCCTGGAGCTGGAGTTCGTGGGCGACGCCGACCTCCGGGGGTCGGTGTCGGTCACCGCAGTCCGGCGCGTCGGCCGCCACCTGGCGCGGTGTCACGGAGCGGGGTTCGTCCACGGCGACCCGACGCCGCGGAACGTCCGTGTCGGGCGGCGCGACGCGTCATCCGGGACGCGAACGGGCGGCAGCACCGCCGCCGACGCGATCAGCGACTCCGAACGGTCCCCGAACCGCACGTACCTCATCGATTTCGGCCTCGGCTACTACAGCGACCACGTCGAGGACTACGCGATGGATCTCCACGTTTTCGAGGGGTCGATCGCCGGTACAGCCGACGATCCCGCGACGCTGATCGAGGCCTTCGAGGAAGGGTACCGGGAGGCCGGCGAGGGGCGCGTCGTCGACCGCCTGCGCGATATCGAGACGCGCGGTCGGTATCAGTGATCGCCACCCGGCGTTCGTGACTGCCGGCCGGCGTCAGTCGCTGTCGGCTGACTCCCGAGGGCGTGCATATAAGTTCCGCCCTCCCGTACGCGCTCGTATGACCGATAAGCCACAGTCCGGCGAACTGTTCGGCGTGCCGTACAACTTCGAACGACCCTCCCTCGGGCGGATGCTCGCGGCGTACTGGCAGCCCGGCGACGGAATGCTCGTCAAGAAGCCGTTCGGCATCGGCTACACGCTGAACCTCGCGAACTGGCGGTCGTGGCTCGTGTTGGGCGTCGCCGCGGCGCTGTTCTACCAACAGCAGGGCTCGCTCGGCTCCGTCGACGAGGACGACGAGGTCGAGGAGGAACCGGTCGAGGTCATCGTCGATGACTGAGGACGGACATCGTTTTTACCCGGAAGCACGGCACGACCCCTCGCCAGCCACGACCGCGCTACCGCGAGCGTAACCTGTCGCGGTGCGTCCCGAGCAACCGTTCGGCCTCCGCGGGGTTCTGTGCCGTCTGCCACCGCACCCGCTGTCCGCCGCCGTAGGCGAGGGCCTCCTTCAGTTCGTCGCGCAACGGCCCGGCGTCGATCGCGACGACGTCTCCCTCCTCGTCGCCGAGCTCGTAGATCCCGTAGCGGTCCGGGACCCGGTCGACGGTCGAACGCTCCAGCGGCTCCCACCCCTTTTTGAGAGGCACTACCGGTCACCTCCGGGCGTGTCGCCGGCCGGCGTCGAGCCTCCCGCGTTCGCTTCGGCGTCGGATTCCGCCTCGGCTCCGTCGTCAGCCTCGGGTTCTCCCTCGCCGACGAGCTCGTAGGCGGCCTCGCCGGTCTCGTCCTCCGCGAAGACGAACACCCGGCCGCGGGCGTGTTCGGGATCGGCGGCCACCTCGATCCGGTAGCCGTGGTTTGTCGCCTCGACGCCGGGGAAAAGCGCCGTCCCCTCGTCGCGCTCGAGAACCACCCGCCCGACGCCGGTCGACTCGAGGATCGCATCGTCGGTGGTGCGGTCGTTGACGTACACCATGACGCCCTCGGTCTCGGCCGGCGACGTGACGAGGACGTGGACGTCGCGGCCCGGCGGACAGACGACGCTGCCCTCGCGCTTGCGGGGGACGCCGTGGTAGAACACGGATCGGCCGTCGAGGTACTCCACCTCGACGCCTTCCGGTTCGAGGGCGACGCGGAGCGTTTCGGGTGCGATGTCGCTTCGCTCTGTCATTCGTCGATCGTTCGGCGGGCACGCCCAAAAACGGGGCGGTTACCCGTCCCGTGCCGCGATCACTGTTTCGCCGGCCCGGACGCGTTGGCCCGCCGTCACCCGAACGTCGTCGAGGCTGTACGCGGCCGACAGGAGGGTGTCCGCCCGCGATCCGAACGAGATGTGTCCGATCCGATCGCCGCGGGCGAGCGTCTCGCCGCCCTCGACGTAGGGGTCGATCCGGCGGGCGACCGCGCCGGCGATGAGCGTCAGCTCGTGATCGCCGAGGTCGATCCGGACGCGTTCGTTTCGTTCGGACTCCTTCGTGAACGCCGGGAGGTGCCGCCCGGGGCTGTGTTCGACCGCCCCGACGACGCCGTCGTCGGGCGCGCGGTTGACGTGCACGTCGGTGACGTTCATGAACACCGCGACGCGGACGCGGTCGCCCTCCTCACGGATCACCGACACCCGGCCGTCGGCGGGAGCGACGACGCCCGAGGGGGGCGGCGAGCGCCGGGGGTCGCGGTGGAACCAAAGCGTTACGACGGCGGCGAAAAGGCAGCCGACGGCGAGCGGCGGGCTCACGAGCGCCGACACGACCGCGAGGACGAGCGGGACGCCTGCGAGCCGCCACGCACCGGGGGCGACGGCCGGGCGCGAGGCGAGTCCGGGGAGGGTAGGTGACACGCTAGGGACCTCTCGGGCGAACGGCAAGGTGGTTGCGGTCTCGGGGTGGATGACCGTCGCCGCCGACTCGGTTCGGACGGCTGCTATCACGGCTCCAGCGGTATTTAAGATCTCAGAGCGCCAGTATACAGCCGAAGAATTATGAAACGAATGTCCGTATTCGACGAGATGAACCGCCTGTTCGAGGAGATGCGACACGGAACGTCCGATGGCCGGTTCGACGCCGGCTACGGATCGATGAGCGTCCCGGTCCGGACCGGCACCGACGACGACGGCTACGTCGTCCACGCCGACCTCCCCGGGTTCGAAACCGACGATATCGATCTCCGCTTCGACGACGGCCTCCTGACGATCGACGCCAGCCACGAACACGCCGAGGGCGGTAGCTCCTGGAACCGCAGCGTCCACGAGACGCTCCGGCTCCCCGGCGACGTCGACGTCGAGGGGATCGAGGCCAGCTACCACAACGGCGTCCTCGAGATCCGCCTCCCTGCGGAGGACGCGGTCGACTCGGGCCACCGGATCGAAATCGAGTGACCCGTTCCTCGGACTGATACGGTCCGGGCGGCTCCGGGCGCCTGCGGGCGACCGGTTCGAACCCAACAGCTTTTGAGGCGCGGGCATGTGATCCCGCCAATGGAACCGGACTCCGATGACCGGGTTTACTACGTGATCAGTGATCTCCACATCGGCGGCGACGAGCAACTCGAGGATGTGGAGTTCCTCGGGGAGCTTCTCGCGTTTCTCGATCGGCTCGCGAACACGGACGAGGACGCCGAACTGATCATCAACGGGGACGCGTTCGGGCTCTGGGAGTTTACGACAGCCGAGGGGATCGAGAAGTTCGAGATCCTCGAGGAAACGTATCCAAAGCTGTTCGAGGCGTTCCGGGAAACCGGCGAAAACGTTTCGATCACGCTGTTGCCGGGAAACCACGACCACGAACTCGCGGCGTACGACGAGTACGTCGAGCGGTTCGCGGCGTACAACGTCGACCTCGTGACCGATCAGTCGATCACCCGCCGCGTCGGCGAGCAGACGGTTCATTTCGAACACGGCCACCAGCGCGACCCGAACAACCGGATCGGCGACTGGGGCAACCCCCACTCGACGCCGCTCGGCTACTACTACAACACGCTCGTGACGAGCCGGGCGGGGCAGCTTTCGGACCGCGGTCGGTACAACTGGCTGAAGGACGTCCAGGCGGTGACGCCGACCGAACGGATGCCGGTGTGGCTCCTCTCGAAGTACTTTTATCGGGAAATGAACCCGGTGTTGCGGTACTCCCTCGTGCCCTTCCTTCTGTTGTTTAACATCAGCGCCCTCCTCGCGGTGTTGGCGGGCCTGGATGTCGTCGGCGTGTGGTCGATGCCCATCGACCGGACCGCGGCGTTTCTCGACCGGTTCGGCCGGGCCGGGGAGGTGGCGTGGCTGTTCCTCGTTCTCAACGTGGCCATCGCGGGGCTGCTGTTGCTCGTCGGCATTCCGCTGTATTTCATCCGGCGAGACATCCGAAAGACGATCAATCGTTTCGGCGTCTTCGAGACGGATCTGACCGTCGACGCCGAAACGCCGTACGTCGAGGCCGCAAACGAGGTGTTCGCGGAGAACCCGGAGACGACGGTGTTCTGTTATGGCCACACCCACCGACCGACGCTTCGGGCCGTCGACGGCGGGGTGTTGGTCAACACCGGAACGTGGCTGAAGCGGCTCCACCGCCGCGACGGGATCATCGGCATTCTGCCGCCGGTGTTTTACCCCTCCTACCAGCTCGCCGCCGTCCGCATGGCTCCCGACCCCGACGGTATCGCCGTCGAATACGACTCCGTGAGAAAGCCCAGCCCTGCGACGGAGGAGCTCACGCGCACCGAGCGCTTCCTGACGGTCGGGCGCGAACCCGAAGGGGACCTTCCCGACAGACACGTGGTCGAAGCCGACGACTGAGACGGATCGCCGACGGCCCTCGGGATTTATACGCCGAAGGCGACATCGCCCCGGTATGTCCGGACCATCCCAGCCGCCCGCCCGAGAACTCGCCGCCGCCGTCCGGGAGGGTCGGCGCTCGTCGACCGATCTCGTCGACGCGTCACTGGACCGTATCGACGCCATCGAAGACCTGAACGCTTTCATCACGGTTCTCGAGGACGACGCGGCCGACCGGGCCGAGCGGATCGACGGGCGCGTCGCCGGCGGCGACGACCCCGGTCCCCTCGCGGGCGTCCCCGTCGCGATCAAGGACTTGCGGACCCGGAAGGCCGGCGTCCGGAACACGCTGGGGCTGAAACCGCTCGCGGACAACGTCGCGAGCGACGACTCGATCGCCGTCGAACGCCTCGAAGCCGCCGGAGCGGTCGTCGTCGGAACGACGAGCACGCCCGCGATGGGGCATACGATAAAGACGGAGAACCGCCTCGTCGGCGCGACGCCGACGCCGTTCGACAGCGACCGGTCGGCCGGCGGCTCCTCCGGTGGGTCGGCGGCGGCGCTTGCGGCGGGGGCGGTCCGGCTCGCTACGGGGTCGGATATCGGCGGGTCGTTGCGGGTCCCAGCCTCCTGTTGTAACGTCATCGGGCTGAAGCCGACGCTGGGTGTCGTTCCCGAGCACGGCGGGACCGACGGGTTCTGTGCGCAGACGCCCTTCTTCGTCGGCGGGCCGATGGCCCGAACCGCAGCGGAGACGGCGCTTTTGCTCGAAGTAATGTCGGGATACGACGGCCGGGATCCGCTCTCGGTGCCGTCTGCGGCCGATTACGTCGGCGCGACGGACAGGCCGACGGACGAACTCTCGATCGCCTACAGCCCCAACCTGGATCTACAGCCGGTCGATCCGGCCGTTCGAAGGGTCGTGGGGGAGGCCGTCGACGACCTCCAAGCGGCGGGTGTGGCGATCGACCCGACGGACGTCGAGTTGCCACCGTACGAGGAGCTCTCGATGGCCTACGTCACGCAGGTCGGCGCGTTCTTCGCCGCGTTCGCCGACCAACTCGAAGCCGCACACGGTATCGATCTCCGGACGGCCGACGTCGAGGACACCGTCCGCTCGACGATCGCGCTCGCCGACGGCGTCGAGACGGTCGAGGAGCGCCTGCGGAACGTCCCGCGCACCGAGGCCTACCGGGGGATCGAGGCGGCGCTTTCGGGCCACGACGCGCTGATAACGCCGACACTTACCGTTCCACCGTACGGCAAACACCTCGACGACGGCTACCCGACGGAGGTAGACGGCGAGTCAGTCCTGGGCGTGCCGACCGACGCCATGCTGACGTGGGTGTTCAACCTGACCGGACATCCGGCGGCGTCGGTCCCAGCGGGACTCACGGCCGACGGGCTCCCGGTCGGCCTACAGGTCGTGGGTCGCCGGTACGCGGAGCAGGACGTACTCGCAGTCGCAGCGGCCCTCGAACGCGCTCGGCCGTGGGCGGGGGCGTATCCGGACTCCCGGGGATCGGGCCGCCACGCCGATAAATAAAACTCGAGCGTCCGCGCGGTTCGACTGCGTGCCCCCCGGTAGAGTACATTCGCGATGCCGTATGCGCGAATACGGTGGCAAACGCAGCAGTCGTAATTCAACCGGGTTCGAGACTCGCCCCCGGGCTTCTACGCCGACGGTCGGTCCGATTCGATCCCCTGTCGCCGCCGTTGGGTAGCGTCGGTCTCCCACACCGGAACAACAGTCCGTGCCGGTGTGGATCCGTTGGCGTGCCCGAAAACATAAGAAAAAATTATATATAACTGAGATATAATTTGAGCGAAGTAAAAAATCAAAGAAATACTTCACGAACTAAGAGCGAAGAAATAAGTAAAATATCTATTTATTCGGAGTTAAAACGGTCATGTAAACGATAAAAGAGCGGAATAAGAATAAGCATAAGAGCCGCTTTATAAAAGAAAAATGACTGTTACAGTTTAATAAATAAAACATTACATTAGATCGGTCGCAGTTAATTCCCGGCGTGTGGCTTCGTCACTGCCCGTTCGCTGATGGCGAACAACGGCTGGTGTCGCCAACCAGACCGCCTGGTCGCGTTTCGACGCTTGTGCGTGAGTCCGCCACACCAGAAATAACAAACATAACAATGTTATTTTTGACGCGGGCGGAAGTCGAACGATCGTTCGCTGTCCACGAACAGAGTCCGTATCCGTCGGATCGTTTCGGGATCCGGGGGTGTGCCAATTTTCGCGTTGATACGGATCGTTCGTTTAGTTTCCCGGTACGGAATGGGTTGATATCGGACGACCGTCGTTCCGTATATAAATCGGGTTCCGCGTTCGAAAACGGGCCGTGTACATAGCCGGCTTCACGATCATATCCACTAACGCCGCAAAAAAGACGAATTATTTTCATTATACGATATCTTTTGCATTATATGTGCCCTCAATGCCGAAATTCGTCAAACGATATTCAGTTCGTTGATAGCGAACAGAAACAGTCATGTATTTTGATTTAAAATAAATCGGCCCCCGGCGACCGACGGTGCCCACTCGCCGGAACACGACAGCATCGACCCGAATCAGTTCCCGACGGCCTCGAGAAGCCGCCGGAGCTGCCCGTCGTCATCGATCGAGCGGATCGCTTCGTAGGCGGCCTCGGCGTCGGCCTCGCTGACGACCGCCGTCATGCACTCGTCGAACTTCGCTCGGAGTCGCGCCTCGGAGAGCGGGTTGTTCGGGGAGCCCGGGGCGTACGTCTCCTCGACGACGTGCTCGGCTCCGTCGCGTGTCGCCACGGTGACCCGGGCGGCGTAGTTCGCGAAGCTTCCCCCGAAGAGGTTCGGCTCGAACGCGCGTGAGACTTTCGCCGTCTGCGCGCGCGTCTCCTCGTCCGTGACGTACTCCGTCGTGAACTCGTGGACGCCCGGGTCGCGTTCCCTGAGGATGGCGGCGAGGCAGAACTCGATCGAGAACTTCGCCTCCAGGCCGGTTTCGGGCCGTTCGTGGTGAAGCATCTCCGAGGCGGCCTCGTCGAGCGCGACGGTGACCGAGTCGACGTCCTCGGGCGAGAGGTCGTTCCCGACGACGATCTCCCGCATCGCGTCCATCGCCGCGTGGGTGATGACCCCCGACGGGTACGGCTTGTATCCGAGATCCATCACCGCCCACTCCTCGCCGAACCCGGACGTGAGTTCGCTTGGATCGTAACTGCCGTCGGGCGTCATGACGTTGCCGTAGCCGATGTTCCCCTCGAATATCTCCGGGTCGGCGGTGAAATCCTCCGCCGCGAGCAGCGCCGAACGGACGCCCATCTGGGCCGCGTGCCCGGAGTGCAGCGGTTTGGTCATCGTCCCGAAGTTCTTTTTCAACGACGAGGACGCCGACGCGGCGATCCCGAACGCGTGTTGGATCCGTTCCCCGGACAACGCAAGCACCGACGCGGCCGCGGCCGTCGCCCCGAAGGTACCGACCGTTCCGGTGCTGTGCCAGCCGTGGTCGTAATGGTTCGGGTACGTCGCATGTCCTGTCCGGTAGGCGACCTCGATCCCGAGTATGTACGCCTTCAAAAGGTCACGGCCGGTCGCGTCCTCGGCCTCGACGACGGCGAGCGCGGCCGAGAACACCGGCGACGTCGGGTGGATGACGATCGATTCGAACGTGTCGTCGAAATCGACCGCGTGGCCGAAGGAGCCGTTCGCTAACGCGGCTCCCGAGGGGCTCGCCGTACCCCCACCGAGCACGGTAGCCGCGGAGCCTGGGGCTGCTGTCTCGACGTACGAACCGACCTTTTGGCCGACCTCGTGGCTCGATCCGTACACCGCAACCCCGACGAGGTCCGAAATCGCTTCGGTCGCCTTCTCGCGAACCGACTCCGGGACTTCCTCGAGGGAGCTTTCAGCTACAAACTCCGCAAGCGTTGCTGTCTCGACCATGCAGTGTACCTTCGCAGGGTGTTAGATAAAAATATCGATAGAAACGGCCGGCTGCCCGTCCGGGCGCGGTCCGCTCCCGTTTCTGGCCGCACTCGCTTTTTTCGGGCCCACAGTCCGTTTCGACCCGAGTTATAAATCGGCCGGATCGAGCGGGCTTACGACTCGTCGTACTGAAGTTTTATTTCCAGTTCGTTCGCGGCCGCGAGCAACAGATCCGGGAGTTCCCCGTGCAACTCGGAGTTCTCGAGGCGGTGTCGCGGCCCGGAGACGCTGAACGCCCCGACGACGTCCCCATCGACGACGGCCGGGACGCCGATCGCCCACAACCCCGTGATCGACTCCTCCTTGTTGACGCTGTAACCCTGCTCTCTGATCGTCTCGAGTTCCTCGAAGAGGGTCTCCCGGTCGGTGATCGTCCGGTCGGTTTCGGCCGGGAGGCCGTGTGTGTCCAGTATCCCTTCGATCCGCTCGCGGGGCATCCGCGAGAGGATCGCTTTGCCGCCCGCGCTGGAGTGGATATACCGGATCTCGCCGGTCTGTCTGTTGGCCCGGACGGCCCGCTCGCCCGTCGCGGTGTGAAGATATACCACCCGACCGTGCTCCTCGACGAAAAACTGGGTCCGCTCGCCGGTTTCGTCCGCCAGCCCCTCGACCATCGGCTCGACGAGCGCCGCCGCTTCGTTCCGTTTTTTCGCGTACTCGCCGATCGTCAGAAACCGGAGCCCGACGTTGTACTCGTTGCCCTCCTTGATCGCGTACCCGAGTTCCAGAAGCGTCGCCAGATGCTGGTGGATGGTACTTTTCGCGATCCCGAGCTCCGCCGACAGCTCGGTTACCGTCGCGCCATCGAGGTCGAGGAGGGCCTCGATGATCCGAAACAGCGTCCGGTCGGACCCGACCGTTCGTGATTCAGTTTGTTCGCTCATACCGAACAACTCCGCTCGACGTACTTAACGCTGTCCCGGCGGTTCACCGGAGCGACAGCGTCAACACGCCGGCGACCGTCGTTGCGGCCCCGATGAGTGCGAACGCGGGAACGAACCCGACGAGGTCCGACAGATACCCGACGATCGCCGGAGCGAGCGCCCCGACCCCGGTCATCGCCGTTCGGATCGCCCCGAGGGTTCCGCCGCCGACGCCCTTCGGGATCACGTCCATCAGGTAGGCGTCTCTGACCGGGCGGAACCCGTGGAACCCGAGGCCGAGGACGACCGTCGTCGCAACGAGTGCAACGACCGAGTTCGCGATCAGGAGGCCGACGACCCCGACCGACATCGCGGCGAACGTCACCACGGAAACGGTGAGCTTTCCGGCCCGGTCGCCCAACTCGCCGGTGACTGTCTGACTGACCGACATGGCGAACAGCAGGCTGTATAGGATCCCCGCGGCCCCCGTCGAGAGCCCCTTCTCAACCGCCAGATACAGCGGTAGAAACGACGCAACGCCGTTCCACGCGAACGTGAAACACATCGTCACGAGGATGAACACGAGCAGCCTCCGGTCGGTGAACACCGACCGATACGTCAGATCGTCCCCGCCCTCGGCGGCGTCGGCCGTCCGATCCGTCGAGGGACCGCTCGCCTTCAGCGCCGGATCGCGCCCGACTGCCCGGTAAAACAGTATCGCGAGCGCGGCGCTGACGACGGCCCCGAGGACGAACACGCTCTGCCAGACAAACACGCCCGCCAGGACGACCACGACGAGCGGAGCCGTCATTCCGCCGAACTGCCCCACGGTGTCCATCACGCCCAGGACCCGTCCGGGGTGGTCGGTGTACCGCCGGGACAAAAGCGGGATCGCGACGGTTTTGTGCGGGCCGGTGCCCAGCCCGATCAACATCGCTGCGAGTGCCAGAACGACGAACGATGGACTTGCGGCGGCCAAAAGCGCGGCTGCGGTAAACACGGCCGCCCCGGCGAGGATCATCGTTGGCAGCCCGAGCCGATCGCCTAACACTCCCGAGGGGAACTGCACCGCGGCGTACGAGAGCATAATGAGCGTGAAGAGAAGTCCGGTCTGGGCGTTCGAGACGCCGTACACGGACTGGAACGTCTCGAACAGCGGGGGGAAGACGAACCGGAGAAACTGTACCATGAACCACAGCAGCGAGATCAAAACCACGAGATAGTACACGCGGCCGGTTTTGACTGTCCGGCTCAGACGGGACCCCATTGGGTAATCCAGTAATCGGGCCGGTATTGACTGTTTGGATTCACGGCGCCGGCGGACGGACCGATCGTCCAGCGCTTCCCGGATGACGAAAGCGCTTATACACTCTCGGGTCGATTATTGGACGATATGGACCTACAGCTCGCCGACCGAACCGCGGTCGTCGCCGCCTCGAGCAAAGGACTCGGATACGCCTCCGCGCGCCAACTGGCCGCCGAAGGCGCGAACGTCGCGGTCTGTTCGCGGTCGGCTGACCGCGCCGCCGAGGCGGCCGAACGCATCGTCTCCGAAACCGACGCCGATCCGGATTCTACGCTCGGCGTCGCGTGCGATCTGACCGACCGCGACGATATCGAGGGATTGATCGAACGGACGACGGAGACGTTCGGCGGGGTCGATGTCCTCGTGGCCAATCACGGCGGCCCGCCCGCGGTGACGTTCGAGGACGCGACCGACGACCAGTGGGACGACGCCTACAGGGGTGTCATCTCCGGAACCCGGTGGCTCGTCGAGGCGGGCCTCCCCCATCTCGAGGCGAGCGAACTCGGATCGCTCGCGGTCGTCACGAGCGCCTCCGCCCGCGAATCGCCGACGAACCACGCTCTCTCGAACGTCTTCCGGCTCGGGCTCTACGGGCTGACGAAGACGATCTCGCGGGAGTACGCGCCGGCGGTGCGCGCGAACGTGGTCACACCGCGGTTCGTCATGACTGACCGAATCAAATACAAGATCGAACGACGGGCCGAACACCGGGATGTCAGCTTCGAGGAGGCGAACAAAAGCCGGACCGAGGAGGTCTCGCTCGAACGCCCCGGCGATCCCTCGGAGTTCGCCGACGCGGTCGCGTATCTCGTCTCGCCACGCGCGAGTTACGTGACCGGGGAGGTACTCAGCGTCGACGGTGGCTGGAGCCGATACGTGCTCTGACCCCCGCCGCTCTACACCGACTCGATCCGGTCGCCGACCCGCGCCGCGACGCCGAGTAACTCGGCATCCCCGTGCCGGCTCCCGATCAACTGCAGTCCGATCGGGGAGCCCTCCACGGTCCCGTTCGGGACGGTGATCGCCGGCCGGCCGGTGACGTTCGCGATCTTCGTGTACCGGCCCGTCCCCAGTTGGGTGTCGTCGTCGAGGGCGTCCGGATCCCCCTCGTTCGCCAGTTTCGGCGCGAGGTGTGGCACCGTCGGCGTGACGATCGCATCGATCTCGGCCGTCTTTTCGGCCAACTCCGCCGTTATCGCCCGCCGGACTTCGTGTGCCCGCCCGTACTGCCGGCCGCCGTACGTTTCGACAAGCGCCGCGCCCGCGAGCAGCCGGCTCCGGTGGAAATCGCTCAACTCGTTTGCGGCCGTCCGTAACCGGCTCCCGAGGCTCAGGTGGTCCTCCGTCGGGCGAACGTCGCCCCGGCGATACGGAACGGTCCCGTCCCGCCACCCCGTCGCGAGTTCGCAGTAACTGATCGCGTTTTTGATCTGCACGATCGTCTCGATCCCCTCGAAGTCGATCCCCTCGACGGTGACGCCGTCCTCCCGAAGGGCAGTGAGCGCGCGGTCGTGACGCTGCGCGACGGGCGCTTCGATCGCCTCTTCGGTCTGCTGGGAGAGCACACCCAACCGGAGCTCGGACAGTTCGGGTGGGGACTCGACCGAGTCGGAACACTCCCCCCGGACGTAGTCGCCGGCTCCCGCTGTGCGCATGCTCGCCGGATCGTCCTCGTCCGCCCCGGCGATCGCTTCGAAGACCGTCGCGGCCTCCGAAACCGTTCGGGTGATCGGGCCGACGTGATCCAGCGCGTACGTGTTCTCGACGACCCCGGAGAGCGGAACGGCCCCGTAGGTCGGCTTGAAGCCGACGAGGCCACAGAAGGCGGCGGGCATCCGGACCGAGCCGCCGGTGTCGGTGCCGAGCGCGACGTCCGTGTACCCGGCGGCGACCGCGGCGGCGCTTCCGCCCGAGGAGCCGCCCGTGCTTCTGGTTTCGTCGCGGGGGTTTCGGATCGTCCCTTCGAAGGAGGTTCCGCGCCC
>LFFM01000617.1_pt1 | contig 25043 bp, 18 predicted proteins | sample 643131 | NCBI WGS metagenome assembly LFFM01 (sample SAMN03777445, study PRJNA286221) | soda lake metagenome | biome: soda lake; feature: Kulunda steppe; material: water; isolation source: sample Tc-Br brine of Tanatar trona crystallizer | place: Russia: Kulunda steppe | collected 2011-07
ATACCCAGGGATGCGCTCGCCGACTTCGACCCGCTGGTCGACGCCGTTCCCGACACGTTTACCAGCCACGAGATCGCCGTTGAGGTAACTCGCGGCGGGGACGTGGAACTCGGTGGCGATATCTTTACAATCCCCGAGGGTAATCAGTCACTTCCGGAGTACGTCGCCATGTTCCTCATGGCGCGTGGTAGCGCGGAGAAGGACAAAGAATGAATCTCGACGAGTTGCGCACGGTCCAGAGCAAGGAGCGTCAGAAGGACAGCCTCCAGCACCTGCGCCCGTCGTTTTATCAGGAAGTCGGCGAGTACATTGCTGCCCTCGAGGCCGAACGCGAGCGCGTCGCCGACGCCGCTGAGGACCCCTTCTCCTCGCCGGAGGTGGGTCGCCTGACCGACGAGATCGAGACGGCCACGGACGTCGTCGAGGCGATCTACGAGCGACGAATGGGAAAACTGGTCAAGCAGGCGAGTCTCGCCGCGGCGGGGATGCCAGCCGACGACGAGGGGCTGACTGCAGAGGAAGCCGATCTGTTCGAGGACCTCGTCGAACGCATTCGGGACAACAAATCCCACGTGTTGGACGTCCTCGAGGGCGTCGAAGCGGAGCCTGTGGACTCAGTATCGGGCTCGTCGGCCACCGCGGCCGACCCAGGCCAACGGGGGTCCAAGGGCGAGCCTCTGGTGGAGACCGAACAGGACCCCAAGACAGCACCCGTGAGCGAGGAGAGGGAGCCGGTTGCAGAGGACGAGGGGGGCGTCACCGCTGCGGAGGCGATGGGCGGAGACCTCCCCGCCGACACCGGTAAGACGCCCCCGACTGCAGTGGAACAAGACGGCAGCGATGTCCCACCACCCCCGCCAGAGGACCCGCTGCCTGCGGACGATTCGACTGCGTCAACACCTGCAATCGACGGACCGTCCGAGCACCACGATCCGCAGGCCACGACCGACGGTCACGGTGGACACTCGTTGAGTGAGTCTCCACCCGACGCAGCTGCCGGATCCCAGGACGAGGGCGAGGTCGGGGACGACAAAACGTCGACCGTGGTTGATCGAATGACGGTCAAAATCACTCGTGATGTCGGTTCGATTCTCGGAATCGACGACCGCGAATACACCCTCGGGGCGGATGACGTGGTCACGCTCCCCGAAGAAAACGCCACCCCGCTCGTCGAACGGGAGGCGGCGGAACCGCTCGAGTGACCGACCCCCACTCGGTCCCTGGACGCTCCGTTCGGCGCGATTCGTTTGTATCCCGACCCGATACCGATAGCACTACGGGTACCGACACGAAAAATCGCACATGCTCGAGGTAGGCGACGACGCCCCCGATTTTACACTGATGAATCAACACGGCGAGACGGTGCGGTTGGCGGATTTTGCGGGCCAGCACCTGATCGTCTATTTTTATCCCCGTGCGAACACGGAGGGCTGTACGATCGAAGCCTGTGAGTTCCGGGACGCTCGACCAACCCTCGAGACCGAGAACGCGGCTGTGGTCGGGATTAGCGATGATCCAGTGGCGGACCTCGAACGTTTTGCCGAGGAGTACGAACTCCAGTTCGACCTGCTCTCGGACGAAGACGGCGAGGTGTCCACTGCCTACGACTCCTACGGTGAAAAGCAGATGTTCGGCAACACATTCGATGGTGTCTTTCGGAATACGTTCGTCGTCGGCCCCGATGGCACCATCGAGGCTGTCTTCGAGGGTGTCTCGCCGGAGGGCCACGCCGAGGACGTGTTGGCGACCCTCGAGTGAGAAACGGAAACCGATCGCTGTCGGTTGTATGTTGTCTGAGGAGGATTGTACAAAGCGGTTCAATTGGGGTCGTATGATTGTGAGTGCTGAGCCTCGAGCCCCCTCGATTTCGGAACGCTCACCAACTGTCTCAGCATACACGACCTAAAGCGCCGCGTTTCCCCGAGCGCTACCGCACTCGGCTTTTTCGTAGAGATTTTTGCAAGTGGCTTGGGCGAGCGAAATGAGCGAAAACCCGCGGCAAAACGGTCCTACTGGAAGGTTCGACCCAGCTGGTCCTCGCTCGTCTCGGGCTCGGCCGTCTGGAACTCCTCCTCGATCTCCTCGTAGCGCTCCCTCGTGTCGGGGGTCACGCTCGGGGGCACCTCCTCGAGGGCCTGCTCGAAGTGTTCGCGGCTGATTCGGACGTTCCCCACGGTATCGGGGATGTCCTCGGGATCGACGGTCGTGATGAACTCCCGGCTGGCTGCCATCGAGGCCTCTCGACAGACGGCCTCGATGTCCGCACCGACGTAGCCATCGGTCTCGCCCGCGAGCCACTCCAGGTCGATGGCCTCGGCGAGTGGCTTGTCACGGGTGTGGACTTCGAAGATCTTCCGGCGACCCTCTTCGTCCGGAACGGGCACGTGGATGTGCCGGTCGAGGCGACCCGGACGGAGCAGCGCCTTGTCGATGAGGTCGGGACGGTTGGTCGTCGCGATGACCACGACGTCCTCGAGTTCCTCGAGGCCGTCGAGTTCGGTCAGCAGCTGGGAGACGACCCGCTCGCCGACGCCGGAGTCCATCTGGCCGCCGCCACGCTCGGTCGCGATAGAGTCGATCTCGTCGAAGAAGATCACGGTCGGGGCGTTCGACCGTGCCTTCTCGAACACCTCACGAACACCCTTTTCGGACTCCCCGACGTACTTGTTGAGCAGTTCGGGGCCCTTGATCGAGATGAAGTTCGAGTTGGCCTCGTTGGCGACCGCCTTCGCGAGCAGGGTCTTCCCCGTGCCGGGCGGCCCGAACATGAGCACACCCTTGGCGGCCTCCATGTCCATGGCCTCGAAGACTTCGGGGTAGTCGAGTGGCCACTGGATCGTCTCTTGCAACCGATCTTTGGTGTCCGCGAGGCCACCCACGTCGTTCCAGTTGACGTCCGGTACCTCGACGAAGACCTCACGGAGCGCCGAGGGCGTGATGCCCTTCAGTGCCTCCTTGAAATCCCGCTCCGTGACCTGCAGTCGTTCGAGGACCTCGGCGTCGATCTCCTCTTGTTCGAGGTCGAGTTCGGGGCGGATGCGTCGCAGGGCGTTCATCGCGGCCTCCTTGGTGAGGCTCTCGAGGTCGGCGCCGACGAAGCCGTGGGTGTTCTCGGCGTACTGGTCGAGGTTCACGGAGTCGGACATGGGCATCCCGCGGGTGTGAACCTGCAGGATCTCGGTCCGACCGTCCTTGTCGGGGACGCCGATCTCGATCTCGCGATCGAAGCGACCGCCACGCCGGAGCGCGGGGTCGATGGCGTCGACGCGGTTGGTCGCGGCGATGACGGTCACGCGGCCGCGCTCCTCGAGGCCGTCCATGAGCGAGAGCAACTGGGCGACGACCCGCCGTTCGACGTCGCCACCAGCGTCCTCACGCTTGGCCGCGATCGAGTCGATCTCGTCGATGAAGACGATCGCGGGGGCGTTCTCCTCGGCCTCCTCGAAGACCTCCCGAAGCTGCTCTTCGCTCTCGCCGTAGTACTTCGACATGATCTCCGGCCCGGAGATGGTGTGGAAGTGGGCGTCGATCTCGTTGGCGACTGCTTTCGCCATGAGCGTCTTCCCCGTGCCCGGTGGGCCATGGAGCAGGACGCCCTTCGGTGGCTCGATCCCGAGTTGCTGGAACAGTTCGGGGTGGCGCATCGGGAGTTCGATCATCTCCCGAACCTGGTCGAGTTCGGAATCGAGGCCGCCGATGTCCTCGTAGGTGATGTTTGGGACGCCATCGCGGTCCGTTGTGCCCGTACCGCTGATCTGTTCGGCCGGCGTCTCGGCGATCTGGATCTCCGTCGAGTCGGTGATGACGACGGTACCACTCGGCGACGCTGAGGCGATCTTCAGCGGGACGGACTGGCCGGAGCTTGCCATCGGCCCAAACGAAAGCGAGAACGGCACCGTCTGGCCTTCCGTGACGGCCTGGCCGCTCAACTTATCGCGCACCAGGGGGCCGATATCCCCGCGGATGCGAAGGTTCTGCGGCAGGGCGACCGACACCCGCCTGGCTCTGGTGACGTCGGCCTTTTCGACGCTCACGCGGTCGTCGATGCCGACACCGGCTTCCTGACGAAGGCGGCCGTCGATCCGAACGACGCCTCGTCCCTCGTCCTCGGGATACCCCGGCCAGACGCGGGCAACGGCTCGCTCCTCTCCCGAACCCCGGATGAGGATGTAATCCCCGTTCTCGAGTTCGAGTTCGCGCATGGACGCGCGGTCGATTGCAGCGAGTCCACGGCCGGCGTCTTTTTGTTTGAGGGGTCTAACGGTGAGTTTCATCGGGTGTCCTCCATTTCGATGGTTAGCACGCCGTTTTTGATAAACGTGTGTGCATCAGTCGCGTCGGCGGGTACTTCCAGTTCGTGCTGGTCGTCGCCGACCACGACGAGCAGGGTCCCGTCGACGACCTCGGCCGACGCCTGTTCGAGCGTCCCACCGAAGTCTATCGCCAGTACCGTCGAGTCGTCGTACTCGTAGCGACGCACCAGTTGGTCGTCGTCACGGGCAAATTGAGTTGCATTCATCTGAACTTACTCGAGGTAAGGGATCTAACTATATAAATATATTGCCTATTGAGGATGCCGCTGTCTATCGAATAGACGAATAGCACTTGTATTGTGGTCCCACTCTCGAGACACGATGGCTGGATCGGGTCCACGACGCTGAGACTTATACCACGGGCCCTCGAGCATAACACATGGAAACCGTCGCCCACCACGACCGCGAGACGGCGTACGAGGTCGCCGACCGCGAGGCCGATGGGCCAACGATCTGTTTCGTGCACGGGAGCGGTGGCACACGGTCGGTCTGGAAATCACAACACCGAATCGCGAGCCACGCCCCCATCGTCACACTCGATCTTTCGGGACACGGGGAATCAGATGACGTCGAGGCCACACCGGGGTTCACCACGCTTTCGGCCTACGCCGACGACGTGATCGCCGTCGCGGAGACAACCGACGCCGACGTCCTCGTTGGCAACTCACTCGGTGGGGCGGTGGTGATGCACATCCTGCTCGAGCGACGGGAGGCCCTCGACGTCAGTGGGGCCGTCCTCACCGGAACGGGGGCGCGACTGGGGGTTCTCGAGGATCTCCGGTGGTGGCTCGAGCACGATTTCGATCGCGCGGTCGAGTTTCTGCACGAACCGGGCCGGCTGTTCCACGATCCGGACCCGCACATGCGGGCGGCGTCGATTGCTGCCATGCGGGAGTGTGGACAGGCCATCACCAACCGGGACTACCTGACCGCCCACGAATTCGACGTCCGCGACCAGCTCCACCGTATCGACGTGCCGACACTGGTCGTCTACGGCGAACACGACCGACTCACGCCACCATGGTTCCACGAGTATCTGGCCGATGAAATTTCGGACGCCAGGCTGGTCGACATCGAAGCGGCCGCCCACCTGAGCATGCTCGAGCGCCCGAAGCCGTTCAACGAAGCGCTGGTGTCGTTTCTGGAGTCGGTGTGACCGTCGCGACGCCGATACCCTCACGAACCCGATCGCAGTGTGACCCTGGTTGTGAGTCAGTAAATGTCCTCGAGGTCTGCCTCCTCGTAGCTGTGGGCTTCGGCGGGAAAGCTTCCGTCCTCGACGGCGCTCGCGTAGTCCGCTACGGCGGATTCCATCTCCGAGCGGACGTCACCGAACGCTCGAGAGAACGACGGGCTCCACTCGCTCAGGCCCACCGCGTCGTGGAAGACGAGCACCTGGCCGTCACAGTGTGGGCCGGCACCGATGCCGATCGTGGGGATGTCGATGGCCTCGGTCACACGCGCCGCGAGGTTCGAGGGGACGTGTTCGAGGACGAGCGAGAACGCGCCCGCCTCGTCGTGGGCCGTCGCCAACTCGAGAATCCTGTTCGCGGACTCCTCGTCGGTCCCCTGTCGTGGGAACCCGCCGTACTGGTTGACGTGCTGGGGTGTCAGCCCCAGGTGTGCCATGACCGGAATGCCCAGCTGGACCATCGTTTCGGTGAGTTCGACCGTGTGCGGTCCACACTCGAGTTTGACTGCCTCGGCCCCCTCCTGTTTGAGCATGCGACCGGCGTTCTCGAGACTCTCACGCTCGTCGACCCCGAACGAGAGAAACGGCATATCGGCGACGACCAGCGCCTCGTCGGTGGCGCTCGAGACGGCCCCGACGTGTCTGGCCATGTCGTCGACCGTGACCGGGAGCGTCGTCTCGTGACCGAGGGTCGTATTGCCGACGCTGTCACCGACGAGAATCACGTCGACGCCTGCGTCGTCCACGATGGCCGCTGTCGGGGCATCGTAGGCGGTGAGCATGGTGATCGGTTCCTCGCTCGTTCGAACGTCCCGCACCGTTGGCATACTGGCACAATTATCGGAGCAAGAATAAACGTCATCGTTTTCCGGCGAGTCGCGATCGACTCGAAAAACGGCGCGCTTATCAGGATTCCCGCGCGACCCACGAACGTGCCAGCACGCGTCGAGACGAGCGATCCCGATGGGATCGACTACGGGTGGGTGATGCAGGTCACCTTCGTCACGACGATACTCCTCGGCGCGCCAGTCGTCGCCGTCCTCTCGTTGCACGCCGATCTGCCGACGTGGGGGTCGCGGGCCGAGTTTGCAGTTCGAGTCGGTGCCGTCATCTGGATCCTGACGGCCCTCTCGGTCCTGACGTACGCAAAGCGAACCGAGAAACAGTGATCGTCGATCTGAGCGCCCCACCCTGGCTGAACCGCGGGTGATGTCTCACCGAGGGGTCCTCTCGTGGATCACCCGAGGACCGCGATGGCATTCGACCGATGTCTGTCAGTTACGCCCGCCATTCGGCCGCCCCAATACCGTTGCTCAGTCGACCCACTCGAAGGCAGTCCCAGCCCGTTCAGCCGTTTGCTCGTCTCGAGCACTGTCGCCGATGAAGACCGTCTTTGACGGGATGGCCCCCAACCGGTCGACCGTCTCGAGCAGGGGCTCCGGATGCGGCTTTCTGGTTCGAACCGTGTCTCGCCCGACGACGGCATCGACGCCCGATCGGATGTCGTGCGTTTCGAGGGCGATCTCGCAGGCAGCTTCGCAGTTGAGCGAGCAGACACCGACGGGCACGGGACGCCGCTCGAGTTCGTCGGCACGGGCCAGGCGTCTGGATGCTCTAGCCCCCGCCCGTTCGTGGTCGGCGATCGCAGCCTCGACCTTCGCTGCGAGTCCAACGCTGGCCGAGGCCTCGAGTAAGTCCCAAAGGTCACGTCCCGGCGGATCGATATTCGCCTCGGCGTACACCTCGAGAACGTCGGTGGCGACGGTCGCCCAGTCGACGTCCAGGGAGACCACGGTTCCATCGAGGTCGTAGACGACGGCTTCGTACGCTGTCATGGGTGAACGCAGGGGGCCTCGAGGCAAGAACGTTCTGTCGAGTGCGTCGGTCGGGGTCGTGGCACGCCTTCGAAAGGGGACGGGCTGTGGTGTGGGAACACCGTCAGGTGGGCTACTCGAGGAGGTGTCGGGCGATGATCTTCTTTTGAATTTCCGTGGTCCCCTCGTAGATCTCGGTGATCTTCGCGTCGCGGTAGAGCCGTTCGACTTCCCCCTCGGTCACGTAGCCGTAGCCGCCGTGAATCTGGACGCTCTCGTTGGTGACGAACATGGCGGCCTCGCTGGCGTTGTACTTGGCCATGCTGGCAGCCATCGCGGCGTCGGCGGCCCCCGCCGCGCGTTTGCGGGCAGCCTCGCGAGTCAGCAGGCGAGCGGCCTGAGTCCTGGTCGCCATCTCCGCAAGTTTGTGTCGGACAGCCTGGATATCACCGATGGGCGTATCGAACTGTTCGCGCTCCTGGCTGTAGGCGATGGCCTCCTCGAGTGCACACCGGGCGAGGCCGACCGACTGGGCGGCGATGGCGATCCGACCACCGGTGAGAATGTCGAACGCCGCCGACAGTCCCCGCCCTTCCGCTGTGAGTCGGTTCGCGGCCGGAATCCGCACGTCGTCGAAGTGCAGACTCGTGGTGTCGCTGGCCCGGAGCCCGAGTTTGTCCTCTTTCTCCCCGACGGTCAACCCGTCGGCGTCGGCCGGAACCAGGAACTGGGTGACTGTCGACGGATCGTCGCGATCGGTCTTCGCGAACAGGATGATCACGCCCGCTCGCTTGCCGTTGGTGATCCACTGCTTGTCGCCGTTGATCACGTACTCCTCGCCCTCGAGTCTGGCCTCGGTCGTCATCTCCGCGGGGTTCGAGCCGGCGTGGGGTTCCGAGAGGGCGAACGCCCCGACTGGCCGCCCCTCGGCCATCTTGGGGAGTAAGCGTTCTTTTTGAGCCTCGTCGGCGAATTTCGCGATGCACGACGTCGCCAGACAGTGCACCGACAGTGCCGTCGCGACCGCCAGCATGCCGTAGGCGACCTCCTCGTTGACGATTGCGGCGGTCACCGGATTGGCGTCGTAGCCGTCGTACGCGGCCGGGACCGTGAGACTCGTCAGATCGAGATCGGCCAGTCCGTCCCAGACGTCTTCGGGGAAGGATTGGGCTTCGTCGGCCTCGAGCGCCGTGGGTCGGATCTCGGCTTCCGCAAACTCCCTGACCACGTCTCGCACCGCCTCCTGTTCCGCCGTGAGTTCCATACCCCTGGATTGGCCTGTTCGGCAAAAAATGCCACCGGTTCGGGCCTCGAGTGCGTCGCCACGAAACGGCGATCGAACCCCGGACTCGAGCGGCGAGGGCTCCATACGGGACGAGGGGGCAGTTGCAACCGGGGGCGGAGCGACGGCCGCTCAGACGAACCCTCAACCCGACCGAACTGATTGCGATTGATAGAGCCGATCGAGCGTATCGACTGCCACCTTACAGCGCGGTACTCGCTTCTTCGCGGGGAAAATCCGACGTCCGCCGTTGATTTCCCTGACCTGACGACCGTGCTGGCTACAGCAACCCCAACGCCTCGAGGTCGGCCGCGAGCTGTGCCGCGTCGTCGTCGTCTTTGAGCCGCAGGGGGGTCCGAAGTGGGCCCGCATCGAAGTCGCGCAGCCGGAGCGCCGTCTTCACGCCTGACATGTACGCACCACCGCCCTTCAGGGCGTCCCGAACGGCATACACCTCCCCCTGTCGCTCCCGGGCGCGGTCCTCGTCGCCGGCGTCGTACGCCTCGTACAGGTCGACCACGAGTTCGGGGAAGACGTTGGCGACGGCACTCACCATCCCGGAACAGCCGATTTCGAGCCCGGTAAACAGCAGTGAATCCGAGCCGGCGAGGAAGGTCAACTCGGGGTGGGAATCGATCGATTGGGCGAGCCACGGAACGTCCTTGCTCGAGTCCTTGACGCCGGCGATGGCATCGATATCCGCGAGGGCGGCCAGCGTCGAGCGCGAGAGCCTGTTGCCTGTTTTGCTCGGGATGTGATAGATGTAGATCGGCAGGTCCGTCGCCCGGGCGACTCCTCGGTAGTGCCGGAGGGCGGCCTCGTGGTCGAGTGGGAAGTAGTAAGGGGTCACCACCACGATCCCATCTGCCCCAACGGATTCGGCGTGACGGGCGTGGTCGACCGTTTCACGGGTGCTCGGGGCCCCGACGCCGGCGATGACGGGGACGTCGCCGTTGATCTCCTCGACTACGGCCTCGGTGACACGCTTTCGCTCTTCCCCCGTGAGCAGGGGAAACTCCCCATTTGTGCCCAGGGGGAACACCGCGTGTGCCCCACGCTCGACGACGAAGCGTGCGTGAGCCGCCGTTGTCTCGTAATCGACCGACTCGTCGTCGTGGAAGGCGGTCACCGTCGGCGGGACCACGCCGTGAATCGAGAGTGGATCCTTGGACCCTGGGTCGTGATGTGCCATACCCGAAACTCGCACATGGAAGGGTATAAATGACCGCGTTGGCGGCATGTTTCCAGACCCCCCGAGCCGATCGGGAAGCCCTGGGACGTTGGTCGTCATCTTCGGTTGTGCCACCGTTGTGTCGACGATTGGTGACCCCCTCCAGGCAACCATCGGGTCGAGAGGATAGGAAACTGTATCAGCGATCCCGCACCCGCACGAACCCGTCCTCGAACACCACCCGGTTGGGCACGACGTACTCCTCGGAATCGGCTTCGATCTTCGTCACGAAGAGGTCGACCTCCTGGACGATGCCCGAGCGATCACCGATCTGGATTTCGTCGCCGATGCCATACGGTTGGTTGAGCAGGAGGTAGATTCCGACCGCACTCGAGATGAGAAAGTCCTTGAACGCGAACGCACCGACGAGAACGAGCCCCAGTGCGTAGACCGAGAGCAGGATCAAAAGCGGCACCACGTAGATACCCACCTGGGCCAGCGCGATGAGAAACGCCACGTAGAGCACGGAGTACTTGACGATACGCGGGATAATCGATACCGACGGGACCTTCACGCCCCGGAGGGACTCACTCGTCGCGAGTTCCGCTTTGTCGGCGGCGACGAAGCCGATGAGAATCACGAGCACGGCGACGAACAGCTGGGGGACGAACGTGACGACTGTTTCCCAGTACGCCTCCGCGGGGAACAACTGGGCGATGTGAATCGCCGTCAGAATCGCGATTCCGTAGATGAACCACGAACTGAGTCGAGCGACGATCTTGACCGTCGAGGTACCAAGCGACTGCGCCGACCGCTCGAAGGGGGTTCCTTCGACGGCATCGCCGACCCCGGCTGCACGGAGGAGCTCCTCGTTGATCCGCCCGACGATGAATCCGACGATCAAGCCGAGGACCAACACGGCCAGCGCCACGACCACCGGCTCGTCGACGAACGTCTCGAGGACCATCTCAGTACTCCTCCGGGTCGACCTCCAGAATTATCTCGCCGGCCTTGAACGCCCGAACCAGGCCATCGCTCTCGGAGAGCACGATCGCGATTGCGGTCGTATCGCGGGTGATCGCCCCGCCAGCCATGTGCCGTGCCCCAAGCCCCTTCGGAATGTCGACCCCCTCCGCGGAGGGCTCCAGATATCGATACGCAGAGACCAACTTCCCCGAATCAGAGATGATGAACGCCCCGTCGAGGCGCGAAAACTCCTTGAGCATCACGTTCACGATGGGATCGCCGACGTGGACGTGGGACTTCTCGAACGGGTTGTACGAGAGCGGTCGGGATTTGTTCATCACCTTGCCGGCGTCGCCGACGATGAACAGTGCACCCACTGGTTTGCCCTTCTGTCCCTTCTTGCCCAGTTCGATTGCCAACTCCAGTACGGATTTAATTACGTCCGGGTCAGCCCGGGACTTCGCGAACAGATTGTAGATGCCAGTCTGACTGTCGCCATCGGCCCGAACCCGCGAGACGGTGTCGATATCGTCCCCGAAGACGGCCGTTGCACACGCGAGGTCGTCGCCGTCCTCGATGACCCCCTGCTCGAGGCCGCCCTCGAGGCCGAACCGGATGCGTTCGGCAACGTTCTGGAATTCGATGGGGAGTTCGACGAACGTCTCCGCTCCAACCGTGTTTTCGGTCCCGACGACGACGAGCTCGAGATCCTCCATGTTCGCGAGACGCTCGTAGTACGAGCCACTTGGCGAGAAGAGCACCACCACCTCGACGTCCGAAAGGATGTCCCCGAACACGTCGTCTACGTCGACCATTGTCTATACAGGCAGTTCCCGCTCGAATAAACGTTGTGGAGTGTCTGACGCACGTCTGTCGTTTGTCGGGTACTCACAGCTCTATGTAACCGGACTGCCCTTCGAGTCGGCCGATATCGAAATGTATATTGGTAGTTATTTAACTTTCGGAAACATGTCCCCGAAAACACCCCTCCGTCGCCCGTACGAGTATTTTGAGGATAAACTCCACCCGTTCGCGTCGGGTGTGTTCGTCTTCCTCGGACATCTCCTCGTCGATCTGGTGAGTTTTGGCCTCATTTTTTGGCTGTTTCTCTCACAGATAGAAAACGCCCCCGCGAGTTTCACCAACGCACTCGGTGAATTGCTGTTCGGCTTTCTGATCATGTCCGTGATCATCTACGTGCTCGCGTGGCTCATTGTCGGCGCCATCATGCACCTCTTGAGCGGAGGTGAGGGGAATTACACTGACGCACTTGGCGTTGCGGGATGGGCCTACGCCCCAGAAATTATCACGGCACCGGTCTCGATGGTCATCGCCTGGCGCTACGTCCAAGGTCTTGACCTCGACTGGGAGAACCAGGCCCAGTTTCGGGCCGAGATTGAGGCGATCGAATCGGCCAGTCACGATCCACTCGCCGTCCTCATCGTGTTCGTGGTGGTCCTCTGGAGCGTCTACATCCTCGCGAAGGGGACGGCGGCAACCCACGAGGTGCCGGTGAGCAAGACGGTGCTCCCAGCCGTTCTCGTTGGCGTCGGATCCCTCGCACTGACCATCCTGGGGATGGCCTGATCCATTTCGGGTAGGGTCAGGCCGACGGTGACCCTTCTCGAGTACGCTCGAGTGCGGATATCTGCGTTGTCGTCAGTAGCGACACCATGCCTGATACGGTCCATTGTAGTTCTTTACCGGCGATTGCGGGGGCCGGGGTGGCGATCGCCGGTAAAACGCTACAATGATCCGTATGAGTGGCGCAAAGTGCCTTGCAGGCCAACCCAGGAACGCCGCCACTCTACACACGAGGTACCGCTGCCCGCCTCACAGCCCGGCATTATAAAACGAACGTGGCTGGCAAGGGATCCGATCGCGTCGGAACAGCGTTTTCCAAAGCTATCACCGATCGCTACCTCATCCGCCCTGCAGCGTTTCCCCGTCGATTACCCGGCCGACGAACAGCGGCGTCTCCGTCGGCCGGTCCCGAATATAAAAGAGGAAGGGGCGATCGACGACCATCTCCGCGTGGTCCGACGGTCCGTCCTCGACCATGTCCACTGCCGTCGCCGCCGCGGCCTCGGTCCCGAGTTCGTCGACCTCGACGACCGCTTCGTGGATGATGTCGTCGATAGAGAGGTCCGCACCACCAGTCATGCCGGAGAAATCCGCTCTCGAGTCGAACGGCTTCTTCATACCGAGATCCGACATCGGCTCGAGGAGACTGAACTCGCTATCGATCTCGAATTTCGGCATCGTCAGATCGACCTCCGGGACGGACGTTTCCGCGAGCATCGTCGCCAACCGGTCGGTCGAAAACGCAGCCTCGAACTCCTCGAACGTCCCCGCTGCCGGAAGCACGATCACCATACTCGAGTCGTCGTTAGCGTAGGGGAGTTCGACGAGCTGGTGCCCGTCGATTTCGGCGTAGGGGACCTCGATCGACTGCGTCATCAACTGTACCTCGTGTTCCTCGCCATCGAGCGCCGTGAACGTCCCCGATTGGGTGTGGCGCTCGTTGAAGGGGTACTTCCACATCGCGTGGAAGTAGATCGCATTGGTCAGCACGAGCCGCGTATTCGTCGTGATCATCGTCTCCTCTAACAGTTCCTCGATCAGATCTTCGGTCTCTTCGGCGACCCACTCGTTTATTTCCTCACGGGCTCCCTCGGGATCACCGGCGTAGTCGACGACACGCAACCCGGCCTCGTAGGACGCCTCGAGTACGTCGAGAAACCCTTCCTCGAAATCGAGTCCTTCTTGCCCCCAGAGTGCGTTCGCCGTGTTGAGTTCGAACGCCGGTCCTGCATCCGCATCGTCGGCCGTCTCCTCGACGTCCTGGCCGTCTTCGTTGCGTCTGTCGAACTCGCCCTCGAGGGCCCCAAACGCCGGGTGGAGCGCTTCGTCCTCGAGGTCGTAGTGCAGCGCCTGCGCCATCTCGTCGGCCGTCTCGCCTCGGGCGCCCGCATAGGTCATTGCCAGCGCAACTGAGACGCTGTACGGCGAGTAAAAGATGTTTTCCTCAGGCCGTTTCGATCGGAGTTCGTCCAGCAAGTTCAGAGCGAACGTGACATTCCCCCGTGCCTGCGTCGCCAGCCGATCGTCGTCGATGTCGGGGTCGGTGACGGGATCGAGCTGGGGGAACTCGGGGGTTGCGTACTCTTCGAAACCGCCACCAGACTCGTCGTCGGTCGCTCCTTGGGAGTCATCGGTATCGGTCTCTCCGCTTCCCGCATCCGTTTCCGACGAGTCGTCGCCACTCTCAGTCCCCATACAGCCCGCAGCGCCGGCGAGGAACGCCCCTGTCAGGGCGAGTAGTTGTCGGCGATCCGTGGTTGGACCGTCAGGGTGGGGGACCTTCGACATACAGGGGCGTCTTTCGGTGTCGATAAATGCTTTCCCCAAACTGAGATGTTCGTTTGGCCAACTGGCCACCAGCTGTGCGGTCTCGTGTCACGTGAGCCGTGTCCCGTCGCCACCGAATCGTCTCTGGTCTATCCCTCGAGCGCTTTCGATGGCATCGAGCAGTCAATCCCGCTCGTCCAGCGCTGCATCGGTTGCCTTTGACGCCGAACGATCGTCGTCCCTTCTTTGCTCACCTGTTGATACGGCCTGCGAGACAGGATTCGAACCACGGTCGCGGCGAAGCCGCTCCCTGATTCGAATCCAGCCGTCGCGCATACCCACCGCTCACGGGTGTTCGCGGGGGTATGCGCGGGACAGGATTCGAACCTGCGGACTCCTACGAGACAGCGTCCTAAGCGCTGCGCCGTTACCACTTGGCTACCCGCGCTCGATACGTGGATAGCGAATAACCGGGCAAGAAGGTGTCGATGTCCCGCCTTTCTCGACTGCACTCACTGCGTCACCGGCTCCTCGGGCGACCAATCCGGTGGCACGATGAAGGTAACGTGTTCGGCATCACGCAACTGGTGGAGTTCGGCCGCCTGCTCCGCCAGCGCACGGTCTCGGTACGGCATCTCGAGCCCGCAACCGGTACAGACGAGTTTACAGGTTGGTTCGTTCATGACGGCCGCCACCCAGGCGCGCTACTGGCTATGGCAGGGGTCGCTATTAGTAAGCGTGACCTATCCGAACGGGCCTGAAACACCCGACCTGACGCGCTTTCGTAGTATCGGCTTGGATCGCGTAGCACTCCATTGCGGTGACGGTCAGTGCACGCTGACGGTCAATTCGGGCCACACTGTCGACGCTGTGGCCCTCGAGTTTATGACCGCCCACGTGCATACCGTAACTATGTACAACGCCCGGGCTCGCATCGACCACGCGACCTGGCTCGAGGACCTCGAGCGGATCGCCGATCGCCTCGAACTGAGTGCGGATGCGCGGACGACTGCAACGGACCTCTTTCTTGCCAACGTTCCCGACAAGGACCGATCGAAACCCGCCGTCCTGGCGGCGAGTATCTACGCGGGCTCCCTCGTCGCCGGTGACGGGCGAACCCAATGTGCGGTGGCCGAGGCAGCCGACGTCTCGAGGCTGTCGATCCAGCAGCGGTGGAAGTCGATCCTCGCCGACGCGGGACTCGACCCCCCTCGATGGTGAGTGCTGTCGCCCCCGACTGCCCGACCGACGACGAACTCGAGGTGGGCCTGGCGGGATGTGATAGGCCCGATTCCCGTCGCGGTAAGACGAGACGACCCCACCGATTGGGGATGCTACGAACGAGAGATGGGACGTAAGGTGGCGCTACGCTGTTGAAACAAATCGATCGCCAGGACGCTTTCGATCTCGAGACACACGTGGGGCAAAGAGCGTCTTTGCGGTCGAATTGTCCTCGCCGTCGTTGGCGATCACTCGATGCGTGACCGAGTTATCCGAAGAGTTGGCGACCTCGAGTGTCGCCTATTCCTCCGTCGTCTCCTCGGACGACGAGAGCCGCTTGGCAGCGTAGGCGGCTCCGCCGGCGACCCCGGCGGCTCCGGCCGCGGCACCGAATCCGGGCGAGCCGTCGTCGGGGTCGTCAGTGGGCTCGTCGTCTTCGTCAATCGGTTCCTCGTCGTCTTCGTCCTCGTCCGTGTCAGGATCGTCGTCGGGGTCGTCGTCTGGATCGTCGTCTTCGCCCTCCTCATCAGCCGGCGCTTCCGCCTCCGGCAGGTCGACGTCGCCAAGCGCCACGAACGGCAATTCGACGAGGCTCTCCTCGTCGTACTGCGAGAGGATCTCGATCCGATCGACTCCCTCCGGGGTGACCATGTCCATCACGGCCGGATCGTTCGTTCCGGTTCCGCCGCCGATGGCGTACTCGCCGGCTTCCTCGGCGATACCCCGCACGTCGCCGTCACCGAAGCCGTCGAACGGTGCGACGAACGCTGCCATCCCCAGGCCACCGTCGGCATCCTCGTCCCAGCCGATGGCATCGGCGGGCACCCGGATCGAAACGGTCGAGTCCTCGGCGTCTGTCTCGACACTCGAGGAGACGGTGCCACCGTCGGCGTCCTCGACTGCCTCCGTGGTCTCGCCATTGACGACGACCCGGTAGTTGTACGGGGAGGCCGTCGTGGCGTTGATGCCGGCTCGAGCCTCGGCCGTCTCCGGATCGTCGGTATCCGGATCGTAGAGATAGACCTGGAAGAACTGGTGTGAGAACGGCCGTGGCAGCGCCCAGGGATTCTCGATCGGTTCCGCCATGGTGAACTCGAACTGGACGAGATCCCGGGAGGCCGAGACGGCCACCTCGTCGATGTCCCAGGCACCCTCGTAGAAGTCGTCACTCGTCGGGTACTCGTAGGTGCCAGGCCCGTACGGTTCGCCCGTCGGCACGTCGAAGCGGTGGAACTCCTCGAGGTCCGTCGCAAGCGGGACGTATGGGATCGTCGCGAGCGTCCCCTCGCTGTAGGCCAGGACCTGGAACTGCTCCTGATCGCCCGGCGTCGTGACGTTGATGACGTTCGAGGCGTACTCGTTCTGTGCGCCGCCGAAGGTCTCCTCGGTTCGGTCGTCTTCGACCGGGCGGACGTTCCCCTCGCTGTCGGGATCGTACCCCATCATCAGCACCGCGATGTCGAGGGTCTCGAGTGCGCTCTCGAGGGACTCCTTGGGGAATTCGGCCAGAATGGTGTCGTCCGCGGGGTTCGCGGCCACCTTCCCATCCGCCAGGTGGTCGCCGTCGGCTGACTCGACCCGAGTGCCCTGTTCGCCATCGACGATCACGCGGTACTGGTACTCGGTTTCGAAGGTCGCATTGACACCCTCGCGGGCCGCCGTCGTCCCAGAACTCGAGCCGTCGGAGAAATATGCCTGGATGTGTTGTTCGGAGAACCCGCCGTCGTAGCCGGCGTGGTTCACGAGGTCACCGTCGATCTCGACGCGCAACTGATAGGCGTCACCACCGTCGTGGAGCGTGACGCTCGTCATGTCGAAGATACCGGGGGTAAATCGGTCGTCGGTTGGATAGGTGACGGCTCCGTTGCCGTCGTCGTCGCCGGCACTGATGGTCAGGTTGGCGATCCGATCACCCGAGGCGAAGAAGGACGGCGTCTCGAGGATCGCCACCTCGTCGACGGTGACGCGACGACGCTGGTCGTCGGCCGTCTCGGTCACGTCCTCGCCGGTGTGCAGGTCCGTTCCCTCGACATCCGCTCGAAGGACGACGGTCGCTGGGCCGTCGTCGAAGTTGATGACGACGACGACACGGTCGGGCCCCTCGAGGCCCTCGACGTGACTGCCGTCGCGGCCGAAGACCAGGACCCGGTCGTCTGTTTCGTACCACTCGCCCACGAGTGCAGCGTCGTTCTTCAGGACGTCCATCTCGTGGTAGGTCTCGAGTACCGAACGGTAGAACTCCAGGTGGTCCTCGTCGTACTCGTCCCAGTTCATGAACGCTCGCTGGCGGCCGCCGGGGCGAACGTCGGCACCGGTGTCGATGGCGCCGTCCTGGATACCGCGGTTGTCCTCCTCACCGAGGTGGCGACCCTCCCCGTACCGACTGATCTGGCGCTCCTGCCCGTAGTACACGAAGGGGACCCCTGGCAGGGTGACGCCGGCGGCCCAGCAGGCGCGCTGGACGGCGGCGGCCGCGTCCCACTCCTCGTCGGTGATCTCGTCGTGGTTCGGATCGTCCAGGTCGACAGCGGTCTGGTTGATGAGGCGGACCTCGTCGTGGTTCTCGATGGCGTTGAGCAACAGCGAGTAGTCCGGAAACCCGTCTTCCTGTCGGGCCCGAACGTCGTCGTAGAGGTTTGTGGGGGAGGCAAGCTCGTCGGCGACGTCGTGGGTCGTCGTCGTGAACCCGTCGGTGTCGAAGTGCATGTCGAACTCGTTCTCGGAGAACGTGCGGTCCTTCGGGATTGCCTCGTCGAGCATCAGGAACTCGCTGTTGTTGTCGCGGACAACGTCGCGAATGTCCTTCCAGATGCTATGTGGTGCTCCCCAGGCGATGTCACAGCGGAAGCCGTCCACCCCCACCTCCCCGGACCAGAACTCCGCAATTGCGAGGAAGTGCTCCCGGACGGCAACGTTGTCGAAGTTCCAGGCGGGCATCGATGGCAAATCCCAGAAACCCGACGCACGCGGTGCCGGCTCGAAGCGATCCTCGCCGTGGAAATCCTCGGCCTCGAACCGATCCCACCAGTCGAAGTACTTCGAGTCTTCGTCCCACTCCTGGACGGGTGGGTACTCCCAGTCCTCGGCGGGTGGTTGGTCGTCCTGATCGGCGATGGTGTCCTGGAAGTACGGGTGGCCACGCCCCGCGTGGTTGATGACGAGGTCGAAGACGACCTTGATGTCGTGGTCGTGGCACTCGTCGACGAACGCCTGGTAGGACTCGAGAGGGTCCATGCCGTCGATGGCGAGATCCTCGGCGATACCGAAGTAGTCGTTCGTGTCGTAGCCGTGTGGCCCACCGCCGGGCAACTCGTCCTCGTCGAAGCCAGAGAGGTTGTTGTTCCCGAACAGTTTGTCGACGCTCTCGGCCGGGACGACGGGCGTCAGCCAGACGGCGTCGACGCCGAGGTCGTCGAGATACTCGACGCCGTCGACGAGGTCCGCGAACGTCGTCTCGCCGCGTTCGCCGGCCCACGAACGGGGGAAGATCTGGTACATGACGCCGTCTTCCATCCACTCGGGGGCCCGGTTGGGCAGGTACACGTCGCCCTCGGGCTCGAGTTCGATCGTGTCCAGCACGCTGTGCTCGGTCCCGTCGTATGCCACCGCGTGGACGCGGGCAGACTCGCCCTGGAGGTCGTCGACATCGACTCGCCCGGTCAGGGCGTCCACCGCGATATCGTCGGTCTCGAGCGTGTCACGGTCGTCGGCCAGAAAAACGATCTCGAGGTCGTCGCGCGTGGCCTGACTGCCGGGTGCAAGCTGAGCGTTGCTCTCGATGACGAACTCGCCGTTTTCGTACTCGCCCTCGAGCTCGATCCGCGGGGGCCCGGCACTCGGCCCGCTCTCCGGGAACGCGTAGACGGTGAGTTCGTGGCTGTCCCCCGCCGGGTCCTCGAGAGCAAGTACGTAGTGGCCCGGTTCGTCGGCCTCGAATTCGGCCACGTTGTCCCGACCCTCGTTGTATCGGGGTTCGTCCTCGAGCAGCGAGGACTGGTAGGTGATTTCGGCGTCGCTGCCGTCGGGCGCGTCGGCGACCGACCAGGTGAAGTCCTCGGTGTCGTAGTTCTCGGGGTTAGCCGTTGCCTCGGGAACGCTTGGGGCGAGGTTGTCCCGCCCGCCGATGAGCTCTTCGCTGACCCACGCGGAGTTCCAGAGTTTCTCGCCGACCTCGACGAAGAGGGGGTGACCTGGGTGATACGAGTCGATGCCACTCGCGGTCAGGGCTGTCGGTGCGTAATCCTCGGTTGCACTCGAGATGCCCGTCCAGAGCCCGATCGCGCCGAGACCCGCCAATCCGCCGAGGACGGTTCGCCTGTTCACGCCACTCGCGTCAGATGTGTGTTCGCTCATTGTCTGGGTGGCCATCCGTCGACCGGTGGGAGGCACGTGGTGGGCAACCGCGGGTGTGCAAACTGGATCTGTGTCCCGTGTCACCGACTCGAACGGATGGGTATAGGTAAGGTGTAATTATTCATCACACTTAGCAGTAACTATCTCGGCCGTGTCGCGCCCCGGCCAGTCGTTGTTGATCGACGAACGCCACCCCATCGCTGGTTGCGACCAGTGCCTGAATACGGATGGTCCAGTGCGTCGACAACCGCAAACACGGCTCCTTCGACCCCCCGAGGCCCCCAAACCGAACCCGCGCCTTGGGGATTGAACATCCCGGAACGCACCAGAGATCCGCGAGCGGACCGGTGGCCACGCGAAGGGGCTCGTATTATAACAATTAGACCAATTTAGACACCCTTACAGCGAGCCGTGGTATCGTGAGGGTGTGTGCAATGACGGACAGTGGCTACTATACTCACTACAGGTCATCGCCGTAACAGCGCGAAATCCACGGCCTTACCCGTGGGCTAGCTTCCATCGTAAATTCCAGCGGGCGGCATGTAACGCGCGTCAGGAACGCATGAGAGTTTCCGGGACCTATATAAATGGATTATATAATTAAGCTCGAGATCAATGGAGGTACGGGTCGTTTATTCTTTCATATGACAGAGCGAAACAACGCCGACGAGCGAGACAGCTCAACTGAAGTAAAATTCTACCTCCCGGCCGGAGTCAACCCACGATTCGATCTACGTCGGTTCAAGCGTATCTGGGCAAGGCTGTCGAATTATCGTCGATAAAACCTCGGTGAACAACCCCGACCGCAAGGGTCGGGGCTTCTTTGTAATTCCCATAGAGTCACGAAGGAAGGCTTCAATACAGTCTATTGCAGGGAGTTACGCGACGTATCGATTGGAACGGTCGGCCGGTCAGATACGGTCGGTCTGTCGAATAGCCAACACTATCTCCGTATTTAGACGACCGACTCAGTTAAGCCACCTCACGGCCGCCACTACGACACCGATGGCAACATTGTTATGGCACTTTTCACTACCCTCCCGAAGAACCTACATTGGAAGATACGCCACAGTAAAACGACTAGTGGATCATGACCGATATTAAAGCGGTCGTGCGAGCCAATCATCCCGAGATCGTGCTCACACAGACAGTCGCTTACGACCGAAGTTCGAAAGTCAAGTCGGTATCAGAGGCAGGCACTGACCCTACCTCGGGGAAGTTTTTCTATCACATCGAGTCATCCAATTTCTCCCAGTTCGAAGACGGATTACGGAACGATAGCACCATCGATACATTTGAGCAAGTCATCGAAACGAGAGCGGAGAAGGCGATCTATAGTTTCGAGTATACAGACGAAGCGAAGGTCCTCTCTCCAGTAATTTCGGCCGCAAACGGTGTCATCCTCGACATGGAAAACGACGGAAGTGATTGGATACTGACGGTATGGATTCCTGAGCGAACGGATCTCTCCCATCTCTGGAACTATGCACGACGAAACGATATTGATATCGAGTTACTGCGTGTGAACGAATACGCGAGTTTGGGGAATACGGACGCAGGATTGACCGATAACCAACGAGACGCACTCCTCGTCGCACTCGAAAGCGGGTATTTCGAAGAACCACGGAACGCAACGCTCAGCGAGGTTGCCGCTGATTTGGATATCTCTCAACCTGCAGCCAGTGGTCTCCTTCGGCGTGGACTCAAGCGACTCGTCGTATCGTCGCTATTGGATGGCAGTGATACGCCGGATTGATCAGCGGCTACTCGGTGTAGTGGCGACGAGGAACCCTGATGGTGCGAGTTCTGGCTCCGTCAGCGTGACTGGATGCGTGGTGAACGAGACGCGCTCGTCTTTCATCTCGATTCCACAACCTCTCACTGACTCTGCGTTTGCAGTGAACCATCGTCACTTGTACACACCTTCGAGAAACCGTGGCTCGGAACCATTTTTCCGGCTCTGGGCCCCCTCCCTTCGAGGGCGCGCAAATCGGTTCAGTTGTGAGGATGGTGATACAGCAACCCCGGCCCCGCTCGGTGTCTCGAAAACAGACCCAGGCCCTCTGGTCGCCGGTTCCGAAATCGGTGCTACTCCGACCGCGTCGCCTGTCGACCCTCGCGGTCGGGCGTCAGATTGCCGTGTTCGTCGATTTCGCCGTTGACGATTCGGGTGCTCGAGATGATCTCGCCGTCTTCGGCCTCGAGGTGGGGGACGATCACTATTTCGAGGGGGTCGTGACCGCGTTCGTGCCGAATCTCGTTGATTCGTTTTCCACCCTCCACCGTCTCCGGTGAGACGATGAGACAGTCGAACTGAGGTTCGGTGGCGATCCCAGTCGGCTCGGTCAGCGTTCGTACCTCGAACGTCCGATCGTACGCCTCGGCAAGGGGCTCGAGTTCCGCCTCGAGGTCGCGCTTTCGTTCGTCATAGGATCGAACGTATCGGTCGACGTGTCTCGTCTTCGGCGCGAGCTCGTCGCCCGTCAATCCCACCGTCACGTCTCCGAGTTCGAACGCCCGTTCGAAGAGCCGTCGGTGACCGTCGTGAACGGGGTCGAAGGTCCCACCGAGCGCCACGTCCATACCCGCACGAACTCGAGGCGACCGTATAAAAGAGTCGAATCCAGGATCGGGAGCAGTCGGCGCGATGATTCGGAGCGGATAGGGATGGGATTTCGACAGTCGTCGAACATCCCCTTCGCATCGTTTTTAGTGTTGCCCGTCCCTCCACACGGTATGAGCCTCGACGACGACGCCCTGGAGTACCACCGCATCGATCCACCCGGGAAAGTCGAGATTTCGACGACGAAACCGACGAACACCCAGCGTGACCTCTCGCTCGCGTACTCGCCTGGCGTTGCCGCCCCCTGTATGGCAATCCACGAGGAGGAACGTGACGCGTACACCTACACGGCGAAGGGCAATCTCGTGGGCGTGATCTCGAACGGCTCGGCCGTTCTTGGCCTGGGCGACATCGGGGCGCAGGCCTCGAAGCCAGTCATGGAGGGGAAGGGCGTCCTGTTCAAGCGCTTTGCCGATATCGACGTCTTCGACCTGGAACTCGACGAGAACGACCCCGACCAGTTCATCGAGGCCGTCGCGTCGATGGAGCCCACCTTCGGCGGCATCAATCTGGAGGATATCAAGGCCCCTGACTGCTTCGTCATCGAGGAACGCCTCAGTGAGCGGATGGATATCCCCGTCTTCCACGACGATCAGCACGGGACGGCAATCATCTCGGGAGCGGCCCTCGTCAACGCCGCCGAAATCGCTGGAAAATCCCTCGAGGACCTCGAGATCGTCTTCTCCGGTGCCGGTGCGAGTGCGCTCGCTACGGCTCGGTTTTACGTCTCCCTCGGGGCCCGAAAGGAGAATATCCAGATGTGTGATTCCTCCGGGATCATCACGGAGACACGGGCTGCCGCCGGTGACGTCAACGAGTACAAACGGGAGTTCGCCCGTGACGTGCCCGAAGGCGATCTCGCGGACGCGCTCGAGGGCGCCGACGTGTTCGTCGGGCTCTCAGTCGGGGGCATCGTTTCCCAAGAAATGGTTCGGTCGATGGCCGACAACCCGATCATTTTCGCCATGGCTAACCCCGACCCGGAAATCGGGTACGACGAGGCCAAGGCGGCTCGAGACGACGACGTGATCATGGCCACGGGTCGATCGGATTTCCCCAACCAGGTCAACAACGTCCTCGGATTCCCCTTCCTCTTCCGTGGGGCCCTCGACGTCCGCGCGACCGACATCAACGAAGACATGAAGGTGGCCGCCGCCCGAGCGCTCGCGGACCTCGCCAGACAGGACGTCCCCGACGCCGTGGTCAAGGCCTACGGTGACGAACCCCTCCAGTTCGGGCCGGACTACATCATCCCCAAACCGGTCGACCCGCGCGTGCTGTTCCAGGTCGTGCCCGCCGTCGCCGAGGCCGCCATGGAGTCCGGAGCGGCCCGCACAACGATCGACCTCGACACGTACGAGGCCCAGCTCGAGGCCCGACTCGGAAAGTCCCGCGAGATGATGCGCGTCGTGCTGAACAAGGCAAAGAGCGAGCCAAAGCGTGTCGCCCTCGCGGAGGGTGAAGACGAGAAGATGATTCGAGCGGCGTATCAAATTCAGGAACAGGGCATTGCCGAGCCGATCCTGATCGGCGACGAGGAGAAGATCGTTGGGACGGCTACCAAACTGGGACTCGATTTCACGCCGGTCGTCGCCGACCCCACTGCGGGATCGTACGAGTCGTACGCGGATCGATTGTACGAACTCCGACAGCGCAAAGGTATCACCCGTTCGGAGGCCAGCGATTTAATTCACCGCGACACCAACTACTTCGGCAGCGTCATGGTCGAGAAGGGTGACGCCGACGCGCTCCTGACTGGGTTGACCCACCACTACCCTTCGGCGCTGAAGCCACCGCTACAGGTGATCGGCACGGCCGACGACGTCGAGTACGCTGCCGGGGTCTATCTCCTGACGTTCAAGAACCGGATCGTCTTCTGTGCGGACGCGACGGTCAACCAGGCTCCCGACGAGGAGGTCCTCGCCGAGGTCACCAAACAGACCGGCAAACTCGCTCGCCGGTTCAACGTGGAGCCGCGGGCGGCCCTGCTGTCGTACTCGAACTTCGGCAGCGTCGACAACGAGGGTACCAGAAAGCCCCGTCGAGCGGCCAGTATGCTCCAGGCGGACCCGGAGGTGGACTTCCCGGTCGACGGCGAGATGCAGGCCGACACGGCCGTCGTCGAGGATATCCTCCAGGGCACCTACGAGTTCTCCGCCCTCGAGGAGCCCGCGAACGTGCTCGTCTTCCCGAACCTCGAGTCAGGGAACATCGGGTACAAACTCTTGCAGCGTCTCGGTGGCGCGGAGGCCATCGGGCCGATGCTTGTCGGTATGGATCGGCCGGTCCACGTGCTCCAGCGGGGCGACGAAGTCAAGGACATCGTGAACCTCGCGGGCGTGGCGGTCGTCGACGCTCAACAGGAGTGACAGTGGATGGGGATTAGGTTTTGCCGGCCCGGACGGCCACGAACTCCTCTCGAATCGCCTCGCGCTTGACCAGCACGAACCCCAAGGCGATGAGCCCGAAGCCGACGAACGTCGGTGCGTCGATCACCTCACCCAGGTAGAGCCACCCAAAGAGCGCCGCGAAGACGGGGGCGACGTAGGAGACCATGTTGATCTCGACGGCCCCCAGGCGCTCGAGCAGGTCGAAGTAGATCAGAAAGCCGAGCGCGCTCGAGACGATGGCGAGATACGCCAGGGTGGCGATAGCCTCGGTGTTGGCCCACTGCCCGGGCGTGATCGGTTCGCGCATGGCCAGGCTGAGCAGGTGCATCAACCCTGCGCCGCCGAGCATCGACCACGCCTCCATGGA
>LFFM01000618.1_pt1 | contig 25015 bp, 25 predicted proteins | sample 643131 | NCBI WGS metagenome assembly LFFM01 (sample SAMN03777445, study PRJNA286221) | soda lake metagenome | biome: soda lake; feature: Kulunda steppe; material: water; isolation source: sample Tc-Br brine of Tanatar trona crystallizer | place: Russia: Kulunda steppe | collected 2011-07
CTGTCTCGGTAGCCGCGACATTCAAGAAGTCGTCTACCGAAGCTACGTCTTGCAGGGTTGCGCTGGTGCTGGACACACTTTCCGCACCCTGCTGCTTCGTACGTGACGCTTTCTATGACACGCTCCACCATGCAACCACTTATAAATCGACGTCGACACCCCACGTACCTCTTATAAACACTCTCAACTCGCTTTACATCATATGCTCCCGGAATCGCTCGCTGAAGACCCCGCATCGATCGACCTGACGGCACTGAGACGCGGCGTGTGACGTGGTGGATGGCACTCTCTCGGCCCGGTTCCGTCTCCCGTTCCGATCCGGGCTCGGTCCGGACTCCCACACCGAACAGCGTCCCACACCGCACGACTGTCACGACAAACGCCGACGCGCCCACGGATCCGTCCGCGCCGGCGAGAGACAACACTAATGAGCCTTCCCGGGCATGTCCGGAACGTATGCCCGATTACCGGAAGCTGCGCGATCCGAACGCGGAGTACACGATGCGTGACCTCTCCGCGGAGACGATGGGTGCTACCGGCGAGCGTCCGGCACCGCGAGACGTGGAGATCACCGACGTACAGACGACGATGGTCGACGGGAACTACCCGTGGATCCTCGTGCGCGTGTACACCGACGCGGGCGTCGTCGGGACCGGCGAATCCTACTGGGGTGGCGGCGACGACGCCATCATCGAACGGATGGCGCCGTTCGTCATCGGCGAGAACCCGCTCGACATCGACCGGCTGTACGAGCACCTCGTCCAGAAGATGTCCGGCGAGGGGTCGATCTCCGGGAAGGTGATCTCGGCCATCTCCGGGATCGAGATCGCGCTCCACGACGTCGCGGGCAAGCTGCTCGACGTCCCCGCCTACCAGCTCGTCGGCGGAAAGTACCGCGACGAGGTGCGCGTGTACTGTGACCTTCACACCGAGGACGAGGCGAACCCCCAGGCGTGTGCTGACGAGGGTGAGCGCGTCGTCGAGGAACTCGGATACGACGCGATCAAGTTCGATCTCGACGTTCCCTCGGGCCACGAGAAGGATCGGGCCAACCGCCACCTGCGGGGCCCCGAGATCGACCACAAGGTCGAGATCGTGGAGGCGGTGACCGAGCGCGTCGGCGACCGCGCCGACGTGGCCTTCGACTGCCACTGGTCGTTCTCCGCGGGGTCGGCCCGGCGGCTGGCCACGGAGCTCGAGCCGTACGACGTGTGGTGGCTCGAAGACCCCGTCCCGCCGGAGAATCACGACGTTCAGCAGACGGTGACACAGTCGACGTCGACGCCGATCGCGGTCGGCGAGAACGTCTACCGAACGCACGGCCAGCGGACGCTGATCGAGCCGGAGGCCGTCGACATCATCGCCCCCGACCTCCCGCGCGTGGGCGGCATGCGTGAGACGCGGAAGATCGCGGATCTGGCGGGGATGTACTACATTCCGGTGGCGATGCACAACGTCTCCTCCCCGATCGGGACGATGGCGTCCGCGCAGGTGGCCGCCGCCATCCCCAACTCGCTGGCCGTGGAGTACCACTCCTACGAACTCGGCTGGTGGGAGGACCTCGTCGAGGAGGACGACCTGATCCAGGGGGGTCGGATGCCCATCCCCGAGAAGCCGGGGCTCGGCCTCACGCTCGATCTCGATGCGGTCGAGGAACACATGGTCGAGGGCGAGACGCTGTTCGATCCGGCGTAGGCCGGATCGGGCTCGCCTGGCAAAGCCAGGCGGTGTTCGACGGAGCGTAAGTTCGTCGGACTCGCTCGACTCCGTCGGCCCGCGCTCGACCGAACCAGAAGACGCTGCGAGATTCGACAGGTATCTACCCTTGGAGGACATCGACGTCCACATGCGCCGAGTTGCGAAAACCAGGCGAGAGAAGGGTGCGATCGAACTTATCGACGGCGAGAAACCGGCCATCGGGCCGAACGACTGTCTGATCGCGCCCGAACATGCCGGGCTCTGCGGCAGCGACGCCGGGATCTACAAGTTCAAGCCCGCCTTTGAGGTGATGAACCTCCCGACGACGATCGGCCACGAGTACTCGGGAACCGTCGTCGAGACGGGGGCGAACGTGACCGCCTTCGAGGTGGGCGACCGAGTGATCGAACGACCGATCCGCAACTGCGGGACGTGTTACCTCTGTGAGACCGGTAACGAACACGTCTGCCGGGATGCGGCCGTCACGGGCGTTCACCACGACGGGGCGTACGCCGAGCACATCGCCGTTCCCGAGGACGCGATCCATCCGATCCCGGACGATCTCTCCTTCAAACACGCCGCCGTCGTCGAGCCAACGGCCGTGGCGACGCGGGCCGTCGTCCACAACGCCGACGTGGCGTCCGGCGACCGCGTGCTCGTCGAGGGGCCGGGACCGATCGGACTGCTGGCGGCACAGGTCGCCGCCCACCAGGGTGCCGACGTCGTCGTCTCCGGAGTCGGCCGCGACGCGGTGTATCGGCTTCCCCTCGCCGAGGAGCTGGGCTTCGAGACGGTCAACGTCGCCGAGCGTGACCTCGCTGCGGCCGTCGACGAGTACACCGGAGGGCTCGGGTTCGACGCCGTCGTCGATACGACCGGGCACCCGTCCGGCCTCAGCGACGCCGCCGACGCGGTCCGCAACGCGGGAACGATCGTCGTCGTCGGACTCTCGGACGAGGTGTCGTTCGACATCAGCCCGCTCGTCCGCTCGGAGGTCGACATCCAGTGTTCCTACACGTACCTCTACGAGGACGTCGAACGCGCGGTACGGCTCGTGAATCGGGGCGCGATCGACGTCGAGCGGTTCGTCGACGACCACTACTCGTTGACCGACGTCGACACCGCGTTCAAGGACTTCCTGGCGGGCGAGACCGCGAAGCCGCTGTTCGACGTCTCTGAACTGCGGGTGGCGTGATCCGACCGGGATTCTGCGTTCGGAACGGACGGTGTTCGAGGCGGAGTGTCCCCGGTCACCCACGGCGTCAGTCCGAGTAGGTGAGGTTGATCTCGATGACGTTGGCGGCGCTCAACACGAGTTCGGGAACCGTCTCCTCGAATCGCTCGCCGCGAAGCCGATTGGTGGGTCCGGCGACGCCGACCGCGCCCCACACCGGGCCGTCGGGACTCTTGATCGGACTGGCAACACAGCGGAGCCCCGCGACCCGTTCCTCCTGATCGAGGGCGTACCCCTGTTCGCGAATCCGTTCGAGTTCGTCGAACAGGGCGCCGCGGTCGGTGATCGTGTGCGCCGTCGTCTCCGCCATGCCGTGTTGATCGAGGATCTCATGGACTCGCGACTCCGGCAGCTCCGCGAGGATCGATTTCCCCAGCGCCGTGTTGTGCATCTCCGTCGAGAACCCCGCGAACGTGTCCAGGTCGACCGCGTCCTCGCTTTTCGACCGGTAGAGATACACGCACTGTCCGTGCTCGTGTGTCGCCACGTTGGCCAGCTCGCCAGTCTCCTTGGCGAGCCGGTCCGCCTCCGGCTTCGCCGTTCGATGGAGCGCCATTCGGTTACGAACGTAGCCGCCGAGCTCGAGGAACTTGAGCCCGAGACGGTAGGTGTCCCCCTCCTTGACCACGTACCGGTGTTCCTCCAGCGTGCTCAGGTGGTTGTGCACCGTGCTCTTGCCGGAATCGATCTCCCTCGCGAGTTCGGTCACGCCGGCGCCGTCGAGCCGTTTTAACGCCTCGATGATGCGTAACGTCTTTTCGGAGGTGCGGACCGGATGTTTCGCCTGCTTGCTCATACGGGACAGTCACACCGCTCGGTCAAAAGCCTGTTCTATACTGTAGAACGACCGTCGGAGTCGGGAAAACGGCGGTTGGTCCGAAAAAACGACGGCCGGAGCCGAACGATGGCGGTTACGGCTCTGAAACGGTGATCCGGGACGAAACACGACGAGAGATGCGGATCGAAAGCGGAGAACGCGGATCGAGGGCGAGGAACTCCGTTCAGTCAGGGGTCGTTGACGACGTTCTCGATCGGCTCACCCAGGATCGCGGCACAGACGTCCTCGGTGACGGTCCGACGAAGGTCGCTGATCGACGCCTCGGAGTACCACGCCACGTGAGGTGTGAACACGACGTTCTCGTGGTCGAACGGCGGCGTCGGGTTCGGCGGCTCCTCGGGCAGCACGTCGATCCCAGCGCCGGCGATCCGCTCGTTCTCGATCGCGTCCTGGAGCGCGTCGACGTCGACGAGACCGCCTCTCGCGGTGTTGATGAGGACGGCGTCCGAGCGCATCGCGTCGAACGCCTCGGCGTCGAAGAGATCCCGCGTCTCCTCCGTGAGCGGGGCGTGAGCCGAAACGTACTTCGACCGCTCCAGTAGCCCCTCGAACGACACCTTCTCGCCGCCGATCGCCTCGATCGCCTCGGCGTCGACGTACGGGTCGTACACGAGGATCTCCATGTCGAACCCGTCGACGAGTTCGACGAGACGCCGCGGAAGCTTCCCGAACCCGACCAGGCCGAGCGTCGACCCCGTCACGCGGGCGATCGGTTTGCCGACCTTCCAGTCCCAGGTTCCCTCCGAGATCGCGGCGTCGTACCTCGACACCTCCCGTTCGCATGCGAGCAGCAGCGCGAGCGCGTGGGTCGGCACCTCCTCGATGCAGTAGTCGGGGACGTTCATCACCGGGATCCCACGGTCGGCGGCGGCCTCGAGGTCGATCGTGTCGACGCCGATCCCGTATCGACCGACTCCGGCGGGCTCGACCGCGTCGAGTACCGCCTCGTCGATGTCGGCGTACTGGATGATGAGCCCGTCCGCGTCCTCGGCGGCGGCGATGACCTCCTCGGACGTTCGGGCCTGGGCGCCCGTCAGCTCGATGTCGTGTGCTGCGGCGACGTCACGTTCGATCTCGAGATCCGGAAAGTTGTAGTCGGTTACGACGAGTTTCTTCGTCATCTACCGCCCCTTCCATCCCGATGAAAAAGAATGCTTCGTGGTGGGGCGACGGGAAACGCGTCGCGGTACGCTACCCACCCGCACGCATGCAGTCGACGCCGCGCTCGAATCCGCTTGCCGCCGGGTCCGGAACGATTTTGACGCTGCGCGTCGACCGTCAATGTACATGCATCTGGTACGGTTCCGCGACCCGGCAGGTAGCGTTCGGACGGGCGAGTTCGACGGCGAGGAGATCACGTTCGGCGACCGGACGTACGATCCGGCCGACCCGGACGTCGACCTGCTTGCCCCCTGTGACCCCTCGAAGATCGTCTGCGTCGGGCTCAACTACGCGGACCACGCGGAAGAGGAGGGGATGGACGTTCCCGATCGGCCGCTGTTGTTCCTCAAACCGCCGAACGCCGTTGCCGGGCCGGGCGACACCGTCACGCTGCCCGCCGGCAAGGAGACGGTGGAGTGGGAGGCGGAGATCGGCGTCGTGATCGACGAACAGTGCCGTAACGTCGCCGCCGAGGACGCCGCGTCGGTGATCCGGGGATACACCTGCGTAGACGACGTCTCGAACCGAGACGACCAGCGTGAGGAGCAGAACTGGGTCCGCGGCAAGGCGTTCGACGGCGCCGCCCCGCTCGGTCCGGCGATCGCGACGCCCGACGAGGTGCCCGACGACGCCAGCGTCGAACTCCGCGTCAACGGCGAGACGAAGCAGTCCTCCTCGCGCAGCGAGTTCATCTTCTCCGTCCCGGAGCTCATCGAGGAGATCACGACGTACCTCACGCTCGAACCCGGCGACGTGATCTCCACGGGAACGCCGGCTGGCGTGGGCCCGCTCTCCGACGGCGACACGGTCGAGGTCGAGATCGAGGGCGTCGGCGTCCTCGAACACGACGTCGAGCGCGTGTAGCGCTCCCGATCGTACGGACGTCGGCGTCGCCGGCGGCGGGACCGCTACCCCCGTCGTGCCGGCACGCGTCCGCGGCTCTCGCTCTCCCGTTCGAGTCGACCACCTCCGTGCCGAACGATCGAAAAGACCCTATATCTCCCGCCATAACAACAGCGTGTATGCCAGACGCTCATCGGAACTTCGTGAACGGGGAATGGATCGAGTCGGAGACCGGCGACACCTTCGAGAGCCGGAACCCCGCGGATCCGTCGGACGTCGTCGGCGAGTATCAGCGGTCCGCCGGGGCCGACGCGGAAGCGGCGGTGGACATCGCCGCCGGGGCGACCGACGAGTGGGCCGACACGCCCGGTCCGGAGCGCGGCCGGATCCTTCGCGCCGTCGGTGCCGAGCTCGACGCCCGGTCGGAGGAGCTCACGGAGACGCTCGTCCACGAGGAGGGGAAGGCACGTCCCGAGGCCGCCGGCGAGGTCGGCCGCGCCGTCGATATCTTCTACTACTATGCCGAAAAGGCCCGCGATCGCGGCGGACGGGTCAAACAGTCGAGCGGCCGGAACACGCGGCTTCACACCCGAGAACAGCCGCTCGGCGTCGCGGCGATCATCACGCCGTGGAACTACCCCATCGCCATCCCCGCCTGGAAGATCGCGCCCGCCATCGCCGCCGGCAACACCGTCGTCTGGAACCCCGCGTCCGAGACCCCGGAGATCGCCCGCAAGCTGACCGAGTGTCTCGACTCGGCCGGCGTTCCCGACGGCGTCGTCAACTACGTCACCGGTCCCGGCAGCGAGATCGGCGATCCGCTGATCGAGCACGACGACGTCAGCGCCGTCTCGTTCACCGGCAGCACCGCGGTCGGCAAGCACGTCTACGAGGTGGCGACGAACAACGAGAAGCGCGTCCAGACCGAGATGGGCGGCAAGAACCCGACGGTGGTAACCGACTCCGCGGACCCCGCGGAGGCCGCGGAGATCGTCGCCGACGGTGCGTTCGGCGTCACCGGGCAGGCGTGTACGGCAGCCTCGCGCGCGATCGTCGACGAGGCCGTGTACGACGAGTTCCTCGACCGGCTCGTCGAGGAGGCGGAGGCCATCGACGTCGGCCCCGGACTCGACGACTACGACATGGGTCCGCAGGTGAACGCGGACGAACTCGACTCGACGCTCTCGTACATCGACGCCGCGCTCGAGGACGGCAACGAGCTGCTCGCCGGCGGCGACGTCCCCGAGGGCGACCACGTCGGCGACGGGTATTTCATCCAGCCGACGGTGTTCGCCGACGTCGGTCGTAACGACACGATCGCTCAGGAGGAAATCTTCGGCCCCGTCGTGGCGGTCATCCCCTCGTCCGGCTACGAGGAGGGCGTGGAGATCGCGAACGACGTCAAGTACGGTCTCTCGACCAGCATCGTCTCCGAGGACAACACGGAGGTCAACCGCTTCATCGAGGACGCGGAGGCCGGCGTCGTGAAGGTCAACGAGAAGACGACCGGACTGGAGCTGCATGTGCCGTTCGGCGGACTGAAGGACTCCTCGTCGAACACGTACCGCGAGCAGGGCGACGCCGGAATCGACTTCTTCACGACGACGAAGACCGTCTACCACAACTACTGAGCCGTCTCCGTGCCGTCCGCACGGCGCGTCGCTAGCCGTCGACCGCCCCGTATTTTCGGTCCACCGCGAGCCGTCGGTCGGCCGTTCCCACCGGCGGCGTGTGAACATTCCGTCGATGCTCACCACGGACATCGGAGAACCCGCCACGAGCATCAAGAGATAGCCATGAACGCCGAACGTACTCGCTACTGCGACGAAACCGATGTCCGGCGGTCTCGCCGACATACGCGTCGCTCGGTCGTCGATGCAACCAGGAACGATCACCGGTCGGCCGAGCGCGAACCGCCGACTCGATCAGACTTCGACGACGTCGTTTTCGAGGGTGCCGATCGATTCGAGTTCGATAACGACGCTGTCGCCGGGGAGCAGCGTGAACTCGTCGGACGGCACCAGCGACGTGCCAGTCAGGAGGACGGACAGCTTCGGAACCGCCTGATGGCTCGTGTAGGCATCGACGAGCTCCTCACAGCTCCGGACCATCTCGCCGGTGTTCGTCGACTCCTCGTACATCGTCTCGCCGTCCCGGGTGATCCGCATCGACATGTCGAGGTCGTGTGGATCCTCGATCCGCCCCGTCGACGCGATGGCGGACCCGATCGAACACGACCGGTCGTACACCTTCGCCTGTGGAAGATACAGGGGATTGCGCCCCTCGATCGAGCGGCTGCTCACGTCGTTTCCGATCGTGTAGCCGACCGTCTCCCCGTCGTACAGCACGATCCCCAGCTCCGGCTCCGGAACGTCCCAATCGGAGTCGCCGCGAACTCCGATCGACTCGTGCGGACCGACGACGTGACGCTCGGTCCCCTTGAAGAATATCTCCGGCCGGTCCGCCTCGTACACGTCGAGGTACATCTCCGGCATGCCGCTCTCCTCGCGGCGCGCCTCCTCGCTTATCTCGTAGGTGACGCCGGCGGCCCACACCTCGTCCGGAACGAGCGGCGTCGACAGCGCCACGTCGTCGGGTCGGTCGACCACGTCGGCGTCGTCGAACTGCCGTGCCGCGATCTCGTCGATGCTCTCCCTGGCTGCGCGGGCGGCGCGCACCAGACTCTCGAAGGAGTCGAGATCCGCGTCGGCACTCGTCAGGTCAAAGGCGTCCTCGCCGTCGACGACGAGGAGACGGCTACCGCTCGCATCGGACTCTCGCAGGTATTGCATACACGATTTCGTTCCGGGGTCAGATATATATAACTACCCATCCGATCGAAGCGCATCCCGCTGACCGTCGTCGCGAGCCCTCCATGTCGTCCGATTTCGACCGTCTCAGTCCCGATCGGAGATCACGGACACCACGGGGCGGTTCGCCTCCAGTAGCACCGACTGGACCACGCTCCCGAACAGCGCCTTCCCGACCGGCGATCGGGACCGTCCGCCGATGACGATGTACTCGGCGTCGACGTCGGTCGCGTACTCGACGACCCGGTCGCTCGGGTCGCCGACGAGTCCGATCGCCTCGTAGTCTTCGACGCCGTCGGGCACCGCGTCCGCGGTGACGTCCCCGGCGATCTGTCCGATGACCGACTCCGACATCGGTTCCCGCTTCTCGGCGTAGTCCTCGATGAGCCGGGTGTGTTCCGACTCGTCGATGACGAAGACGACGTGTAGCGGCACGTCGAACCGGTCGGCGATCGTGTCGGCCTCGGCGACGACACGCGATGCACCCTCGGATCGATCGATCGCAGCAACGACCACCATACGTACCAACTCATGTGGGGACTATTCAAGCTTCCCAAGACGCCCGACGTGGGCGCCCCACGTGGACGCGGCTCAGTAGCCGAGCAGCCGCGGGAGCCACAGCGTGAGCTGCGGGAACTGGATGATGAGCAGCAGCACCGCGATGTCGGCGACGAAGAACGGCATGATCTTCTTGGCGATGCTGATGACGGGTGCCCGCGAGACGCTGGACGCGGCAAACAGGCAGATCCCGACCGGCGGCGTGATCAGCCCGAAGTTGAGCGTCACGATCATCATGATGCCGAACTGGAACTCGTGGATGCCCAGCAGGGCGGCCATGTCGGCAAGCGTCGGCCCGAGGATGATGGCCGCCGCCCCGATCTCCAGCCACGTCCCGACGAACAGTAGCACCAGCGCGATGACGAGCATGAAGCCGACGACGCCGAGCCCGGCCTCCCCGATCGTTTCGGCGAGCAGCGCCGGGATCTGCTCTATCGCCAGCAGCCACGAGAGGATCGTCGCGAACCCGATGATGAGGTACAGCTGTGACGTCCGCAGCACCGACGATCGCAGACTCTCGTACAGTCCGTCGAAGCTGAGCGAGCGATACACGACGATACCGAGGAACAGCGCGTACACGCAGGCGACCGCCGCGGCCTCGGTCGGCGTGAAGATCCCGCCGGTGATGCCGAAGAGGATGATCGCCGGCATCGTCATCGCGAGCACCGAGTGAACGAGCAGGTTGGGGTACTCCGACCGCTCGATGTCGGCCTCGTACCGCGGCAGGTCATAGCGGACGGAGATGAATCCGAGCATGAGCATCAGCGAAAGGCTCAGTATCAGTCCCGGCACGACGGCCGCCGCGAACAGACCGCCGATCGACGTCTGGGTGACGGCCCCATAAATGACGATGATGATGCTCGGCGGGATGATCGGTCCGACCAGCGAGGACGCGGCCGTCACCGCCGCGGAGAAGTCACGGGGGTATCCTTCCTTCGCCATCGCCGGCACGAAGATCCGTCCCAGGGCGGCAACGTCGGCGACGGCGGCGCCGGTGATGCCGGCGAAAAAGAGGCTCGCGACGACGTTCGCCTGTGCGAGCCCGCCGCGCACCCGACCGATCGTGACGTTCGCGAACCTGACGAGCTGGTCGGTGATCCCCGTCTGGTTCATCAGCTCGCCGGCCAGCAGGAAGAACGGAATGGCCAACAGCACGAACATGTTCAGCCCGCCGAACACCCGTGACGGGACCAGCGTCAGCGAGTTCTCCGCCATGTACATCCAGAGGATCGCCGCGGTCCCGATCGCGAACGCCACCTCCAGCCGGAGGAAGATGAGAAGCAACATGAACAGGCCGAGACCGAGAATGAGGCTGGTGGACACCATCAGTCGTCACCCTCCTCGGCGACCTCGAACCGCTTCTCGTAATCCTCGCGCACCGTCTCCGGATAGGTGAGGATCTCCGCCAGCTTTCCGACGCTGAAAAGCACGATCAGCAGTCCGGAGATCGGGAACACCATGTACATGTAAAACATATGGAACCCCATCGCCGGGGCGGTCGACCGGAAGCCGCTATCGAGCGCGTAGATCCATCCCCAGTTGAACACGATGAATCCGACGACGGCGATCATGAGGAGCTGGATCGACCGCACGGCGATCTGAATCTTGTACGGGAGCCGCTGAAAGATCAGTTCGACCTGTAGGTGTTCGTCCGTGCGCACGAGGACGCCGGCCATGAGAAGCGTAAACCAGATCGCGATGTACCTGGAGAGCTCGCCGCCCCACGCGGGGGTCGACTGCAGGACGTACCGGGCGAACACCTGCATGGAGACGACGACGACGAGCAACCCACAGAGGAGGAGCGCGATCCCCCAGATGACCGTCGCCAGTTTGTCGAGCAGGGCGAGGTACGCGTCGACGACGCTGCGTATCCTGCTTTGTCGTAGCGATAACAGTCCACTCATCGTCCGTCCATGGCCAGCCGTATCATATAATCATACCGTTGTGGGGTTCTCGTCGGTCGGTCGTGTACGAAAAATTCGGGCGGCGAGCGTCGAGCGCCGTTACGTGTAGCCGAGTTCGTCCTCGGCCCGGTCGATGGAGTCGAGCATCTCGTCGATGAGTGCCGGATCGTCCATCTCGTCCTCGATGATGTCGATCACGGGCTCCTGGGTCGCCTCCGCGAAGTCGTCGATGACGTCCTGTGGCGGATCGAACACTTCGACGTCCTCCTCCTCGACGACGCTGACACCGCGCTCGCGGCCGAGCCGGTTGACCATCCGCGCGTCCTGGGACGCGAGGTAGCCGGCCTCGGAGACGATCCGCTTGTACGGCGTCGGCAGGTCCGCGAACCAGTCGTCGTTACAGTGGATGAAGTTCATCGTGAAGACGTGCCGGTCCAGGATGATGAAGTCGAGCACCTCGTGGAGGTTCCCGGAGATCACCGTCGGGATGGAGTTCTCCTGCCCGTCGACGACGCCCTGGTCGATCGCCTCGTACAGCTCCGTCCAGTCGATCGGCTCGGGGCTCGCGCCGAGCTGGCGAACGAGCTCCTGGTGGGCCTCGATCTGCATCGTCCGGATCCGGAGCCCCTCCATGTCGTCGAGCTCGCGGATCTCCTCGGTGACGCCGAAGCTGCGGAACCCGCCGTTGTCGTACCAGGTCAGCATGCGGAGGCCCGTCTGATCGCGGAAGTCCTCCCACAGCGTCGTTCCGAACTCCTTGTCGAAGACGTAGTTGGCGACCTCGGGGTCGCGGAACGCGTACGGAACGGCGTACACGTTGATGTTCGGGTAGAACGGTGCGAGGTGACCCTCGGCCGTGGAGCCGACGACCTCGATCGATCCCTCGATGTTCTGTTCGGTCATCTCGACGAGGCTGCCGAGCGCCCCGCCGGGGACGACGTCAACCTGGAACCGACCGTCCGTTGCCTCCTCGATGTGTTGCTTGAAGGTGGTCGCGGCGCGGTGCTGGTGGTTCGTGATGTCGGTGTCACCCGAGTGGCCGAAGGTGATCTCCATCTCCGGGAGGTCCTCCGGGTTCTCGAGTGAGGCATCGGTGCCGCCGTTTCCGCCACCGCCGCCGCCGGTTTCTTCGTCATCTCCGCCGATACAGCCCGCGAGTGCGATAGCGCCCGTTGCCCCTGCCGTCTGCAGGATGCGGCGCCGTGTCTTATCGTTCATGATCGACCACGCAGCCGGACCTAACATAGAGCCATATATAAAATTTGCGTTGTATGTCCGATCGAGTTCGTCGATCGTCGACTTCCCGTGTCGGCCCTCCACTGAGAGAGTAACCGAAGACGAGTACGCTCGTGTCGAAAGTAACGCTTCGTAGTACGGCGTTTTTCGAGTCGCCATCGAGTCGAATCCGTCCGTCCGATCCGGGTTCGGAACGTGATCGCCGGCGGGGCGGATGGCCGAACTATTCAAATATAACCCCGTATATAAAATATAATTTATATGTTATATTCGGTGGTATATTTGTCCGTAATGAGGGATATATCGGACAGCATACACAGTATATACCGAATTACTCCGATCTTACGGAAGCGTTATTCGATATTGGTTTATATTCGTTGATTGGTTATTCGAGTAATCTCACCGGTCATATATACGACCATCGGAGGAGGCCCGGCGACCAACCATGAGGAATGATATCGCTTTACGGGGACGGACGTCTGGACCGTCACCGTCACTCAGCCCCCCCGGTCCGCTTGGCCACCGTCGATCCGTTCGAGGAACTCGCTCATCGCGGCGTTGAACGCAGTCGGGCGTTCGACCATCGTCAGGTGTGCGGCGTCGGCGACGACCGCCCGCGTGCAGAACGGCAGGTGCTCGGCGAGATAGTCGTGGTATCGGGGCGGCGTGAGTCGATCGTGTTCGCCGACGACCGCCAGCGCCGGGGTCGTCACCGACCCGAGTCGGTCACGGACGTCGAACCGGTGACAGGTGCGGAAGTCGCGTTCGGTCACCGCACGACCGCACTCCCGCATCGCCGCCGCCGATCGCTCGACGTGTTCCTCGGTCGGGTCGTGGAACAGTCGGTCCTCGGCGTGAAGGAACGACACCGCCCGGTCGAAGTCGTCGGCGAGCCAGTCCAACAGATCCCGCAACACCGCCAGCCGTGCGCCCGTCCCCGTCAGCACCAGTCCGTCGAGCGCGATATCGCGTTCGAGTGCAACCCACAGCGCGACGGCACCACCAAGGGAGTGACCACACAAGACGGTCGCGTCCGTCGCCTCCAGCGCTGCGACGACATCGGCGGCGTACGCGTCGAGCGTCTCCGCGCCGGGCTCGGCGTCGACGTCGTCGCTGTCGCCGTGTCCGGAGAGATCCATCGTCACGACCGGAAACCGGTCGGCGAGTCGTGTTTGGGCCTTCCAGACGGCCTTCGACCCGCCGCTTCCGTGCACACAGCAGACCGTCGGCTCGCCGCCACCCCGATCAAAAACGCGGTATGCCGTCCGCCGACCGTGATGTGAGACGCGTTGCATACCGTCATGTACTGATGGACACGTTAAAAGCGTCCTCCGCGGGTGGATGTCACGGAACCTGCGTCACGCGGTCGACACCGTCGAGTTCGGCGAGGTCGTCGGTGAGCGCGTCCTGATCGACGTCCGCTTCGTAATAAAAGACCAGATCGAAGGTGCCCTCCCGAAGCAGCTGTTGACACTCCCAGACGAACTCCTCGTCCGCGAGCGTGCGACCCTGAAACTGGTTCGAGGAGAAGTCGGTGTCGTCGTTTCCGGCCTCGATGTACGCCTCGCCCGTCCCGGCGTGCTCGGCGATCACGTCGTTGGCAGCGACGGTCAGATCGTGCATCTCCAGGTCCTCCTCACCGGACAGCGTCGTGTGGAGGATACAGCCGAGCAGCTCGATCTCGCCCGGCTCCAACAGCGCTTTCGTCCGCTCGTATAAGTCCGCATCGAGGGTCTCGCTCATGATCCAGGCTTCGGCGTCGCCTGATAAACGAGTGACGATCCGCCGCCGACCGATCGCAAAAATCCGTACCGCGGGCGAGACCGTTACTGGAACGCGGCGCCGGGCTCGGCCTCGGGCGACCGATCGACCTCGGAGCGTTTGAACTGCTTTTCGATCTCCTCGTAGCGCTCGCGGGTCTCGGGAGTGACGCTCGGGTTCACCTCCTCCAAGGCGTCCTCGAAGTGTTCCATCGTCACGCGGACGTTGCCGACGGACTCGCCGACCTCCTCACGCGGGACGCTGGCGATGAACTCCCGGGAGGCGTTCATCGACGCCTCGCGGGCCACCGCCTCGATGTCGGCGCCGACGTATCCCTCCATGCGTCGGGCCAGCGCGTCGAGGTCGACGTCGTCCGCCAGCGGTTTCTCGCGGGTGTGGACCTCGAGGATCTTGCGGCGGGCCTCCTCGTCCGGCACGGGCACGTGGACGTGCCGATCGAGTCGTCCCGGGCGCAGCAGCGCCGAGTCGATGAGGTCCGGCCGGTTCGTCGTCGCGATGACGACGACGTCCTCCAGCGATTCGAGGCCGTCGAGCTCCGTCAGCAGCTGGGAGACGACGCGCTCGCCGACGCCGGAGTCGCCCGTGTTCTGGCCGCGCTCGGTGGCGATCGAGTCGATCTCGTCGAAGAACACGATCGTCGGCGCGTTCTCCCGGGCCTTGCTGAACACCTCGCGGACGCCCTTCTCGGACTCGCCCACGAACTTGTTGAGCAGCTCCGGTCCCTTGATCGAGATGAAGTTCGACTCCGCCTCGTTGGCGACCGCCTTCGCGAGCAGGGTCTTCCCGGTACCGGGCGGACCGTACATCAGGACGCCCTTCGCGGCCTGCATGTCGAGCTCGTCGAACACCTCGGGGTACTCGAGGGGCCACTGGATCGTCTCGCGGAGGCGCTCTTTGGTGTCGCCCAGTCCTCCCACGTCGGCCCAGGTGACGTCGGGGACCTCGACGAACACCTCCCGCAGCGCCGAGGGCTCGATCCCCTTTAACGCCTGCTTGAAGTCGTTCTCGGTGACCTGAATGGAGTTGAGCACGTCCGCGTCGATCTCGTCGCTCTCCAGGTCGAGATCCGGGCGGATCCGACGCAGCGCGTGCATCGCCGACTCCTTCGCGAGCGACTCGAGGTCGGCTCCGACGAAGCCGTGAGTGTTCTCCGCGTACTCGTCCAGGTCGATCCCTTCCGCGAGCGGCATGTTCCGGGTGTGGACCTGCAGGATCTCCTTGCGGCCGTCCCGGTCGGGGACGCCCACCTCGATCTCGCGGTCGAACCGTCCGCCACGCCGGAGCGCGGGGTCGATCGCGTCGACGCGGTTGGTCGCGCCGATGACGACGACCTCGCCGCGTTCCTCTAACCCGTCCATTAGCGAGAGCAGCTGGGCTACGACGCGCCGCTCAACGTCGCCGCCAGCCTCCTCGCGCTTGGGCGCGATCGAGTCGAGCTCGTCCATGAACACGATCGCGGGGGCCTCCTCGGTGGCCTCCTCGAACACGTCACGGAGCTGTTCCTCGCTCTCGCCGTAGTACTTCGACATGATCTCCGGCCCGGAGATCGTGTGGAAGTTGGCGTCGATCTCGTTGGCGACGGCCTTGGCGATCAGCGTCTTCCCGGTGCCCGGCGGGCCGTGCAGCAGGACGCCCTTCGGCGGGTCGATGCCGAGCCGCTTGAACAGTTCCGGATGCCGCATCGGCAGCTCGATCATCTCGCGGACCTGTTCCAGCTCGTCGTCGAGGCCGCCGATGTCTTCGTAGGTGACGTCCGGCGTGCCGTCGCCGCCGGGCTCGCCGGCCGCGGGCGCGCCGTCCATGATCTCCTCGGCGGGCTTCTCGGAGATTTCGATCTCCGTGGAGTCGGTGACGACGACCGTTCCGGTCGGCGACGTGGAGGCGATCTTCAGCGGCACCGCCTGTGACTGTCCGCCCATGAAGCCGAAGCCGAGCGGCAGCTGTACGTTCTGCCCCTCCGTGACGGGCTGGCCGCCCAGCTCGCGGCGGATCAGCGCGTCGATGTTGCCCCGGATCCCCAGCCGCTGGGGGAGAGCGATGGTGATCCGTTCCGCGGGCTGGACGTCGACCGTCTCGATCGTCACGCGGTCGTCGATGCCGACGCTCGCCTCCTGGCGGAGCTTTCCGTCGATACGCACGACCCCGGTCCCGTCGTCCTCCGGATAGCCGGGCCACACGCGGGCGATCGCGGCTCCCTCGGAACCCTCGACGCGAATGAAATCGCCGCCGGACAGGTCGAGTTCCTCGGCGGCAACCCGGTCGACGGCCGCAAGCCGTCTGCCGGCGTCCTTCTGTTTCAGCGGTTTGACTGTGAGTTTCATCGGTCTCCCTCGATGGTGAGTACGCCGTTGGTCACCGAAACGCTATCGGCCGCTCCCGGGAGATCGAACTCCGTCTCCCGCGGCTCGTCGCTCTCGACGACGACGATCGCCGTGTCGCCGACGGTGTCGACGCTGATCCGATCGTCGTCGACGCCGACGTCGGCGGCGACGACCCACCGTTCGTCGTAGTCGTAACGGCGAAGCAGCGCGTCACCGCCCGTAGATTGGGTGAGTTTCATCGTATGTCCTAACCACAAGTTAGGCGACTACGTATTTAAACATATTGCTCAGAATCGCAGGACGTGAGATCGAACACGGCGAACGGTAGTGTTGCAGTTCACACCCTCGACGCGCGGAGGCGTACGGTCGCCTGCTGTGGTCCGGTGGAGGCGTACGATCGTCTCCGGGATCCAGTGGCACCGTGGTGGACGTGCGCGATGCCGATACGCCGGACCATCGGCGACCATTGGCGTCGAGCCGCCGTTTCGCGCGTGACGTCGGCAAACTCCGCCAGCGTCGCGAGCCCTTTCAGTCGGTCCGCCCTACGCCGGACCGAGCATGACCCGCGTCAGCGCGAACGCGCGCCTCCATTTCGGTTTTACGAACCTCAGCCTCTCCCACGAGCGTCTGTACGGCGCGTTCGGCGTCGCGATCGCCGAGCCCCGGGTCGTCGTCGAGGCGGAGCCGGCACCGTCACTCGCGGTGACCGTGGCGCCGGACTCGTCGGCGTCGGCGAACGGCACGGCCGTCGCGGACGGGACCAACGGCACGGCTACCGAGCGCGATCTCCGAGCTGACGTTCGGTCGTACGCGGAGCGGAGCTGTGCGCTACTCGGCGTCGACGGCGCCGATGTCGTCGTGCGCCGATCGCTGCCGCGGCACGCGGGGCTCGGGAGCGGAACGCAGCTGGCGGCGACGACGCTCGCATCGATCGCATACGCCCACGGGCGGGCCCCGAAGGTCCGGGAGCGCGCCCCGGAGCTCGGTCGCGGCGGCCGGTCCGGTATCGGGGTCGCGGCGTTCGAGTCCGGGGGGTTCGTCCTCGATGCGGGGCATCCGACCGCACGCTTCACCACCGACCGACCGGCCGACGGCGACTGGACCGTCCCGGCGGTCGCGGCCCGTCACCCGATCCCCGACGACTGGCGGTTTCTCCTCGTTCGACCGAACGCGAAGCCCGGGCGCAGCGCCGGCGTCGAGGAGTCGGCGATGCGTGCCGCCGTCGAGCGGGCGGATCCCGGGATCGCCGACCGGATCGCCGGGATCGTGACGCGCCGAGTGCTTCCCGCGATCGCGGCGGGACGCGCGGAGGCGTTCGGCTCCGCGGCCGCGGAGGTCGGCCGGCTCAACGGCACGTGGTACGCCGACGAACAGGGTGGCGTCTACCGCCCGCCCATCGGCGACGTCGTCGCGTCTCTGGAGTCGTCGCCGGCGGTGTTCGGCGCCGGGCAGTCCTCCTGGGGACCCACGGTGTACGGCGTGACCGACGCCGCTCGTGCCAAGGCTGCCCGAACGGCGGGAGCGGCCGCGCTCGACGCGGCCGACGTCGACGGCGAGGTGTCGGTCGTCCGCGGAACCAACGAGGGGGCCCGGATCGAGGACTGATCGCGTGCCGGGTCCCCGATCACGTCGGGCCCGCGATCACGCCGGACCCGCGATCGCGCCGGACTGCCGACCGAAGCGTCCCCGATGGCTACCGGCCCGTCCGGCCCGTCGCGTGGTACTCTCGAACAACAACACTAAGCGTCGGGCCCCCGCGGTAGGGAGTATGTCGAGCGTTCCGTTCGGCGTCGCCAGGCTGGACTCGATCCTCGGCGGCGGCGCCCCGCCCGGAAACGTCGTGTTGCTCGCGGGCGAGTCCGGAGCCGGCGCACGCGAGTTCCTTTACACGAGCGCGGCGATGAACGCGCTCGCGCGCGGCGACCAGGAACTGTTCGATCTCTACTACGGCGACCTCGAGGATGGAGCGGCCGTCCCGCCGGAGGTGCATTACCTCTCGTTCACCGCGGACGCCGATGCGATCACCCGCGAGATGGAGTACACCATGGCCGACGAGATCGTGCGGGCCGCGATAGACGAGATCGCGTTCCGCGATCTGTCCGCGGAGTTCTTCCAGCTCAGCCCGATCCCCCGGGAGTGGTATCAGGGCGAGACGACGTCGATCACGGACTTAGGCGAGCGCGGGCGAAACGAGGAGGTGTTGACCGCCCTCGGCGATTATCTCAGCAAGCACGCGCCGGGGAATCTCGTCTGTATCGACTCCGTCACCGATCTCGTCTCCGCGGTGTCCGAGGACGTCGACTGGGCGGACATCGCGATGGTGATGAAGGGACTGAAGAAGGCAGCCTACCGCTGGGAGGGGCTGATCCTCGTGTTGGTCAACGAGGAGGCGCTGACCGATCGGGAGTTCGGCGTCCTGATGGACGCCGCCGGCGGCACGTTCCGCTTCGCCTGGGAGAGCGGGGGATCGAAACGCGCACGAACGATGGTCGTTCGGGAGTTTCGTGGCGTGCTCTCCCGACTCGAAGACGAGAACATCGTCCGGTTCGAGACGGAGATCCACGACGGCGGCTTCGATATTAGCGACGTCAGAAAGATCCGCTGACCTCGCCCGTGGCCGCAGCCGTGATCGGCCCCCTCGTTCGCCGGAGGCGGTCTCCGCGTATCGGTTCCGAGAACTGTGCGACAGATTACTTAAGTGACCCGGCCGAACGACGGGTAATGGGGGATGAGTCGTGATGACCGGCGTCGACGGGAGCGACGGCACGTCCGCCGGCGATCCGCGCCCCGGTAACGCGTCGCGCTCGGGCGACGGTCCGCGTTCCGGCGACGACGATACCGGCGCGGCCGACTCCGACGGTTTCGGCCGGATGCGGGCGGTGATAAACGAACTCGGTCGGCGGGTGGAACGTCTCGAGACGACCGTGGCGGACGTCGCGGCCGACGTCGAGGCGAGCAACGCGGCCGACGTGGACGATGACGGGACGATGGACCGCCTCGACGCGATGGAGGCGGAGTTCGACGAGCAGATCGAGGACCTCCGCGATCGGGTCGTCCGCCTCCATCGCGACGTCGAGCGAACGGCCGCAGGCGACCACACACATTCCGCGGACCACGAGAGCACGCTCGACGACCACGAGAGTACCCTCGAAGCCCGTGAGGACACTCTCGACGGACTCGCGGAGCGGGTCGACGATCTCGACGAGGAACGCGAGGATGTCCGTGCGAAACTGTCGCGGGTCGCGAGCGCCGTCGTTCGGACCCAGAAACGGCTCACTCCGGTCGAACGGCACGTCGCCGAGCAACGGCGACTCGCGGAGCTCACCGCGACGGCCAACGCGGAGAGCATATACAAAGCGAGCTGCGAGGACTGTGGCGGAACGGTGCGGCTCACGCTGCTGTCGACCCCGGAGTGTCCGCACTGTGAGTGCCGGTTTCGTGACCTCGAGCCGAGCGGCGGGTTCTTCGGCACCGCGACGCTTCGCGTCGGCGATCCGCCGGCATTGACTGGTGACGTCGACGACGCGAGTTTGCACGACGAACCCGCCGAGGAGGGCCCCGATCGATGACGACGCGGGACGACGAAACCGACGCCGACGGCAAGGACGGGACCCACGACGATGGCGCCTTTGGGTGGTCGGCCGCCGGCGAGCCGGAGCCTCCGGCCGGATCGGATGACCGTGGTGAGCCCGACGGAGCGGACGGACCGCGAGACTCCGGCGCGGCCGACGGCGACCCGTTCGCGGAACTCGGTGACGGCGACGGCGACGCGTCCACGTCGGGGTCGTTCCCGGACGACTCGCTCGACGACGTCTTCGATATGATGGAGGTCGACGAACTCGACGGCGAGGCGGTGTGGGACGCGCTCGACGCGGACCTGCCGGCAGAGACGGAGTTCCCTCGTCCGGACGCGGCGGAGACGGACGCGGTCGGGACGCCGGAGTCCATCGACGCCGACTCCTCGGATCAGGTCGTCGACAAGCGGACGTACTGCCAGCGCTGTCCGTACTTCGCCGCGCCACCGGAGACCACCTGCACACACGAGACGGCGTCGATCGTCGAGGTCGTCGGTTCGGGACAGTTCCGGGTTCGGAACTGTCCAATGGTGGGCGAGGGCGGCCCTCGGTTCACCCGTCGGGAGTGACCACGGGTCACGTCCCCATCGAGTGACGGCATACAAAAGGGAGCGGCCCGTATCACCGTCGTATGCAGTTCTGTGACGACTGCGGATCGATGATGGTCTCGCGCGGCGGCGAGATGGCGTGCCGCAACGACGACTGTGGCACGACCACGGAGCGGGACGAGGAGCTGGCGGCTCGCTTCGAGTCGACCGAGGAACAGACCGACGCGACGGTGATCGAAACCGAGGAGGGCGCGAACTTCGAGGGGAAGCCCACCGCCGACGACGTCGTCTGTGAGGAGTGTGGACACGGCGAGGCGTGGTACACCATCAAACAAACCGGGGCCGCGGACGAGCCGCCGACCCGATTTTTTAAATGCAAGGAGTGCGGTCGTCGCTGGCGCGGCTACAGCTGACGGACCGGCTCCGGGCACCACCGGCCGGTTGCGGCCATCGGCGGGAACGTCCGTCCGAACTCCTTTGTGCTCCCCGTGCGACGCAACCGGTATGGGCAACGACATCGACGACGTCGACGACCCGACGGACCTGCCGTCCGCGGCCGGCGAACTGGCGCGTGAGTATCCGGACGTCTGGGCGGAGTACGCGGCCCTCGGGGAGGCCTGCGCCGAGGCGGGACCGCTGGACGACGACACGAAGCGACTGCTCAAGCTCGCGCTGGCGATCGGGTCAGGATCGGAGGGGGCCGTTCACTCGCACGTCCGACGTGCGCTCGACGAGGGGGTCGACCCCGAGACGCTCCGACACGTCGCGGTGCTTTCGATCCCGACCATCGGCTTTCCGAACGCCGTCGCGGCGCTGACCTGGATCGACGACCTGACCGAGTGACCCGTCGCGTGTCGCGACCCCCGCGTCCGGACCGGTGACTCCGTGCCGACTCCGCTGCGAGGCGAACGACCCGACCGATGACCGCCACCGGTGCACGACGATCGACACGTGTCGACCGCCGCGTTTTATTCATCCGACGGCGTACCGACGACGTGGCCGATGACGAGGCACCGCTCCGAGCCGGACTCGGCACCCGGCGATGACGAACCCTATGAGTGCCGATGGCCACGCTGCTGCCGTTAGATCGGTGGCAGCGTCATCAAACAACTTTTAATAGTGAATAAACTCCTCTCGTCTACTCTTAGCGATTGTTGTCTCTAAATTCGGGCGAATGATATCAGATAAAGAGGGGTATTTTGAATCAAAAACAAACCCTCTGTTGGCCAAGTGACCACCGAACTAACGGTAGGTCTTTGATAGTGATTACTGCGAATAGTTTCAGTGAGGGTGTCGGGAGACGCTGATCCAGTGGCTCTTAGTGCCGATACAGATCATCACGGCGGTAAAGACTCGCAGTAATCACTATAATCGTACAGCCTTCACCCTCGGGGTCAAGTCGTTCGAGAATCTTCGATTCTCGTGATCACGGAAATCTCCGACTTCCGGACGACCCCGAGATACTCGGCTTACTCCGCCTGTAGATGGAATAAATGCGCCTCTACCAGTCACAGGAGAGATAGCTGGATTCCCAACAACAACAGGAGAGCACGACACGATCACCTGTATCTGGAGATACCGTTACGCAGGAGACTTCGAAGAACAATGGTTCAGCAGTGGTGAAGCACGCAACCTGGCATGCGACAACCCACAAAACTGTGACACAGGAATAACAGATGTCAACGACGAAGCACAAAGCAGAAACTGGGATACCTCAGACCTACCTGGCCAAGAAGTAGAAAGCGAAATAACATCAGAAGAAGTACAAGAATACGAAGAAGCATGGCAACTAACAACGGGAGAAATAGATAATTAAGAGCTCGAGAGAGTCGATGACTTTGAGGATGATTTTACTCTTCCATTCTCCTCCGAGGATATACAAAACATGATTGATAGTGTTTTCGAGGTATTTAATTAATCTCTATCAATTCTAACCTCATTGAAATATACTTCTCTTCTTAAATCCCCGTGAGTAATCTCGCCGTTCAGAAATTTCTCTGGGAGTTCAGTTCCCACATTCTGACTATATTCTTCTCCATTCTTATCTTTAACAGTTAAATCTAGCTCGTAATTAATTCTAGTTGATTCTATAATGCTGGTATATAAACCTACCGCAGTTAATTCTGAATTAAATTCCTCTGATCCAATTTCGTGATCTGAGTTATATTTCAAATTTACTACGCCATTGTTTACTTCAGTATTTTCAAGTTCAGCATCTGAGAGCTCTAGATCTCCCTCATCAAAGGCTGCTTTGTGTACATTCTCAGCATATTCGTCTGCGTAGTTGAGTGTGAATTCTCTGTCCTGTTTTTGTCCTGTCTCTGTGTCTTCTGCTGTTAGTTTCGCTTGAATGTTTCGTGGGTTCTCTATTAAATTTTCAATTAAATGTTCTGGGAACTCTACTTCTTGTTCTATTGTTTCTGTGTCTTGATATTGGTCTGATTCGATCTCTTCGTTCAGAGGCGTATTTGGTATTGTGCGGTCTGTGTATTCGACTCCGATAGTTGATTCTACGGTTCCTGATGCGCCCTGTGTATCGTATTCGAGTTGGTGTCGGAATTCGTCTGCGAGTTGTTCTGGTGTTGCGTCTGCAGGGAAGTTTACATCGTATTCATCTAGTGTTTCACTGTTTAGTCGTGCGTTTAGTATTTCAAAGTCCTCAGTAGGTTCTTCATTATTGGTTTCTTGTTGGTCACTGGTTCCGTTTTCATCGTTTCCGTTTCCTGCGCATCCTGCCACGGCGGTCAGCCCGCCACAGCACGACGTTAGCACCCAGCGACGGTCGACGACAGCGTGGTTTTGGTTAGCAGTCATCTGTGCAACGACTTCAGTATGCTTCTTATCAACACGTTCACGCTCGCATTAGTAAAAAACACAGGCTCAGCGGAGAGTTCCCACTCGACTGCTTGGCAGTGCCCCTCAGAGCCAGTTGCCCGGCACGAACAGTACCGTTTCCGGGAAGTCGTCCGTGTAGGTATCGATCCGCCGGACCGCCGTCGCTATTTCACCCGGTGGCGCGGCGGTATCGCAGGCTAGAACTCCGGGATGAGGTTCGGTATCCAGTTCGGGATCAGCACCGCGGAAATCAGTGTCCTCGCTTAGAATAACCCGGTCTGTTTCGCGGGCGTACGCAAGCAGTGTTGTATCGCCTGAGCCAAGCGCAACCTCCTCACCAACGACCGCAACGTCGTGGCCTTCACCGCGCAGAGCGGAGACAACGGCCGGTGGAACGTGTTCGTCGGCCAGCAGCCTCATGCCTCGGGTTCCGAGCGCGTTTCGGCATCAAGATCATCCGGGCCGCGGACAACAGAAAGATCCTCAGGGGCCGACTGACGTTGTGCCTGCACCTGTCGCATTTCGTCCGAGTTGTCGTAGTAGTAGGTAAGCGCACGGTGTACGTCAGCGATGTCCAGGTCGTAGTCGGCAGCGACCTGCTCTGGAGGCACTCCAGCATCAATAACGCGCTTTGCGATGTGGTGGACACCGATGCGCCTTCCCTCAATTCGCGGCGCACCCCCGAGGACATCAGCCGTCGAGACGATTTTGCTCATTAAGTACATGTACGGGGTAATCGTGTAAAAGCATGATGCCGAGGACATTCGCTCTGGGATATCCCCTCCGAGAATGCTACGAGCGGAGCGGTATGTGGTAATACACCTACGGAGGACAAAACGAAGAACAGTAGTTCACCTCGGAAAGATAGACATCATCGTATCCGAGAACATCCTTAATATTGTCCAGACAGAGGATAGGAACGACCTGACGATTTCCTGCTTGGACTCACTCACCCTACTCAATTGACTTTACAGCGTCCGGCTGTCGCCCGACTGAACTGTGCTCGTACTTTTCGGTCATATATGCTGGACGTGCCGGGGGGTGTCGGACGAATCGATAGACTGAGGAAAATGTTTTCAGAGTCCTAGTTCCGCTATGCAGTCGAGATACTGTTTCCGAGCTTCCTCCCGATCAACCCTCGTATAGACATCCATGGTCTGATCACTGGAATCGCCTCGGATATATTTGAGGATCCTATCATCCATACCCCGCTTCCGCATCAGCGTGGTGAAAACAGTTCGAAATGTGTGCGGTGTGAACTTCCGGTGAAATTGGGTCTCACCGCTTTCCATAATGCCACTGGTGATCGCAGCATTCCGGACAGCAACTCGGATCCGCTCACGAGAGAGACGATGACCCCTCATACTGACAAAGATGTAAGCTAACTCATCATCTGAAGTAATCTTCTGAAGTCTACGGATACTCTTGAGGCTCTTGCCGAACTGAGTGAAACAGCACCCTGAGAATTACAGCATCCCGCCGTGTGCTAGTTGCTATGTGCAAGCGGACAGCCTTCGGCGGGATGCTACAGGGTGTTGTTGAGCCCACCTCAATAGTGTTGCGCCCAGAGCCGCTCGATGCGGAGATCGAGCGGCGCTGTAAGCAAGCTTGGGAAGAAGCTCCCTGTCCGGAATGTGGTGAAACCGCCATCCAGAGCGGGGACGACAGTCCC
>LFFM01000619.1_pt1 | contig 25013 bp, 17 predicted proteins | sample 643131 | NCBI WGS metagenome assembly LFFM01 (sample SAMN03777445, study PRJNA286221) | soda lake metagenome | biome: soda lake; feature: Kulunda steppe; material: water; isolation source: sample Tc-Br brine of Tanatar trona crystallizer | place: Russia: Kulunda steppe | collected 2011-07
ATGCTAAGTCAACCGAGGAAATCGAGACAACTCTCGACGTAACGCATCGTCGTGCCCGAGAGACTATTTTAGAAGCCGTCCGAATCGATCTTCTGGAACCAATTGAGCCCGAGGCTGAGGACGATACGTATGCGACCACGGATGTCGGACACTCGTTTCTCGAAGCTGTTCGAGATGAACAATGGAATACAGTAAGCGATATTTTGGAGGCTCGAAGTCCCCACTATAATGCGTTTCTCGACATCCTTGAGAAAGAGCATCCAATTTTATTGGACAATCTTCTTGAAGAACTTCAGAATGCATCCGAGTTCTCGTCATACTCATTCAACCAAACGAGCGTTGAAGTCGTCGGAGACTGGGCAGAACGTCTTGGGCGAATCCATCGGAATGCCTTTTCAGGGACGTACTATCCCGTAGTGCGTTCCGATGTTCCGTCGAACTTCCCGTTCATTCTCCTCACGGTATTCGACGAACTGGAATCGAGTGCCGGGGTCGATCTCCGACAACGGTATCTTTCGATTCCCGAACTTCGAGAGGCAGTCTGCGAACGCATTGGCTGTACTCGTGAGGCGTTCGACAACGCCTTCGTCGACCTCGTCGGTCAGAATGTCGGGAAACTCGAACTTTCCGGTGCACCGATTGACACGGGTGCCAAGGAGGCACGCTTTGGAATCAAAGAGATCGAGCTCGCGGGTGACGATACACTCGTCTCGACATCACAGTCAACTGAGCGGGTGATGGCAGGCGTCGAACAGTTCGATAAACACTACTACTATCTCGCGGTTCATGACCGCGACATCACGTACACACCACAGACAGACTCATGAGCGACAACGCATTCAACATTACCGATCAACAACGCGACTACTCGATGTACGGCCTCGAAGAGAACCCATTCCCTTACAGTCCGGTGCCTGAGGAAAACCCGGAGGTGTACTGTGGGCAAGGACATGTCGCGGATGCCGTCAGCGAGACAGCGTCAACGCTACTCGGAACGGGTAAATCCAAACACCTCGTGATCACTGGAAAGTATGGGAACGGCAAGTCCCACACACTCAAATATGCCCGGTCGCTGGTTCGCGATCGTGAGGATGTGGTCGTCGGCTACGTCGCCCAGCCCGGCGAAGGGTTTCTTGATATCTATCATGAGTTCGTCTACGATATCGGGTTCGACCGCCTCCAAGAGATCGCCTATGAGTTTCTTGCACTGATTGCCCGTACCGAGACAGAATTCCATCCAGAAGGGGGCGGCGAAATGGAGGCACTCATCGACGACGGAGATGTACTGCTATCCGAACTGGTCCCGACAGCAGTCCAGCGACTCAGCGACATCACGAAATTCGCTGATTTCGCACGAGCGATGGTTCATTTGGTCTACGAGGACACGAATCTCTATGCGTGGCAATGGCTGACCGCAGAGGGAATCCGCTACGAGCAGCGCAAGGAAATGGAGATTCACAGTGCCCTGGATGATGATACAATGGGCGTACGAGCGTTCACCTCGTTAAAAAACATGCTCTTGGAACTGGGCTACACCGGCGTGTTCGTGTTTGTCGACGAATTCGAGGCGATTGCACGATTGAGTCCAAAGAACGAGCAGGCCACACTCAATAGTATTCGGCACCTGATGGATCAGAACGGATCGGGACTCTCGCTGCTGTTTGCCTGTGCACCAGAGGTCTGGCAAGATGTAATGAGCGAGTATCATGCCTTCTCTGAACGGATCGGCAACGAAGTCGCGTTGCGTCCACTCACCGAAGATGACCTGACTGAACTGGTCGGTAAATATCTCGCCACTGCTCGTGATGGGGAGTCAACCGAGATCAAACCGTTCGAGCAGGAGAGTCTGGACCTCATTCACCAACGAGCTCAAGGGAATATCCGGCAGGTACTGTCGATGTGTGGCCAGGCACTAGACCAGGGTGTCACACAGCAGCGTGAGAGTATTTCTAAGGATGTTCTAGATAGCGTGATTTCTTAGTTCAACTTGAGGCAAATAACACCGAAATAAGAGTAGGTGTCTGTAATCCGCGACTGAACGAAATCAAATATTAAATTCGTGGATTGTCTGGTGTGATTGGAGATATTTCGGGCGTGTTTCATACAGATCTTCTTGTGATAAACGGATTTGTTGCCCTTCAAGGCGACAAAATCTATCATATCTTTGTTGCTCTGATGCGTTTCGAACGAGTATCTCAAGGTCATTTCGTAGAGAGAACCAACCTATATCGAATGCCCATCGGTGGAGTTTATACAGAGCGTATGAATCTACCCTGCTGACTCCACGTCGCTACCAGGGACAGGAGCATCTCATGAACGAACATATCATGGTCCTTACGAAGTGTGCCGACGATTTTTTGAGGACAACTGGTTCACGAAGGGCTTTCTCTGCAGCATTACTTGTTGGAGAGACCGCTGGCTCATCGACCGCATCAGTGAGCACATCGTCAGACTAGGTCGATATTCGTGCGCGTGTCATATCCTGTACTCGTCGTTTGCGGCTTGAAATGATCTATTCCATCATTTTACGGTCTTCTTCACCGAAATGAATCTGATTGATGCCCCCGAGGCTTTCGAGGCACGCGGAATGAGGCCGTCCCGCCGGGATACAAAATTAGTCAGTTATATTTTGTTGTTCGACATTGCCCAGTTCTTTATTTCTGCGCTTTTCAAATGCCTGGCGAGCACCGTCTTGAGTATCAATACAGATGTACCGTGCTTCATCTCCAAAGGCTTTCTCTGCTGCAATTGCCGCCGGCGCTGTTCCAGCACACGGGACAATAATCAGTTCAGTGGGTTCTACGAGCGCTTCTATCCATTCGGTGTATGGTTCAATTGGTTTAACACTTCCCCAATCATAATTATTTCTCTCTTTTGAGGATATTTGACGAGCAGAGGTTGATGTCTGTCTGGTTGTTTCACCTTTATGAGCAAATACGACTGGATAGCCTCCAGTAGACAAATACATCCCTGCAGTGCTTCGATCAGGTGTTCCGTCCGAACTAAGATAAGTTACACCTCCTATTTTTCGATACCCACCACCGCTGTAGGATTGGGCAACATCTCCCCATTCCTGTTGGAGATATGTTGTCAACCGTGGGAGTAACCAATCATCTGCATCAGCAACTAACCAACCACCATCTAAGAGAGATTCATAGCATGCATCGATAATTTCGACAGTCGTTGTTGAATCGTCAATATCATCTACGTATTTGGCATCCTCTTCAGGTTCCGTTTTAAACTTGTGTGTATCATATTCGACCCCAAATTGGCCAGCACGCATTGGACGGGCCCAAGCATCATCTAAAAAGATGGCTGCTGCCTGATCCTCATATTGTTGAAGAATTGTAGTCGCATCTCCAACAACATATTTCCGGTCATCACCGTATGTATAGGTCTCCGTCATTAGATTTACTTGACTCAATACTCCTTGAGAACCATATGAAATAACTCCTACGTTCAGTTGGGTGCCAATAAAGTGTCCCTCAAATTACCAGATGATTCTTAGAAAATGGTGAAGCTAAAAACACATCTTGAAGAAGAATGGAGTAAGGACCGATACACATATCTTGCGTGCTCTGTACACTGAATCGATACTGAATGTGGATGGTGATTATTAATTCACCAATTTATTTTTGATCCTGAATCAGATACCTCAGTGAGCCATTCATATAGTTAGGTATGCCATATTCAATTAGTGAAAATTAAAATAGTATTTGTGTATGTGGTCTGTTTGTGATAATCTCCGCAGACAACCAAGTATAATAATTTACAGAAGTCTTTACTCACATCACTCATTATAATACCACAAACCGATAGACTACGTCGGTTTCTATCATTTTGATATGAGAAGACTTCCAGATTCTACTATAGGTATCTACTGATACCACCATAGGATACCTCTTTTGAGTCCTTTCCAAGCATCTTTTGCATTAGTATCTTCTTCGAAATTTATTTGATAGGCCAGTCTGAATGGTAGTGTCGTTGGAGGCTACAGTCGATATCCCGAGCGAGGGGTGTCGGTTCGTACATATTGTTTGATACTGTTGCCAACCCAAGATCTTCTGCCCAACTGAAGTGAGCTTGTGCCTTCTTTTTCCAAGAATTGATACTTTTGACGTTTGCATAACCGGATAGATGGTCGACTCGTTTACGGAACTCTGTTGCACGGGTGTCTGTTTCCTTAATTGAGTTTTCGTTTGTCAATAATTGATTGATTGTTGCTAACATCGGAAGCCAATTTTTCCGAAAAAGAATACTCTGAAGCAGAGATTGCTCGGCTTCATTGAGCTGCTCTTTGGCCCCGATTGCTACACTTTCTTCAGGAGTCAAACGTTGTTGGGTTGGACGAGAAAACCGGTTTGCAAGCCAAATCGCGTCCGGTGTCATGTTGCCCTCTTCGATAAGATTTAATTTGTCTTCGGAAAGCAACCGAAGTTGATTTTCTACCTTATTGGGGGTTCCATGAGAGAGTAACAGGTCACGAATCTCATCCGCTGTCTGGTCCTGAGAGTGCCAGAAGACATGGATAATCTCACAGAGGTGTGGCAAATCTCGCCAGTCTGGTTGGATGCCCGCTAAGTGTGGAGAATCAGTTGCTGTCGCATCGTACATACATGCCAATTTGATGGGGTACGTGTAAATACTATGCAACAGGATAGAAGACGTAACATTAACCTTCGTCCCTTTCAGAAGTATGATAAAACGTTTTCTTATGTCTAACGAGATTCATTCTGTTGCGGGAGATGGTTCGCAGCGATATATAATTGGAGATGCTGTCGAGGAACTGTACAACCTAGATTCACCCGCTTCAATCATATACCTTGACGATGCTTGGGCACGTCCGCAACGAGCGGGCCAGTTCGGTGTAACGTACGATACACACCCATTTTCTGAAAACGATTTAGATGGGGTCGACATCGATCACTTTGAGACAACTACAACGGAAGTGCTTGATGCCTGTGAAGATGCACTCATGGATGGCGGTTGGTTAATCGCAGATACTGACGATTGGCTCCTTCCACGACTGACCAATTATATCATTAACAAATGGGGGGATGTGGCTGCGAGTTACTCTGGCGGAGGCTATCGACGAGTTGGATCTATAACATATCTTACAAAAGATGGTCGTGCAGATCGTAGCACAGCAGGGATGTATTTTTCGAACGGAGGGTATTCTGTGGTATTTGCACACAAAGGTGAGACAGATCGGCGCACATCTGAGTCTGGTCGACAGATTCTAGACAATCAGTTCATTCAAGAAGGTTTTCAGGTAGCTGAACGAACACGAAACTCCTACGATTGGGGGAGCGTCAAGCCTATAGATCCTTACAAGACATGGATTAAAGCCTTGACAAAGGAGGATGACATAGAGAACGAGCATCTCGTTGTGCCCTGTGCAGGTACCGCTCCGGCCGCAATCGGCGCAGAATTAACGTTTGGTTCCTCTCTTAGATACACATGTATTGATAACAGCCCTGATGCGTACGAGGCATTCGTACACCGTCGGAAGGCTGAATTCGAACAGCGTGATAATAGTCATATTGCAGAACAAAATGAAATGGATTGATTCGATTCTTAGGGTGGACAATTTTGCATCACGGACACATGCGACTCAGGGTGTTAATATTGAACCAGGTTATCAAGAGAGGTTTCAACTTTTCCTACACCAACAATTACACCACACCCCTCGTATGTAGTGGTATGTACGATGAATAATGCCACCTTTTCTGGAATCCCTACAACAAACCGTGTTATCCACATTATCGATCCATTGACAGCAGGAAACGAGAAGGGCTACGGAATGGGGTATCTCCGTAGTTTACCGCTACTCTTGGAGTTAGGTGTAACACAGTTCACGTTCCCGCGAGGGTGGCTCACTGCGTCAAGTACAGAGACGTTTGATGCGGTCGTTGAAGAACACGATAATAAGCGATTTCGATACACAGCAATTCCAGGGTTGGAGTTTGAGTATATTCTCATTGATACTGATCAGCATGCGGGTGCTCTGAATTTCGACCAACTCTGCCAAGTTACTAATCAAGAACTCGAGAATACCCAAACATCGAGCACAACACATAAAATTATGGAGGCTTATAAATCTGATAATATCGAGGAATTATTTATTCTAACAGACACATCAGACTTCAAGATGCAAGGAACGGTGACACAGAAGCCGATGGCAGAGGATATTAACCAAATCTCACAGTTAGACTATTCGAATCTTGCCCAGCAATATATCGATCAAAATTTTGAGAAGCTACGACTTAGCCTGGGTGAAACCAGTAACATATGGCTACACCATGCGGCAGCTGAGTACGAGGAAGTTATGGGAAATGAACCGACTCAAATTCGCGACCTCTTCAAATTTGATGTCCTAAAACCCGGAATCCGAACATGGGATGTCTTCGAATTTCTCGCTTCCGACATCGCCAAAGAGGACCCAGATCATATCGAAGCAGTGACTCGACCCTGGGTGGAGTCAGACAATTCAGTTATCGAGACCTACATTCGGAATGGACTCCAAGAGTTCGATTATGATCGAGAAAAAGTCCGGGCATACCGAGAAGAATTCAAGTGATAAGACGGGTTTTAAATTATGTGTCAAAACTAAAATTTGAGGCCAAGCTTAGACCTTACCAATCGCCAAAGCCATCAGCATTCACCCATGTAACATAGTCCAACAAAATGGTATGTTTGTGATTTGATGAGTTTCATATTAATTGTGATATCAGGCCACCGTTCCAAGTTTGTGAAACAATATTTGCTATTTCGAGTTTCTATCGATGTTAGTACAATTTTATGCTTCGCGGAGACGCCTTATTCAATAATTTTTAGATAAGATATAAAATATGAGCGACTTAGTAGTGAACCGAGACTCAATATTGAGCGGTATATAGCTCCAAATACAATTTTATATAGAAACCCGGTTTTAGATTGGTGGGATTGAGAGACATTAATTGCGAAATTCTGGTGAGAAATTTTTTAACACGATACATTTATTCTAATCGATAAAAGTTATTTGTGTAGATTGATATGCGGGAAATGTATAGCTTGACATACGTTTCCAAATTGTCGAACCATTCAAAACACCCATGATCAATAACCCCCTATGATGCCAAAATAATGTCTGTACTTAAACGAAACATCAATGGCTATGACATACTCGCACTACGTGAGTTCATTAGCACCGACGCTCCAGTTACCGAAGAGGAAATCAAACATAGCTTTTTTCCTGGAGACGAAACTGATACATCGATCTCAGAGAAACTGAAATTAATTACTGATGCACTAGGTTTCTTAGAAGAAACCGAACAGATCGTCGAAGAGTCCAATGGATACCGGCTACATGAGAGTGCGGCCAGGGCTCCCGATCCAGAAGTTTCGATACTATCGGGTCTTCACGCACAGATTGGTGAAAACGGGGCCTATCGTGAAGTACATGAATATCTCGCGACCGAAGACAAAGTATTGGAAAACCGAAAAGACGGGCTCGAAGACGGGATGGATGGATACGCCCCGGATTTTGAATGGAACCCAACGAACCTTCGTTACTGGGAACGAACAATGGACTGTCTTGGCCTCATTGAAACTGTTGACGGTGACGACGCTACGCTGGTCTTTGTGCTCGAGTACGACCTCTGGAAACGATTACTTGAACAAGTCTGCGAAACGCGCACGGCCCAACTAGAAGACGTACTCTCTGCACTCAACGACCAGTATATACCAGTCTGGACTTCCAGAAGAACTGTCGCCAAGCACGTCCAGTATGGACTTGCAGGTCTCGAAGCACGCTCTGAGATCGATCTCCGAAAAGAAAGTGATGCCGGGACCACCTATGAAATTGATTCGAAGGGTGTGAACACAATCGAGCTCACAACCCAATTCTAACATGACACAATATCCTAAGAACTGGACTGACCGGTCCGTTGAAAAGTACGTCACTCAAGAATCTCAACAGAAATCCCGTGCTGAATTCGAGGCTACTCACGTCCCTATTGATCGCATCAAGATCGAGCGCACCCAGATTGACTCGTGGGCTGACAAGGACGGATTCGTCACGGAATCAGAGTTCTTCGACGCTGTCATCGACTCGCATCTTGAATCCGACAACAGGATGTTTTTTGTCGTCGGTGAGACAGGGTCCGGAAAGTCAGAGCTCTGTCAGTGGCTCGAATATAATATTCAGGACGAATATGAGGATGAATCTGACGACGGATTTTATCATGAACCTATTCTGATTCCTCGACAGGTTCGAGAACCCCGCGAAGTCCTGCAACGACTAACACAGTATCTCGATGATACTGAACTTGATGAAGCGAAACGATTAGCCGAACTGCCTCCCCAGGGAGTCCTTGACAGGACCACCGGCGACATTACCATTGCCTTTGATAAGTCACAAAACGTAACTATCGAACTGCTTCAGAGCGACGAATTCAAAGAGGAAGTCAGACAGAATTTGGACAAGTTCGTCAATGCGTTCGACGATCCCAGTCAGGAACTTGAGTTCGAACCAATCTCCAAAGACAAACTCGAGTCACTGATTGACCAGTATCCTGGTGTCAAATCTGAACTAGCCACAGACACCACTAACGCTGTCGATATCCTCTATAATAAGATCACTGAGCAGGCAAAAGAATCTATTAAAGATATGCTGTTTGTTGGAGATCTAAAAGAGACTCTCCGACAGCTCAATGAGCGTTTTAAAGATTCAAATCGACGACCCGTTCTTATTATTGAAGATCTTACTGGGTTCACTATCTTTCAACATGATATCCTCTCGTTCTTTTCGGATCTAGAAGCCTCTAATTGGGATGTTGTCATTGGTGTGACGACTGGGATGAATCAGAAGCTCGTTCAGGGCCGCCGCGCAGATTTTACTTCTGAAGAGACGATCAACGATCGTATTGAGGCACGCGTTGCACTCACAAAACAAACAAATGACGGATCGAAGACACTCTTTCTTCAGCAAGAAGACATCCATATCGACCTTGCACAAAAATACCTTACAGCAATAAAGAAAGAAGCTGATATCGACTATACCCCCGATCATGATTTCTCAGAAAAGGAACTTGATGATGCGTTTGGAGACGGTCTCTACCCATTCAATAAGCCGTTCCTTACCCGCGTCTACGAGAACTTGCGTGAAGATGATCTAAAAAAACAGACGCCACGTAATTATCTCAAATTTGTTATCGAAGGATTACTTACGAATGAGAATCCGCCATTCGAACACGCTGGTCTATTGAAGAAACTTGGAACGATAACCAACACACTTGATCCGGAATATCATGAGCCGGATCGTGACCTATTGAAGTGGTACGGAGAGCAAACTGATGATGGTAAAAAGTACGAAGTGGACGAGCGAATTCCAGAGACATTCGACGTTCCGAGCGATGGTTGGGCGCCGAGTGTTGACGATACACTTCTTTGTGAGTCGTGCGGCACAGAGATGGATGAAACGAATGAGGGTACTCCATTCTGTCCGAGTTGTGAGACAGTGTGTTCGGAGTGTCAGGTTCCGATGGAGCGCACCGGTGAATACTGGGTCTGTCCGGATATCCCAGAGCACAAAGAGCCCATAGGCGGCCTCGGGACGCTATTTAAATCACGTCGACAAGAGTTGCTCGATTGGAAGGCAGAGGGTAGAGAATTCAAGAAGACCTCTAATCTTGAAGATGGCGCAGAGCGGGTGATCCGTTACTTCCATGATAACCCAACTAGTCTTCTGACACCGCCACGGAACGCTCCACAGGCCAGCGCGGTATGGTGGGATAAGGGAAGTCGCACTGTCCCAATCCATGTGAGCAATGGCGATGAGCCAAGATACCGGAAAGTCGTGATTTCTCGAGAGCTTCCATCAACGCTGCTGCTCGATCTTCTCCGCATTGGGGTATATGATGAACAATCGATCGAGGAGCACATTGAGGCTGAACGGGTAGATCCGCAATTGCTTCGATGGTGGGCTGACGAGGCCGTCACAGATCTTCGCTCGGATGTCGAAGATGATATTGAAAAGGAGTTCGGTGTAACCCTCGACGACATTGCACTGTTCGGAAAGTATCTTCTAAATGTGCTAGGAGGCTATGGAACTGAATTTTCTGTACAAGCCTTAATGCGGCCGCTAGAAGAGGGCGAACCCGATGAAAATAAGATCTCCATTCCAAAAGAACTCAATATTGATAAGTATACTATCGGTAAGCATCGCGAGACACTGAAGGGCTTGTTCCGAGCACGCTTCCACCTGCGGTCGAACGTCATTAACTATCCCAAACTCCAACGCTGCGTCTCACAAACCTCTCCTGAGGATCTGGTAAATCGGATGGCAAACATTACAACTGGAAACGACGGCGTAAAATTGGGTGCAACGAAATCTAATGCTGACACTCTCTCAGACTTCCTTCGACTTGCAAACAGTTTCAACGCTCGTATAATAGCCACAGAAATCAAGAAATTCCGCACAGAAAGTCGATCTGGTAATTTAGAAACGGCTTGCACCCGAATCGTTAATCAGTATGGCACGGTCGCCGATGCCTTTGAGGACATCTCGAAGCCAGAAGATATCGATTTCGATACAATTGATACTGCCTATGATCTGTCAGACCGATCCAGACCAACGATCATTAATCAAGTTGAAGAAACTGATGCTGAAGATTTCGAGTCGACGGTCACTAAACTTCGGGAGAAGATGGAAATGATGAAAGATGTAACAAACGCCTGGGAATTCCTTGATGCTTACCATCCGCTCCTCATGCTTACAAATGCGGGCACAAGCAAGAGAGTGTACAACGATCTTTCGGATTTCACCACAGAACTCACTAAACTTGAAGACGCATTAGAACAAAAAGAGAGAGAACTAGAAAATGAGGACTTTGGAATCGAGAAACTGGATACAACACCCTTCGATGAGGCAAAAAATGCCGCATCTAGCTTGACGGATAAGATGGAGGATGGACTATGAATCAAGTCAGGTATACTGAAAAAAGTGGAATAAAGGCAAGGATCGACCGATTAAGTAAACTCACGGATTCCGTTTCAACGCTTGAAGAAGATAAAAAGAATAGTGATGCGAAACAGAAGAAGCAAGAACAAAAAAATCAGGCATTCGAAGAGGTTCAAGAGGTTATTTCGAATATTGAAAGTAATTTTAGTATCCTGTGTCGGGCAGTCGACCTTGCAGAGGTTCTAGATTCGTCAGTACCACACCAGGATATTGAACAGACACTCGATGAATATCGCCCCATACTCCGCGAATTCAAATCAAAGAGTTTTGATGACTTCGCTGGTCTCAACGAGATTAATTCTATTCGAAAGAAGTTTAATAAATTTGAGAAAGCTCTCAGTGATCACACGGAAACAGTCAGGGACAATCTCACGGCTGCCGCGACAGATGAACTGAGCGAAGTCAAAACCAGAGAGACGATTCTCCGGATTCCAGATATCGGATCTCCTGCCGATGCCGAGGCGGTGAGTACCTATAAGGATAAAATCAACTCGATTAAACGCGGCCAGATTATCAACGTAGAGGAACTCAGAGAAGCAATGCAGAACTACTCTGAAGTCGATATTAATATCGAGACTATTCGATCAAATTATAAATTAAGTGAAGAAGCAGGCAACCTATTGTTCCGATTCTTGCGGAATGAGACTGTTACACTCGCGGATATCGACGACGGAGTACTGGATGAACTCAAGGCACTCGAAGAGTTCAGTGAAAAATTAACCATCCAATTCTAACAATGTCCTCATACAATCCAATTGAACTAGGAGAACACGCACAGGAGAGCTACGCACAATATCTCATCGGAAACAACCAACGGGGGTATCAAGGCCTTCTGAATGATTTTAGTCATGATGAGAAAACAACTGCCGAGCAAGCCTTTATTCGGTCGAAAGGTCCGTATCTCCAGGGAGTTCCCTCTGCACAATGGAGTGAAACATCTTGGAGGGCCTTCGCAGAGGATGTTAATGGGAAGTTCGCACCAGTTGGCTTAGAAGAGCCCCTAATCACCGCTTTCGAAGAGCAGGGATTCACGAACTTACAGGATCATCAGGAGGACGCAATTCGCTGGCTTGCCGATGACAACCACGCGCTTATTTCGGCAAGCACAGGTCGTGGGAAAACGGAAGCATGGTTTATTCCTCTCCTCCAATATGCATTGCGTGCTAAGCAGGGAAACATTCCAGACAGAAGTCCAAACAGTATTAAAGCAGTTATTACGTATCCGACGAAAGCGCTCGCCCAGGACCAGCTCAAACGGTTTATCGAGTACCTCTGGATTGTGAACCGAAAGTCTGGTCTCCCGGAAGATGAACATATTACGATCGGGGTTTACGATGGCGATACGCCCCGACGCGGCCAATATAACGACGGAAAAAAGACGCACAAATATCTTGAGGATTCGTTCGAATATTTCGAGCTCCCAGATACCATCGCGGATGAACTCGCGAGTAGTGATCACGTGCGTGAGAGCGAGTCACCTCGTTTGCACGTAAAAAAAGAAGGCAGCGAGTACTTCCTACAAACTCGACAGTCCTACGGTGGTGAGTTCCTCAAGTTTGTCCACCTCACCCGTGATCGGATGGAAAAAAATCCACCAGATATTCTGCTCACGAACCCCGATACGATCAATTATCGACTGTTCAATATCAACGATGAAAAAGCACACCGGCTCTTTGTTGATCAGCCAAAGTTCCTCGTTTTTGATGAGGTACACACCTATGAAGGGTTATTTGGAGCACACGTTTCTTCTCTCGTCAAACGCCTTCGTCGGCTTCGCCAGGCCCGTGACGTGGACGAACCACTTCGACTTGTCGCATCCAGTGCAACTGTGGGACATAAGGAAGAACTCTTCCAGCGCCTCTTCGGCGTCCCACACGGCGACCCGTACGAAATTATTGAGGAAGACACGACTGTCGAGACACCGTCACCAGTCGGAAAACTCCCGAAGTACGTTACCGAAGGCACAATTGATGTAGCCAATCTTCAAGCAGATCTGGAGCGTTGGCATTCTGGCGAACCCACCCAGACATACTCGTGGGTCGACAATATCGGCGTCGAACCCTCCGATTGTCGAGGCCCCGATGCGGTCCTTCGTGCCGCTGCTAACGAAGGTACAATCACGTGGTTAACACATCTCCACGAAGTCCTCCGAGACCCAACTGAAATCGGCGATATCGAGAATGCGCCTCGTCCTGCAGACTTTGTCGACTACATCGAAACCACATACGATGTTGATCCTGCTGCTGCTGAAATCGCCGCACAGAACGTTCTATCTCTATTCGAGGCCGGTGATTTTGAGACCCGTGTCCACGTGTTCAATTGGCCAGTCGACGGCTACTACAAGTGTTTGCACTGTCAGAGTATTTACCCGAGCCCACAGTCTTGTGATTGCGACGAATCTGCCGGTCACTCGTCATTTGTCACAAAGATACGACTGTGTAATAAGTGCGGAGAACAGTTGTACGAAGCCTGGTACTGTCAAGATTGTGCAGACGTCCGCCCGCTTCGGCAGGAAACTGAGGGCGAGTATCTATATGCTAACGAGCCGGAATGTAGCCACGAGAACCACGGAGAACTAACACGGGTTTACTTTACCCCGGAGTACGAGTGTGAGTCCTGTGATCACACGACAATACCAAGCGAAAGCCTCGGTTCTTGTGAGGCCTGCGATGGTCTCCTCACACGCACAGAAGACGGTATTGTCTGTAAGAATCCAACCTGTTCGCACAGTGAACAGGCCGCAGACGCTGCTTGTGACAATTGTGGTGGACAACTCAGTGTCGAAGACGACCTCTCGTTTGAGTGCGACAACCCAGAGTGTGACAAGCATGGCCATGAGCAATCAGGGACTGATTGTGGCGCATGTGACACACCGCTCATTCCACGTCTCGTACTACCCTGGATCTGTACTGACGAAAACCACGGCAAACGCCATACACCAGTAGACCTTGATGATGGCTGTTCGTGCAATCGGGATACGTTCGTGCTCTCAGCATACGTCGACACCCAAGAGGCCGACTACTGTGTGGAGTGCAATGCGGACCGAAATGACGTCTATTATCTTCCCGGATCCGGATGTGCAATTCACGGGAACGACGCTGTAAAACGTGTCCACAAATCGTTCAATCTTCGTGCGGCATATCACGATCAGGACGGCAATATTCGACTCGTTACACCATCGGTAGCCAAACATGCGCTTCCATGCTATCATAAATATCGTGACTACGACCATCTGATGCGATCGCCGACAAACACTGGCGTCACGATGAGCCAATTTATGCTGCGGAAGCTCGCGGATGATAATGGAGTCCAAAGTGCGGGGAAGCTCATGTCGTTTGCCGATTCGTACCACGACATGGAACGGTTAGCCAACGACTTCGACGAACCGGAGAAGCTGTTGTTCATCCAGCAACAGATGCTTCGATACGTCGACGAAAAAGGGGAAACTACACTTGCAGATCTCATCGAAGAAACTCGCAGTCGGGCACGCGAGTACTGGAATGATCTTGGGACATCTTCAGATATTATTGATGATGAGATTGGATTCTATGCGTGGACGGGAACGATTACGGGAGAGCTTCTACCTGGATCCTACCGACTGTTCAACGGAGACTATGGACGGACCTACGGTCGGATGGTATCGAATGGGCTTTTGAACATTGATCTCGGGGAAACCCCATCCTCTCACGAACACCGACAAGTCTGCGCAGAGTTGCTTGATAATAACCGTGTTTCCCGTGAGTCGCTCATGGAAACACTCCGTGAAGATGGTGGTGTCGATAGCCCCACAGAAATCATTGCAGACCTCCGTTCAGACGGGCTGATTCGTGTCGACGAAGACACTGACAGAGTCCAACTCGACCCTGAGAAGATTATCGTGAAAGCGGTCAAGTCAGGGCAACCAATTCGGTACCTGTATAAAAAAGACAAGTTCGTCAGCGATGCGGCTGCACGGGTCGGTGAAACTGACTACGGACATGCGACCAATTTCGAAATCGCCTACACTGACCGAACGACGCTCCAGTCGCCACACTTCAACCGGGATGCATACTGGGCAACAACCACCGAAACGCGACTGCTACTGAGTCAAGTGTATAAAGGTGATCTCAAGGCGGACGAACGCCGTCAAATTGAACACGAATTCAAACGCAACGCAGTTCCTAATTTCCTCTCGACGGGACCAGCGATGGAAATCGGGATTGATATCGGAGATCTCAATACTCTACTCTTGTTGGGTTCGCCGCCAAACACGAATGCCTACCTCCAGCGTATTGGTCGTGCAGGTCGGTCCGCTGGGAAGTCGTTGGTGACGACTATCAGCAAACGGAATCCCATCGATTTCTACTATCATAAAAAGCCAGAGGAACTGATCAGTTCCGAAGAGAAACCGATTCCGCTCGATCAGCACAACGAGCACGTCCTTCGGTCGTCTCTTACCTGGGCGATTATGGATTATATCGCTGCTAACTATCACATTCCTTGGAAGAGCGAGGATGTGATCGAGGGCGCTCAAATTACAAATCCGGACCCCTCCGAGTGGAACCGGTTCAAGAAGGACTCTATCCGTAGTGCGCCGGACAGTGAGTATCACACGTTCAACCGTGTTTACTATGGAGACGTGACCGAAACCTCCAAAGGACAAACCCTAGCCGTCTTAGAGGCAATTGCACAGTCTGATGACGGAGTGCGTGCGTGGCTTAATGATATCCTTGATTACGCCTACTGTCGGAACTGTGGCCACATCTACGACTCCGCGGTTGCAGGCGACTGTAGCAACTGTCAGGAAAACAGGGAACTCAAAGTCGCCAGAGAAGAATACAGCGATATCATCAACAATTGTATCGAGGAGTTTGGTGAGCGGTTGGTGCGGTTCGCCTACGAGTACCACGAGGATCTCACCTCCGAACAGAGCGTACTCGAAGAACGAAGGAGTGAGCTGAGTGAGATAATAGCAGACGCTAAGCAGAGCACTGGATTCGGTGATTTCTCGTCGAATGATAATGATGAGGAGACCGAAAAGGCCGAGCGCGAGCTCGAAACCGTCCGAGGCGAGATCCGGACTGTTGACAAACTTCTCGAGGATTACAACGACATGAACCTCGCGAAGATACACGAACGGTCAGTCCGTTCAGAGTTCACACCACAGTTGCGTGCGTTCGGTGACAGCGTTGGCGTGACCCGGTATCGCCGTAACCCAAAAACCGGAAAAATAAACGAGCAACAAGAATCAAGTTGGGACCGTAGCGCGGCTATGGCACTTCGGGAACTGCACCCGTATGCGTACAGCCTCAAGAACAAACGCGGTTATGTCGTCACACGGATACACGAAGACACCGAGGGGACCAAAGAACTTCGCTCAGAACTTGGGCAGAAACTCCGGTGTGGTGTCTGCGGTGCGGAAAATGAGTGGACGGGTCAGAACGCCTGTCCCGACTGTGGGGCAACCGGGTCCGATGTCGACCGTGTCGAGCCAATTGCGCTGAAGCGTGTCGAACTCTCCGACAAAGAGCGAACGTTTGGTGAGCGGAGTTCAGAGGATATCTTCCCACTCTCAGATTACCATACGTCTCCTCGAAACACCTTTGCCCACGTCACTACTCGCGTCTCTGAATTTGAATCAGACGAACAGACCGTCCTCACTGATGGAGACGGCAACGCTATCGTCGAACTCACGCACGGAGATATCGAGATCACCGAGACTGTCGACTCGTTCACGACATCTTACAGTGATGGGCAAAGTGATCCAAAGGAACAGACACTTACTCTCTGCGGCGAACGCCACTGCAACAGCGTTGTTTCAAAGAATAATGACGATGAACCTGTGTGTCTCCGTGATCCAGAACACGATACCTCGAAGCAGCGCGAAGTGATGGCAGGTCGGATGTTCCAAACGAAAGGAATCCGATTGACGCCTGCAACGAGTAGTTCTCTCACAGAACGAGAACTACATACGCTCACGCACGGGTTCCGACTTGCCCTCCAACGAATCGGTGGCGTCGAGATCAGGTCTCTACAAGAGTCATTTGATTATGAAGAAGGGAATGTGGAGGCGTTCATCTTCGAGAGTACCATTGGAGGGAATGGAGTGACTGAGTTGCTGTACAATGTCGAAGACGGCAAACTGGTGGAACTCGAAGATGCACTCTCAGTGATGGCTGAGAACTTCGATGCTTGTGGTTGCAAATCTGGCTGTCCCGAGTGTATCTTCCAGTATGGCTGTGATGAGGATAACAAAGATTATACCTTTGACAAAAGTGGACTGATCACTCGCCTCGACAGTTTGTCTGCCGCCAATGACGACTGACAGGCAGATAGGACTCGGAAGCCACTACCTGCGGTAGCCTTTCGCTACCGTTTCAAGTAGTCCCAATACAAGATAGCAAATATCATGAAGTCCGAGATTCCGGCTGCTATTGATAAGTACGATTCCCACGTTCTTTGGGGTGTCTCTCCGCATAGCCTTCTGTTGGCAAACGCAGATATTCAAACGGGGTCTTCAGAAGGTAATGCTGCTCTTCGACGTGCATATGATATCGAAATTATTCGAACAAATTACGAAGTTGAATGGGAGACGTACTATGGATTTCTCACATCACTGTGTGACAAGTGGTTCGTCGACCCCATCGGATCTGCAGCGATCTTCGCAGATAGCAACACAGCCAAACAGTTTGTCGCCGGCGCTGCCTACAATACGTCAGGTGGCGTGATGCGCTGTCTTCGACAAGGTGTAGATCAAATTCTCCAGACAGAGCAACGCGATACCGTTATAATCCCAGCTCGAGATCTCAAGGCAGTCAGTACTCAAGACGACATCCGCCTGCTTCGATCATTAGGTATTCTCCAGCGGACAACCCAAGGCTACGAATTCGATACAGAGGTGTTAGAAGCACTCAGACTCGGTAAGACGTATTCACAGTCACAGGCGGCTTGGGCACTCTCCGATCAACTCTGTGCGCAAGTGGGAGTCGATCAGCCAGCGGTCAACGAAGCACTGCTCGGTGCTGCCGACATCGACCTGCCGGACGATCGACCGAAACGATCCGCAGCCAGCCTTCCGATCTACTTGACACGGGCAGACCTCACTACATTCCTCGATTCTATCTTCAGCGAGGGGTTCACAGCAACTATTCAAGAGATACGAGAAGACATTACCGCCGAACGTGCCGATATTCTTGATGCACTTCGATTCGGCACCAGTGAAGGATCTAAGACTGATGTCAATTGGCCACTTCCTGACGAGGCGGCGGTCGTCTGTGCTACAGCAAGTCAACAAAATCGACCCGTTGTTGCAGCTTATCTTGTTGACCTACTGGGCGAAAACAAATTCAATATACATAGGAAACTCCGGGACGCCGATATCACAGTAACGCTTGAAGACGGGTTGTTTCACTTCGGTAAACCATACCAAGCCCCAAATGTTGACGATGATTCAATCAAGACCTATCAACAGTGGTTGACGACACGGCTATCCGACCTCCAGGCAAGCGAACAAGGCCTTGGAGAATTAGCTCACCGACTTTCAGAAAGGTGGGAACGCCAGCGGCAATCGCTGTTGGAGGCGATAGTCCGGCAACTCGACGACTTCCGTGTAAGCCCTACCACATTTGTATTTTCGATGCTGGACCCCAACTATCTTGATGAATATCGAATCGAACAGTATGTAGACGACAGCCCACTACTTCAAGATGAAGTAAGCCAAATCCAATCGTGGCGAGACAACCAACCGAGTGATGCAGAGACGTTCAGTAGTGCCATCGCAGAAGTCTGCCATTATCCACTCCATACACCTGATACTGAGCCAATCCTTCGGATAATGTCTCCTTGGATGAATTTCGCCATCCAAGACTATACGGCGACGTTCCGTCATCTCCTCGAAAACGATGTGACGATTCGATTGCTCTTCCGACTCCCAAGTCCTAGTGGCTGGAATAACCTCAAAAAGTATCTACTGAGTCGACTTGGTGATACGAAGGGTAACCTCGAGTTACGTACATATACCCGATTTAAGGAATTCCACGATCACACTGAGCTCAAGCAAATAGAGGAGAATGAGGACAATTATGTTGGTGAGACAGGGATTCATGCGAAACTGTTCCTTGCTGGGAGTCCATCCGACGGGTCGATGGTCGCCGGGAGTGCGAATCTCATGGAGAACAGCTTCTTTTACAATCCCGAGGTAGGACTAAAGACACATGATCCAAACGTACTTGAGACGGCGATCGATTACTTTGATTTGATTTGGAACATCGCCGAACCCGATCGAATTGACGACTCTGTCTTTTCCGGAAAAACAAATTTTACTTTCTACCCGAAAGTCTATCGACCATGATATCTCTCAGCAAAATACCGAGGGCATCATAGCCGATTAGTTGTTCTTTCCGATTTTAGCAAAATCCCCGAAGTCGCTTTGATCTTCATTCAGCCGCTTTCGAATTTGTTCCTCTTCGAGGAATCGGAACTGTGACGTTTCGAGATATTTTTCTTCCCGTTCGAACGCAAGCCAGTGGCGACCTTTTGATTCGGCTATCTTTCCGGTGATGTTCGAACCACCAAAGATGTCGAGCACAATCGGCCTGTCGAGTACACCGTGATCCCAGTCGTCGTATGGTGGATTTGGTGTGAGGAAATCGATAAAGAACTCGGGAATCTGCCGTGGGACCCGAGCAGGATGTGAATCGAAATCGAACTCGCGGCACATCCGAAGGTAATGGGTGTTGCTTGTGGTGTTTGAAATTTCAATGAGGCTATCAGCGACATTCATATCATACTTCAAGGCTCCAAACAACTCGGCAACAGACATATCATCTAAGTCTGCACCACCTGTGAGAGCTTTCAGAAAGTCGTCTGCGCTTACTTCGTCAAGATTTTCTGGCAGAATATCGCCATCTGATCCTACCAAAAGGTTATCTGGGATTGATCCCTCATTTTTGTTTACGATAGAGGATTCGTCAATATCCCGGCCGGAACTTCGTTTACCGTCGTTGTACTCGCCGGTCTCCATCAATTGCTCTTGGGGCTCACTGTAATCTTGCAGAACTCGTTGATTACTCGCTTCTGGATGTGGGTGTTCACCCTCTACAACGGCGGAATCTTTGTTTATTTCTGGTGTGAGCCACCAGATATGGGTGACTGCATCGGTTACACGGATCTTCCGCACGTTCACCCACTCAATAGGGCTCGGTAACTTGGTAGGATTATACCAGTAGAAATCCTGTGCCAAATGCATGTCTCCCTCATCAACGATCCGGTTCAACAACTCAAATTGGTACGTTGAACGCTCTGGATACCTCTTTTTGAAGACCCCGCCAATCTCAACGACAAGACTACCGTGTGGCTGGAGCACACGACGGATCTCGGGGATGAATTCCATAAACCAGTCGTTGTAGCTTTCCTTGTCTTCGTTACCGTACTCTTTCTGATGCTGGAGGGCAAATGGCGGGGAAGTAACAATCAGGTCAATGCTGTCATCAGGGAGTTCCTTGAGTAGTTCCCGACTGTCCCCAAAAAGGCCGAACCTGGCTTAGTGCTGTATGCAGCTTCGGAATCAAGTAGATCAGCAACTGGCGAATCTTCACTCATTAGTGTACTCTCTCGTGGTGCGCTCGTACTAAGTGGCATGGTTTATTTTTTTGGTGTTTAATCAGCGTGCTCATCATCTCCAACGACTTTCGATGCTGGTCCGGTATCGGAGCCAGAGAACGTCTGTGTTGGATTCTTGGATCGTCGACGGGTCGAGCTCCCCGCGAGCGTCATCGATGTTCTGCCGTGACTGCACCAGGTGCTTGAGTACCGCACCGATCACCATGCTCATCGGTGGGTTGTCGTGCTCGTCGGCAGGCGAGACTATTCAGTGGATGTTTCTGTACTAATACATGCAAATCACCGAACCTTATTTATCACCCCATAATATTGTGGAGTATGTCTGAGTCTGAAGAACCCGAAAGTGAGCCTGAAGATGACTCTTCAGTGGGAGAGGTTACAGCAACCTACCACGGGATTGAAGTTAATCATAAGGATGCAGATGGCTCGCCGGAGATGTACGCGATTTCGTCGACAACGAATGAGTTAGTCCAGTGGGCAGAGGTTCCCCGAGCGAACGCCGATTTTATGGATGGTTACCAGCGGCAATTAGATGAAGGTCGACTGGATTCAATTCGTCAATTCTTACAGACCCCTGAGAATACAATCCCCGGTGCAATTCTAGTGACGGTTGACGAAGACCACCTAGACATTAGCCAGCAAGAGGGTGGCGGGGTAGATATTTCAATCAAGTCTACAGCGCACGAAGACACAAAACCAAAGCTCAAAGACGCTTATGAGCACCTGTATAGTCGCTTAAGCGATGAAGGACAGACATATGTAGATTCGCTTACTTTTGATGATGAAGAGACAGACGAAGCGGAAACCGGTAATGGGGAAGAGAATTCATCTGATGCCGATACTGACGTAACTGTCTCATACTTAGCGAGGAAAACAGGGGAACTGAAAAAATCTCTTGAGGAGTTCGACGAGTTGCCAGATGAAAAGCGTGAGTCGTTAGAGGAATATGTTGACCGTGTCAGTAAACCTGGTTTCATTATCGATGGTCAGCACCGGGTTTTCGGCGGGAAAAAATATCCTGGTGACATAGAATACCCCATTGTACTGATACCAGGGCTTGAAGACAAGGAACAAGTCTATCACTTCTATATGATCAATGATAAAGCAAAGCCGATTTCCCAGGATGAGCTGTTCATCACTGTTGCTACCGCTCTGTCTGAGGTAGAGTCTAAGTCCCTTGTTGACCGACTAGCCATCGCTGGTGTCGATGTGAATAAGGCCCGGTTCCCATATTTAGCGGACGTTGAAGAAGAATCTCCGTTCCACCAGATGATCGACTACTCCGAGAAAGTAGGCGAGGAGACCGGAGTATTCCCATTTGGAGATGTTTACACAATCATGGATCGATTTGTAGGTATGAAGGGAGTTAACAATGTGTTGTACTCAAACGTCGATAATTGGGAAGATGATGATATCGAATTTAAAATACAGAAGTTTTACCTCTTTTGGGAGACGCTGCAAGATCACTACGAAGACCTATGGAATGATGCAGTCTCGGTAAGGAAAGGCGAGGAAGAATTCGATGAGGAAGATCCAGAGCAATTCTTCCGACCAGACACAATGCGAGTTTTCCAAGATTATATTTTGGACCAGCTCGCTAATAAGCAGGAAAATAGGGACGAGTTTTTGCAGGAAGCAGAGGAAGAACTCGGTGACTCGATAGACGACCTATGGAGATACGTGCTTGAATCGGACGAAACCTTCCAGAAACAGATTGAAGAAGTGATAGATGACATTCCACCAGAATTCTTCCGCTGGGAGTGGAATACATCCGGTCTGAGTACTAGTGAGAACCGCCAGAATCTGCGTGAGGAACTGGAAGGCGCTGAAGATACGAATCTACAAGGCCTGTCTAATTTCCGAATATTCAACAAAGGGTTCTAAATGTCCAGTGAGGAGATGGTGGAGCGTCTGTTAGCCCAAGACTCTAATGTGGTTGAACAGATGGATGCAGAAGACCTGATATTCTATCTTGAGTATTTAGGTAGTCACCAGAAGCAGTGGAATCGTGAAATTCTGCTTCGACTAGCATTGCATTTCACGCCTATACAGGCACTTGCGAACCACCGAGGGGAAACACACGATTACTCTGATTTCAATTCGGAGAAGGAACCTTATCAGATGATCACTGATCATCTAAGAGAGAACTATTCTTTTTCGGATTCTGAGTCCAAAGAGATTGGTCAGTTGTTTGGACAACTTTGGTACGATTGGATTGAAGAAAGAAGAAGTCTGACAGGGAGTAAACGTGAAGCACTGGAAAACAAGCTGAAACGAGAACAAAACAATAAATGTAATAACTGTGGGGTGATGCTTGGTGATCAACAGAATTCAGTGGCATTCAGTGGAGATGATCCATTTAAACCGATCCATTCGTTCACTCAACCGCAAATGGATGGTGAAATTGACCATATCGAACCAGTCTCACAATTTGGCCATAACAAACCAAGCAATTATCAATTGCTCTGTCGGTTCTGCAACCAAGGAAAGAAGAATGATGTTATGATGAGCCTGGGGGATCGACTCGAAATCGCAACCCAAGAGCCAGAAAATGTCGAGGCACCTACTCGGAGATCCATATTCTACGAAGTCTCTTCCAAGCATGACACCTGTGCCAAATGCAACACTGAGGTGGGAGAAGTAGAGATCACTATAAGAAAAAAATTTGAACAGGGTTGTCTGACGACTTCAAACTTAGAAGCCATTTGCGCTAAGTGTATTATATAGGTATTCGAGTCTAACCTTGTCTGCCAGTTCTGATTTGTATTTATATTCACACAGAGTCTGTAATAATATCCTAATATATCGATTGAAGCAGACTAGTCACTTAGATACCCCCTCAGGTACGGACAGAGGATCACTCCCAACAAGTTCGGAACTTTCGCAAGACAGCGCACGAATTTAGTACTACTCTCACTCATAATGTATTTACGACTGACATCGAATTCGCGGGCGACAGTATCAGTGGAGAGTTCCCTTGGAAACGAGGTGCTACGAGCTGAATAATTCTGTCGGTGTCCATGGGACAGGCTGACTAATTTCTCGCTTATGCCATCGACAGTTTGGTATCCTGGTAATTTACTCATCAATCGAGATAGATACCTCACACCGAACCGGAAGTTCGTCGGTATCCAGTATCTCAGCGATTTCCTCCGGTGTGAGTGATCCTCTACTCTTTGCAGCACTCATCAGTTCGGTAAGCTTCCCCTGTGGGACGGCTGTCTTGTTAGTTCTTGATTTGCCTCATCTTCATCGGATGATCTAAAATCGAGGTATGTATCGGCTGCTGCAGGAGAGCCCCCTTGGTCAAGGTCAAAAATTCCTACTGAAACTACATTAATCATATCTTTAGTATTGACAGAACGAATAAAACAAGCTTGTCATAGTAGGAGTACGCTTATCCCTCGACAATAAGCACTCCAACAATCATACTAATATTCTGAATGAATTTCTTTGGGAGTGTATAACCAGATTCCAGATATAGGTTTGGCAAGGACAGACTAAGATAGTCGGGTTGATAACCCGATTAAAATTCCGCTGATGAGTTCTATAACACCCACGTACATCAATAATCAATCATTGAATCAGGGCAATTGCCATAGCTTTGAGTTCCCCACTTTTCGAGAATTTATTTCACCATTATTCTCTAATTCAGATAATTTTGCATGGGCAGTCCGATATGCACATCCAACCTCATCAGCTACCTCTTGAGTTCCACCAGAACCATTGAGTGACTCTAAAGCAGATAGGAACTTTTCTGAGGGATATGTCTCCGTATACTTCCCCGTATCTTCATCCCGATCCTTGACCATCATTTATCCAGTGCAGATACATGCATATGACACTTAACTCTCCGCGACCAGTGCACTCATCTGCAAAGGAGAAGTTATATATCCAATGCAGTATAATGCATTGGCATGGAAGCCCAGTGTATGGGGCATTCGAATTGAAATGCCCGCGTGTTGGTGCACGCAGGCTGGGCTTCCTGGCAAACAGGAAATAAACCCAATGAGAGATACAGAGCTCAACCAGTATGAAGGTACTGCTAATCAGTTAATTGAAGACATAAATCAACTGAATAAAGTTGCGCTCGGGGAGGGGGCCGCGGCGTGTCAGGTCTGCGGCTCCGAACTGCCGGACGGCGCACCGGTGACGGTGTTTGCGTACCGTCCGGCGGGTGAGCCGACCTACGAGATGGCCTACGTAAGCTGCGGCGAGAGCGAACACGACCTGTTGACATACTTCACACTGGGCGTGCGCGACCTCTTGGTGGATGGCCGCATTGGCCGTTGCGTCGACGCGACCACAGATTCCTCCTGGCCAGTGTTACTGCACCCGTCGGTGCGAGCGGTCTCGCCGATGGACTCGACGACTGCCCGTATTGCCCCCACGGAGTTGCCGACTAGTCCCC
>LFFM01000620.1_pt1 | contig 24970 bp, 24 predicted proteins | sample 643131 | NCBI WGS metagenome assembly LFFM01 (sample SAMN03777445, study PRJNA286221) | soda lake metagenome | biome: soda lake; feature: Kulunda steppe; material: water; isolation source: sample Tc-Br brine of Tanatar trona crystallizer | place: Russia: Kulunda steppe | collected 2011-07
AGTGGTCGCCGGAGGCCATGCTGCGTGGGTAGTACTCGAGGTTCGAGTCGCTGTCGTCGACTGTCGGATTGGCCTCGCCCTCGATCGTGACGTCCGCGACCAGCGTATCGAACGCGTAGGCGTGGGTCTCGCCAGGGAAGACGCGCCCCGCCGCCTTCGTCCCGTCGTCGTTGATCCAGTGGAGATCCCTCTCGATGACGGCGTCGTCGACCGTCGAGGCGACCATGTCGCCGCCGTCTTCGACTTCGAGGTAGTAGTCGGCGTATTCGTCGCCGGTCGCCTCGAAGGAGTACCAGTGCTCACGTTCGATTGTGGCCTCCTCCTCGTCGGCGGGTTCCTCCTGTCCGGTCAGCTCGGGGACCGTCGTTTCCACCCCATTGAAAAAGAGCGTAAACTCTCCCGTAACGGGATCGAAGCGCTCGATGTCGCCGTGGAAGTCGTACGTGTCGCCGTAGCCGTTCGCGGTCGACCCGACGACAGTCCACGTGCCGTCGTCGTTCTCCGCGACGGTGTCTTCCCCCTCGTTGGCGGAGCGGTCGCCGTTGTCCAGCACCTTCTCGACGGTGCCGGAGCTCGTGATCTCGTAATCGACGCTCCCGTCGCTGGAGGCGACGATCTCGAGTCGGTCGGTATCCGAGGTACCGCTATCCCCGTAGTTGAGCGTTAATTCGGCATTACCGTCGACATCGAGGTACGACAGCGTCCCGCTAAACCGGTAAGCGTGTATTTCGTTCCCGACGGAACCGTTCACGTGTCCGTCCTGGATGCTCCCGGAGTCGTCGTTGGACCCGACGTCGGGATGAAGCGCCACGTCCCCGGAGGTAAAGAACTCATAGGTCGCCGTTTCCGGCGAAACCGTGCCGTCGATGACGATACTGTTGGCCAGTCGAGTGTTTGCCCCTGCCGAACCGACCGTCGTGAGCGCACCGAGAGCGATCCCGGCTCCGCCAATCTTGAGCAGCCGGCGCCGACCGATCGATCCGTTCACTGTGTTCTGTTCGTCCCGTTCGTCCGCAGTAAGCTTTCCATGCCTATCGGGCATGGCCGAGTATGATCTACTTACTCGTATAACCCTATTTACCGGATACGACACGGATTAGCTCCAGATGATTTCGGACTAATAAGGGATTGATACGGATGTATACTAGATCGTTACCGCATTACTTCCGCCGTTTCATATCTGCCCGAGCGACAGTAAGATCCACATATCGGAGGTATGATCTCCCTATCGGCCTATTTTAGCGCTATATCGGGGCTGGAAAGCGAAACGTGACTCTCTCGCCCGCGCTCGTCGGAAAGATGGACCGCGAGATGGGACTTGGTGGACTCCGGAGAACGGAGAAATTGGATCATACAGTGCTGTAAGAGAACCTTACAGGGTCGAAAGCTGTTGTCATAGCAACCGAGTCTGTGTATCATCGGTCGTACAGCCGTCGTTCGACCGGGTGCGCATTGAGCTATAGTGGCAACGATGGAGACAGCCAAGCGCTTTCGGTTTGTCCGCGAACCGTCGGTAAGCGATTCATACCTTTGGAAACGGTGGCTCAAGCGACACCCGATGACGTGGGACGTAACGTCGATGATGGATCGCTACGTCGACAGCGTCGATCGGCTCCGGTCCGGCGGAACCGAGCGACGGTATCGGCGAGTTCCCCCCGCGGTTACGCCGCTTCGGGCCACGGACATCGCCGCCGGAATCGCCGGTCAGGTCTCGGGTACCGGCCTCGAAGCGTTCCGAAACGATGTCGGCACGTTTCTCGACGCGACGGCGGTCGGCACCTACACCTCCTTTCGCCGGGCCCTCGGTGCATGTCTGTTCGAGTTGGCCGAAAAGATGGACGAGGATCGAACCGAGGTGTTCGTTCCCGCGTTCTGCAGTTCGGACTACCCCGACGCTATCGAGGGAGCGGGGCTGGAGACCGTCCGGTACGATGTCGATCCTAACACGCTGGCGCTGGATACGGACTCTCTCGAAACGCTTCCGATGGAGAACGCGGCCGCAGTCGTCGTGGTCAACGTGCTGGGTTACGGCTCGCCGATGGACCGGATCGAAACGTACTGCCGGGAGAACGATACGTATCTGATCGAAGCGCTGGGCTACGCGCTCGGCGCCGAGTACGACGGCCGGCCACTCGGCACGTTCGGGGACTGTTCGGTGTTGAACTTCCAGCAGGGAAAGCCGATCCCGGTCGGCGGCGGGATGGTCGTCTCCCGGAACGGAGAACTGAACTTCGACGACGAGCGACGCTCGCCCGTGACACCGAATATCGGGGTCCTGTCCGGATACGCGGCCTTCGGCCACCCGCGACTGTACTACGTCTATTCGGAAGCCACCGAGTGGATCGAACGATACAGCGCCACCGAAAGCCGGATCAGCACGCATCCGGAATCCAAGTTCGGCGTCCCCTACGAACCCCCGTTCAAGACCCTCTCGGACTTTCAGGGGGCAGTCGCCGGTCGCGTGTTCGACCGTCTCGAAACGGATCGGCGACAGCGGGAGTCGACGGCCCACATGTACGCGACAGAACTGGCCGACTGTCGGGGCGTTCGACACCTCCGCCCCGTCGAGGGACTCTCGAAACACCAACACGTCAGATATCCGCTCCTGGTCGAGGACATCGAGCGCCGGAAAGAGCTGAAAAGCGCCCTCTCGAAGGCCGGCATCGGGACGGCGATGATGTACGACTGGCCGCCGCTGGACGACGGGAAGTTCCCCGGGGCCGCACGGGTTCAAAACGAGATTCTCACGCTGCCGACACACCCCTACGTCGACGAGGACGACCGTCAACGGATCGTCCGGATCGTTCGGGACGTCCTGAGTGGATCCGAGCGTTGATACCGGCGAAGGGAACCGAACGAGCTCGACTCAGTGCAGACGATCCCGGACAGCCGTTGGGAAATCAGTGCCAGACCACGCTCGGTGGAAGGCCGTCCCTGATCGATCGTAGACGGAACTTATCCGATGCAAGGTGGGTATAACAATGCCTGTTCCGCCGCGATAGGGACCTGTGTTTCAACGAGTAGACGAATACCGTAGCCGTCCCCGGCGGCATCGATCGGAACGGCCGGGAGTAACACCGGCTTACGGGAGCGGTACCGACCGGATATCCCCGGATACGGAAGGTCGGACCCGATCATGACCGAGACGAGACCCACTTGTCGGCGGCTCGATGCCGGTGTGATCGGCGTCGGATCGATGGGGCAGAACCACGCGCGGGTGTACAGCGAGCTCTGTGATGTCGATCTGGTCGGCGTGACGGACGTCGACGCCGACCGAGCCGAGTCGATCGCCTCGGACTACAACACGCGGGCGATGAGCCAATCCGAGCTTCTCGCCGACATCGACGTCGTTTCCGTCGCCGTCCCGACGCAGTATCACTACGAAACGGTGCTCGAATGCATCGATCGGGGCGTCGACATCCTCGTCGAGAAGCCGTTCGTAGACGATCTGGAGAAGGGAAAAGAGATCGCCGAGCGAGCTCGAAAGGCCGGCGTCACGCTGCAGGTCGGCCACATCGAGCGGTTCAACCCCGCGACGCGCGTGCTCGCGGATATCGTTCCCGACCTCGACGTCGTCGCGATCGACATCGATCGGCTCGGTCCGCCGCTGAAGCGGGCAAACGAAGATAGCGTCATCATGGACCTGATGGTCCACGACATCGACATCCTGTTGTCGCTGATCGGAAGCGATATCGAATCGATATCGGCCGCCGCCCGCGACGAGCGTCACGCGACGGCTCAGTTTCGGTTCGAAGACCGAAGCGTCGCCGCGCTGACCGCGAGCCGACTCACCCAAGAGAAGGTCCGGAAGCTGTCAGTCACCGCGATCTCGTGCCGAGTGAACGTCGATTTCATCGCCCAGACCGTCGAGATTCACCGACGGTCGCTCCCCGAGTACATCGAAAACGACGGGGAAATCCGGTATCGCCACGAGAGCGTCGTCGAACGGCCCATGGTGGAGAACGGCGAGCCCCTGAAGGCGGAGCTGGAGGCGTTCGTCTCGGCCGCCCGCGAGGGAACGGACCCCCTCGTGACCGCCGAGGACGCGCTGCGCGTCCTCGAGATCGCCACGCGAATCGAGGAGATGGCGCTGAAGCCGGAACGGGTGGTGAACGCCCGATGAACCAGCGGATGGACGAGCACGAAGGGCTGTACGGAGCCGGCGAGAGCGAGACCCTGCAGCGAACCGCGTTCACCCGGGGTGAGGTCCCGGTCGCCGTCTACGGTCTCGGGAAGATGGGCCTCCCGTTGGCGGCGGTCTACGCCGCCGTCACCGGAAACACGGTCGGCGTCGACATCGATGAAGACGTGGTTCGAACCGTCAACGGCGGTGGATGTCACATCAAGCGCGAACCCGGACTCTCGGAACTGGTCGCCGACATGGTCGATGACGGGGCGTTTCGAGCGACCTCGGATTCGGCCGGGGCCGCCGAAGACGCTTCCGTCCACGTTCTCATGGTCCCGACGCTACTGACGGACGATCGAGAACCCGACCTTTCGATCCTCCTCTCGGCGGTTCGGGACGTGGGTGCGGGACTCTCCGCCGGCGATCTCGTCGTTATCGAGTCGACAGTGCCGCCGCGAACGGCGACGGACCTCGTCGTTCCGCTCTTGACCGAAACGAGCGGACTCCCCCCGGAGGCGTTCGGTGTGGCTGCCTGTCCCGAGCGGACCGTCAGCGGACAGGCGATCTCGGATATCCGAGGGACACATCCCAAAGTGGTCGGCGGGGTCGACGAGGAGAGCACGCGCGCTGCGGCGCTCATCTACGACGAGATCAGCGACAACGAGATCATCGAGACCACCGACGCGACGACGGCGGAGGCGGTCAAGGTCCTCGAGGGCGTCTATCGGGACGTCAACATCGCGCTCGCGAACCAGCTCGCGATGTACTCCCGGCCGATGGATATCGACGTCAACGAGGCCATCGACGTGGCCAATACACAGCCGTTCTGTGATATCCACGCGCCCGGACCCGGCGTCGGCGGTCACTGCATCCCGGTGTACCCGTACTTTCTCACCGGCGCCTTCGACGTCGACGATCGGCTCTTGCCGACCGCTCGCGAGATCAACGACGGGATGGCGGAGTACACCGTTTCGATGCTCCGGCGAATTTTGGACGCCCACGGTACCGACGTAAACGGTTCACGTGTCCTCCTGCTCGGCCTGACATACAAGGCGAACATCGAGGAACTGCGGAACGCGCCGTCGCTTCCCATCGCCCGGACGCTCCGAGAGGCCGGTGCGGCGGTCCTCGCGGTCGACCCGATGGTGGACGATTGGAGCGACCTCGAAGACATAGACCGCGTCGATCCTTCGAGGATCTACGAACGGGAAGTCGACGCCGTGGTCTTGGTGACGCCGCACGACGAGTTCGCCGACCTCGAGTGGGCGGCTTTCGACGCGCCGATTCTCGACGGGCGCCGGGCGGTCGATGTCGGGGAGGTGGGCGATACCGAAGACGGGAGCACGGCGGGGATACCGATCTACTCGATCGGAGGGCGGTGGCCGTGATGGTGGATCCGATGGCTACCCCCCGGCAGGAAGCCGACGCGCCGGATCCCGCCACCCCGACGCTCCTGGGAACGGATGTCGGAGACGCACCGACTGAAACGGGCATCGACGGGGGCGGAGATCGCTCGGAACACGAGGGTCCTGTCGGCGGAGCGCCGAGCGTGACCGACCGACCGGCCGCCGCGGCCCCCGATACGATCACAGACTCATGACCGACAGAGCTCAACGATCCAACGATGAAACCGACGCGGAAAGACCCGACGAACCACGGCGCGTCTATCTCCCCGATCACGTCGGGGAGAGAATAGAAGAGCGACTCCCACAGACGGACTTCGAGTCCGTCGATGGGTACGTCACGTTCGTCCTGGAGTCGCTCCTTCGAGAACTCGATGAGGGAGAGAAGACCGCCGAGGACGTCCCCGAACACACCGTCGGCGGATCCGAAGACTCCGAAGCGGTTCAGGACCGTCTGGAATCGCTCGGTTATCTGTAGTCACTCGAAGCCGTGGTCTCACAGGTCGAGACGTAGTGAGCCACCGAGTACCGTCCAACGTGGACAGTCTGGCGCAGGCCAACGGCTGAACTCGCGTCGTGTGCGGTTTTTTGGAAAATCAACTGGGCGGAGTAGAGTTGGGACGGTAGTGAACTACCCTACTCGCTCACGAATGACGCCGTTCGTTTCTCGAGTAGGGAATCCTGCTTCCACGAGGTTGTCAGACCCGTCTGACTGCCCGTCGGGGTTCCCTCGACAAACGCGCTTTGCAGGTACGGACGTATCCACAGGGAGCGCAGTCTCTGTAGACGTTGACGAATCACATAAATATCCGTTCCCACATCGGAGATCGAAGAGATCCGAGAACGGTGTATCCCTCCCTGCTCGCGCCTCCCGTTCGGTCGGCACTCGTTGAGAAAGGGGGGGCTTAGCGCCTCAATTCAGCTAAGCGCGAAGCCGGTACGCCACGAGCGACCCGACACTTACTGTTCCGATCAGCAGGACGGCGGGCACGAACCAGGGGGTCCCCTGCTCGTCGATCTCTGCCGGTGACTCCGAGTCGGACTGTGACGCCGGCGGCTCCGAATCGTCCGACGACCCCAACTCGGTTGACGGGGTCGACGTCTCCGTGTCGGCACTCGACGTCGGCGGCTCCGAATCGGAGCCGGACGTCTCGGTGCCGTTGCCGGCGTCGGCCGAACCGGTCTGTTCGTTCGAACCCGTCGACGAAGCGGCGGTTTCGATCGTGATCTGTCGCTCCTCGTGGTGGCCGGCCGTGCTGACGGTGAGCGTCCGCTCGCCTGCGTACTCCTTGTCACTTACCCAGGTCAGTTCGACCCGATCCGTTTCGTCGTACAGCAGGACGGATCGGTTTTCGTCCTTGGTTTCCCCGTCGATCGCGAGCCGGACGCGTTTCGTCTCGAGCGTCTCTCTCGGGGTCGACACATCGACGGCGACGTTCAGTCTCTCGCCGGCCGTGATCGGGAGGTTCGTCCCGTTGATCGTGACCTCCGCACCCCGTTCAATGGAGATCGATTGACGGGGGAACTCGTCGTTACTCTGGACGCTGAATTCCCCGTCTCCGGCGTCACCCAGCTCTGTCTCCCAGGTGAGCGTCACGTTCTCTCGCTCGCCCGGATCGAGCGTTAGTGGGGGCTGTGCGACCGAGTCGACGATCCCTCCGTCAAAGCCTTTCAGATGGATCTGTTGATGGTCGGTCGTGTTCCCCGTGTTCGTAATCGTCGCGTTAACGACGAGCGTTTCACCTTCGGCGACCGGCGCGTTCGTCCCCGTTATCTCGACTTCGAAAAGAGAGTCCTCCTCGTTCGGTTCAGCCGTTCCTACCCCGATAGCGAGCGCGGTAACCGTAGCCAAGAGGAGGACGACGACGAGTACGTTTCCTGTACGGTCTCGAAACATGAGTGAGGAAACGGCATGATACGGCTAAAGAATGGACAGCTTATCGGGAGCCGCCGCACCGACTCGACCCCGGGTCCGATCGGTAAGTGGTTGTTAACGGCGGTGCGGAGCGGGACCGACTGTCACGCGTTTGCAGTTCCACGCGACAGCGGCACTCCCAGTGCGTTCATCGAACAGTGCTTTTCGACGAATCGGGCGTCCCCGTTCTCCAGCCGATCGGGTGTACGGCCGGTTCAGACGCCGATCCACTCGTCGTTTCGCACCTCGTAGCCGTTCGCGCGACAGAACTTTGCTGCCTCTCGCCGGACGTCCCGCGAGCTCGGAAGCTGCCCGTCCTCGTTGATCCGCTCGACGATCCACTCACGAATGACCTCGATCCCCTCGTCGTCGTCATCGGCGTCGATCGCCCTGAGCGCCAGAAACGTCCGCTCGTAGGCGTTCCGCTGAGACGTACCGTAATCGACGTTCGAGAGGCTCCCGATGGCTTCGACGACACGTTTCATCGCTTCGGCGACCGTCGGTCGCTGTATCCGCACTCGAACGTCCTTGGGTGTCTCGAACGTTTCGACGTCCGTCTCGGGCAGCAGTGCCCTTATTTCGTATGTCCCCTCGTCCGATTCGATCTCGGCTTCGCCGAGAGCGTCGACGATGTCGGCTCCGGTCGCCGGGAAGGACACCGATTCGAGTTCCGTTTCGAAGTACGCGAGTTCCGACGGATCGATCTCGGGTTCGGGTTCGTCGCCCCGTTCGAGTTCCATTTCGATCTCCCGTTTCCGTTGACGCCTCTCGGCGTTGGCGGCCTGTTTTTCTCGTCCGCTCTTGTCGTCTGCCATTGGAGTGTACAGGTGTTCGAGACGGAAAGCTCTGTTCGTGGTTACCAAAGAACGAATCGCTCCGGCGGACATCCTCACTCTCGAGGACGGCACGCGGGGACGACGTGGGTACCGAAAAACGAAGATAGAGCGGTGAGCGCCGGGATTTCACTCGACTGTGACGCTTTTGGCGAGGTTTCGGGGTTTGTCGATGGAACGCTCCAGCTCGTCGGCCGCGTGATAGGCGATGAGCTGAAGTTGGACGTTCGCCAGGATCGCCACGAGGTCCGGATGCGTTGCGGGCACCGAGAGGAACTCGTCGGCGGTATCGGTGAGGTCGGTTGCCGTCCGTGGGGCGATCGCGATGACGGGCGCGCCCCGGGTCTGGATCTCCCGCACGTTGCTCTCGAGGCGTTTCGGATGTCGGCCCGTGCCGATAGCGAAGACTGGCGTATCGGAGGTCACGAGCGCCAGCGGGCCGTGTTTCAGCTCGCCGGCGGCAAACCCCTCGGCGTGCTCGTAGGTTATCTCTTTGAACTTCAGCGCACCTTCGAGTGCGACGGAGTAGGCGTTTCCGCGACCGATGAAGAAGTGACCGTTGTCACCCAGCCAGCGGTGACTTATCGAGGCGGCCCGGGAGTTCTCTATCACCCCTTCGACGTGTTCGGGGAGCGATTCGAGCGACTCCAGCCGCTCGCGACACTCCGCCGTCGGTTCGCCGGTGATATCCCGGGCGAGTCGCTCGCCGAGGAGAACGAGCGTGGCGACCTGTGAGGAGAACGTCTTGGTCGCCGCCACGCCGATCTCGGGACCGGCACGGATGAAAAGCGCGTCGTCGCACGTCCGGGCCGCCGTCGACCCGATCACGTTCGTCAACGCGAGCGTCCGCGCACCGCGCTCCCGAGCGCTCTGAAGTGCCTCCAGCGTGTCGGCGGTCTCGCCGCTCTGAGTGACGCCGATCACCAGCGTCTCTTCGTCGACCGGTGCCGGATAGGCGGCGTACTCGCTGGCGATGAACGTATCGGCATCGAGTCCCCACTTCGAGAGGAGCCACTCGCCGTACATCCCGGCGTGATACGAAGTGCCACACGCGACGAACTGCACGTGGGAGATCCCATCGAACGTCCCGGGCGGGAACTCCTCGAGAACGACGTCCTCCCCCTCGATACGCCCGTGAATCGTCTGTCGAAGCGCTACGGGCTGTTCGTGGATCTCTTTGAGCATGTAGTGATCGAAGCCGCCTTTCTCGGCGTCTCCGGGTTCCCATTCGACGGTTTCGATCGGACGGGAAACCGGACGTCCCGCCCCGTCGGTTATGCGATGGTCGTCGGGAGTGACGACGATGTCGTCGCCGTCCTCCAGGTAGATGACCCGGTCGGTGAACTCCAAAAAGGCCGGGACGTCGCTGGCAAGGTAGTTCGCGTCCTCGCCGATGCCGACCACCAGCGGCGATCCCGAACGGCTCGCGTAGACGGCCGGATCGCCGTCTATCATCATCGCGACGGCGTAACTCCCCTCGAGTTCGCCGATGGCATCCCGGAAAGCGGCTTCGGAGTCGAGACCCGCGTTCAGTCGCTCCTCGACGAGGTGGGGGATGACTTCCGTATCGGTGTCGCTCGTGAACTCGTGACCGCTGTCCTGAAGCGATTCACGGAGCGCGGTGTGGTTCTCGATAATGCCGTTGTGGACGGCGGTAACCCGCCCTTTACAGCCGGTGTGAGGATGGGCGTTCTCGTCCGTCGGCGGACCGTGGGTACTCCAGCGCGTGTGACCGATCCCGATGGGGCCGTCGTGTTCGTTCGCGGCGAGTTCGGCCTTCAGCTCCGAGACCTCTCCTCCACATTTGCTGACCTCGATTCCGGCGCCGTTCTGGACGGCGATACCGGCCGAATCGTACCCCCGGTACTCGAGGTTTTCGAGGCTGACGAGCAGGTCATCCAGAGAGTCGTCGTTTCCGATCCGAGCAGTGATACCACACATCAATCCGACACCCCCGGCTCACCGACAGTCGTTTCGACTCCTTTCGAGGGGAGGGTCCGCGGGACTGGCATATAAGATGGTATTACAGTATCGGATCGACGTTCGCCCACGCGTCGAACGGGGCCACACGGGTGGCGGAAATCGGAGTATACCGCCGCGGATTCTTCGTTACGGGTCGTTTCTATCGAGCGCATACCGCTATCGAATGTCAGAGACGGGCTTTGTTATGAACGGACTGTGAGACATCGGCGCGGGACGGCGGGCAGTAAGGAACGTATACCCGATCGGTCCGAACTGGACCGCTCGAACCGCTCGAAACCCCCGGCGGGAGCGACGGTTCGCGGCGGAACGTAGCGTCGAACCGGATTCGACCGTCGAGTCGGAGCGCTCGTCGTCCGGGACTGTTTCCGTAGCTCCGTCGGACGCGGTTGTGGATTGGCGGTGAACGTCGGTCCGATCTTCGGCGGCCACGTCATCACTCGTGTCGATATGCGCGGTCGCGGCGAGCGTGTTTCACTGCGGCCTGTCGGTTATACGACGTTCAGCGAGCCACAGCGTGTTCCGTCCCGCTACGCTCCGGCAGCCGAGTCGAGCCGCCAGGTGAAGATCGCTTTCAGGACCACGACGAGGCTGTTTTTCTCGCCTTCGCCCCAGATCGAAGTTTCCGACCGTGGATCGGAGAGGTCCGCGTCCTCGCCGTTGACGAGGGCGCTCACGAGCGTTTTCCGTCCGTCCACCATCATGAGCCGTCCGGCCGACGTATCCGACCAGACCCAAAGCGATTCGAAGAGCTTCGCGCCGGGGATCTCCTCGCGAATGCGATCGTGGACGTCCGCGGAGACCCCCCCGAGTTGGATCGAGACGCCCCGGTCGGCAGCCTCCCCCAACGCGTCGATGAGGTCCTGAGTGAGGAGATCCTCGACCGTCATGTAAACGATTTCCTCCTCCGCGTCGGCGAAAAACTCCAGGACTCGGTCGGTGGTCGGTGCCTGTCCATCGACCGTCCAGACGCCCCGCTGTTCCGCTCGTCGCTGGACAGGTTCGAGATCGTCGAGCGCGGTCCGCAGTGTCTCGGTGCGTCGTTGGAGCTCGCGCTCGAACGTTCGGCTAGCGGTTTCGGCGGAGATCACCCAGAACCGTTTCGGCGAGGACTGCTGGACGTCGACGAGCCCCCGTTCTTTCAGTTCGTCGATGGCGTCGTACACCCGGGTCCGTGGCACCTCCGAGACCTGGCTTACGTCTCTGGCCGTTCCGGACCCGAGACTCGCCAGCGCGACGAACGTCCGCGCGGCGTAACCGCTCAACCCGAACCGTTCGAGCTGTTCGATAGCGGCCGACTGTGGGTCATCGTGTGGTTTATTACTCATTGTCAGTACGAAAGGTCCGGACACGTGTCCGGATCGGTACGCAGCAGTACGTGGTTGGGACACAGACTGAACTGCGTACCAGTAAATGCGTTAGCTCCGACTCTGTATAGTTCTTTTGTGATTAAACGGGTTACAATAATGTATAGAGACGTAGCGCCCGTACGGTTATTTTACCGGAGAACTACAGTTAATTTTTCAGAGCGTAGATAGTCACTGAAAGCGTTACAACACGACAGGAGATCTTTGATTTCGGATCGAAAAACGGTCCTCAAGAGGGATTGGTGTCTTTGAGACGGCTGTCGGTCACGGTAAAAGTGACAAGACGTATCCTTCCCGAAAGCTAATCACTACCGGATGCCTGGAACTTTCCAGAAGGTTGGGACACATGGATACACGTGAAAACATGGAGGAAGCGATCGAGGTCCTCCAGCAACTCGGTTTGAAGGAGTACGAAGCTCGATGCTTCGCCGGATTGACCCGGCTCGACACGGGAACCGCGAAGAAACTCAGCGATCTAACGGAGGTCCCCCGGACTCGGGTGTACGACGCGATACGGGTCCTCGAGGCGAAGGGGCTGGTCGAAGTCCAGCATTCGAGCCCGCAACAGTTTCGCGCGGTCTCGCTGGACGAGGCAACCGAAACGCTCCGCGATCAGTACGAAGAGCGCGTCGAGCGACTCCGCTCCGCTCTCGATACGGTCGAGATAATCGAGGAGGCCGACGACGAGCCCGTTCAGGAGGTGTGGTCCATGACGGGGCGGGACGCGATCGAAAACCGGACCGAACAGCTCCTCGAGGCGGCGATGGATGAGATCGTCCTCGTCGTCGGCGACGAGTCACTGCTGACCGAGGATCTCGTCGATACCCTCAACGGAGTCGACACGGACGTGGAGTTACTCATCGGTACGTTGACGCCGTCGCTGCAAGACGAGATTCAAACGGCAGTGCCGAACGCGACGACGTTCGTTTCGGGGCTGGAGTGGTTACAAGGCGAGTACACCGCCGAAGACGACACGGCGATCGGTCGGCTGCTCCTGATCGACCGATCGACGATCCTGGTGAGTTCGATCATCCCCGACTCGAAGGAGGAACAGGCCATCTTCGGTGAGGGGTTCGGGAACGGGCTCGTCGTGATCGCCCGCCGACTCATGGCACAGGGACTCGTCTCCGTACGCGATCCGGCCCCCTGAGTGGCTCCGAAGTTGCCGGACGCATCCGAGGATCGCCCAATCGATCACGCATCGCACTACGCGGAACAGTCGTTCCGATGAATACCGTGGAGTGGCTCGGTCGCCGGATCGCCGATCCGTCTTCGGGAACGGTACCGGCTATCGGAGCGATCAGTTTTCGATCGGTTCCAGCGCGAGATACTCCCCGTTTTCGACCGTGACTCGGTAGCCGTTGTAGACGAACGAGAGCTGTCCCCCGGTCCGTGGTGTGCCTTCGGATCTGGTGTCGAACAGAGCATCGAGCGCGTCGGTATCGAGGACGTTCCCCAGCGGTGGCAAAGAGAGCGGGTCCTGGCCTGCGAGTGCGCTCACCGCCCGCACCACGGCCATACTTATCGTTTCATCCGTATCAACGTCGTACTCCATACCTCCAGCGTGGCGTCGGGAAGACAAAACATGTAGAGTATTTCACTCGAATTGTCAACACAGAATCGACCGAGAGCGAAGAGTTCATATTGATGTGTTTGTACACGTTCGGCGATACGGACTGTGCCGGGTGCTTTGTCCCTACCGGGCGGCGTTCACCGCCGCGCCCAACAGCACGATGATGCTCGCGAAGTACAGCCAGGTCACGAACAGCAGGAGGGCACCGATCACGCCGTAGGCGCCGTACTGGCCGGCGCCGGAGACGTACAGCTGAAACCCCATCTGGAGGAACACCCAACCGAAAGCGGCGACGACGGCCCCCGGCAGTACCCCCCGAACCGACGTCTCGACGGGGGGGAGAACGTAGTATATCGGGAGCATCGCGACTACAAGTACCACGACCAGTACCCCCGTCCCGAGAACGTCGACCAGCGGGATATCCAGAGAGGGGATCGAGAGCACGACGTTGAGTGCGACGACGAGGGTGACGGCGACGACGAGCCCGACCCCGACGACGAGGGCGTCGCGGAACGCATCGAGCAGCGAACTGTCGGGCACGTCGGGGTACATCTCTTCGACACCCAGTTTGAGGCCACGGAAGAGCCGCAGGGCACTCCACGTCAACACGAGAAACCCGACCAGCGAGGCGGTCCCGCGGCCGGAGCTGTCGGTCAGCGTCTGCGCCACGACCTGCTGTCCCGACGAGGAGAGCTGCTGACCGATCAGACCGACCACGCGGTCGGCCAGCGTCTCGCCCCCGAGAAAGGAGACGACCGCCACGACGAGCAACAGCAGCGGTATCGTCGACACGAACGCGTAGTAGGCGACCCCCGCCGCGACGTGCGTGAGGTTCTGCTGGCGTGCGAGATCGGCGACGGAGCGGACGGTCGACACCTCCGTCCGCAGTCGATCGGGTACGAACCGATCGAACCTCGATTCCCCGCTCATCTCCGGCGACACGCGACACTGTGAACGTGTATAGGGAGGCCCCCGACGTAGATGGGACGTTCGCTCGCGGACACCCGTTCGCTCGCTTCCCCTGTACGAACTCTTCGGGCCGCTCTTGCCATGACGATACGAGTGATCCCTCACAATTAGTTATATAACGGGTATCGCCGTCGACGGGACGGAGACAGAAGCGACCGCCCGAGGCGGATATGTATCAGTTTCTCGTTGAAACGGGAGCTTACGGTACATTGGGGCCAGCAGTCGGCACAACGCCATATTACGCAAATTCGAAGAGAAAGCGTCGTCATTTCGGTTCGAAGCGTATAAGATTTCGAGTTTGTCTCAGCGGTCGGTACCAAACAGACGCTCGACAGGCGAACAGTGCGGATCAACAGCTACTCGTTGTGTGTCGTGTACGTCCCCGAGAGCCGGACGTATCCACAAAAAGGAACCGGTAGCGTCGCGTTACGCCGACACCAGTAGTGCCACCGATTCAGTCTCCGATGTTCAGTTACGAGTCGTCCGTCTCGTTTCCGTTATCGGAACTCTCGTCGTCCGGTGTTTCGTCGTCCGGCGCCTCCTCTCCGTCGTCCGGCGCCTCTTCGTCGTCGTCCGGCGCCTCCTCTTCTTCTCCGTCGTCTTCCTCGTCGTCCGGCGCCTCCTCTTCTTCTCCGTCGTCTTCCTCGTCGTCCGGCATTCCGTCCTCGTCCTCACCGACGATGAAGCCGCCTGCGAGTTCCAGGACCTCCGAACGGGATCTGGGTTCGTCGATCACGTTCGGGAAGCCGGTCTCGCCCATGAGCGTCTGCAGGAACGAGGCGTGACGCGCCTCGACGCTGTGGATGCCGAGGGCGGGGGGGACCAGGTCCTCGTTCTCTATGAACGGCGCCGCGCCCGCGTAAGCGGAGACGCCGATGGCCTCGAGCTGGGCGGCCGTCCCGAGGAACGCCATCGGGTACTCGACCGCAATACCGAAGTCGAACTCCGGCTCCTCGATCGGCTCGCCGCCGAGGTCCTCGATGGTTGCGATGAGCGTCTCGACGTGCGATTCTTCGTGCTCCTGGATCGTCCGGAGCTCGTCGAAGGCCACGTCGTGCAGGTACGTCTCCTCTTTGAGTACATTGCAGTTACAGAGGGCTTCTTCACCGATGTTGTCGAGACCCTGCTGATAGAAACGCGCTTCGAGGTACTCGAGCGTGAGGGCGTAGTTGAGGATGTCGACGTCGTCCTCGAACTCGTTTTCCATCTCCTCCTCTTCCTCTTCTTCCTCTTCTTCCTCTTCTCCCTCCTCTTGTTCCTCTTCGTGCTCGTCGGCGAGCGCGGGGCCGGTCAGGACGCTTCCGGCCGCGAGCCCACCGAGCGCTCCGGCGGACCCGGCAACGAATTGCCGTCGCGTGTTGTTGATCGAACTGTCCTCCGCCCGTTCGCTTGTGTCTTCGCTTTGGTTCACCACACCCGATCGAGGTCGGGCCGATGCATTGTTATATATCACTTGGCGTTCGGTTCGGTTGGCTTATCGAAACAGACATGTCGATTAACGGACTATTCGGGCGAATACGAGAACGCCCGCAGTCCTGCGGTAAGGTCGGACAGCCCGAAGTAATACTAGGGAATATTGGACTCTCGAGTGTATTGTGGGTGTATTCCCGTCAGTCGTGAACTCGGCTTCCATAATCCGTGTGTGCTGAGAAGTACCGCCGAGTCGGGTCGTATACGGAGCCGAATCCACGAATTTATCAAAAACTTTAAATTCCTGTCTCCGACGACAGAGAGGACGTTTTTCGCTTGCGGAGGATCGGGAGACGGTCTTCAGACAGCGGGAGAGCCACGCTTTGACACCCTCCCACGGCTAAAGCCGCGGATTTCGGCTCGTTACCGCTGTAATCGGGTGGTACAGGGGAACTTCGTCCTTTCGAACGGCTCCGCCGACTTACCCGATGGCTCTCCGATCGCCCCCCGTTCACGGCGCGGAGACTGTCACTCCGATACGTTATTACAAGTAGTCGGCGGGAAGTTCGTTTCGGTGGGTGTCCAGCAGTTCGAGGAGCGGCCGGATCTCATCGAAGGCCGGCCCTTTGATCACTTCGCCGTTTTCTCGATCCCACTCGATGAAGCCGTAGTCCTCTAGTTTCGGCAGGTGGATATGCCTCATTGCGACGAACCGGTCGAAAGCAGCGTCTTCGGTGTCTCCGACGGCCGGGGTAACAGTCTGTGGATTATGTTCCGAGAGATCGACCAGCAGTGTCCGCCTCCGGACGTCCGCGAGCGCATCCAGCATCTCATCGAACGAGGGGTTCTCATGTATGTCGGACATTACGAGTCGTTACTCCACCGATACACATACACTCCCGACAATTTCACAATCTAAATTGTATTGATTATGTGAGTAAGCCGCCCATGACCGAAGTCATGGGCTTTCCCCCGCGATGGGGTTTCGGCCCACACTCCACGGCTGTCAGAGGCGGGTTGCGCGCACGGCGTTCCGATGAATCGCGCTTTCAGCGCTCGCTCGAAAGCCCCCGATCGGCCGGCGGTGCCGTGGACAGAACCTCGGCGCAGTCCTCGAGGTTCTGGATCTCGTGGTCGGGGACGGCGGCCTCGTCGGTCGGTTCGAGATCGGTGTACCGACCGCGACGGATCCGGACCGTGGTCATTTCCAACTCGTTCGGCGCGCGGAAGTCGGTTCGCGGGTCGTCGCCGACGTAGGCGGCCCTTCGCGGGGAGACCGACAGCTCCGAGAGGACGTGTTTGAACACGTCGGGATCGTCCTTCGATCGCCCGATGTTCGGAGTGACGAGCACCTCGTCGAAGTGCTCCCGTATCCCGAGTCGTCGCAGTTTCATGTGGCCCTCGCGACCGTCGGTGATACAGCCCAGTCGATACTCGTCGCCGAGCCCGGCCAACACCGACTCCGTCTCCGGATAGGGTTCGAGCGGATCCGTGGCGCCGTGGTAAGCCTCGATCATCTCGTCGACGGACTCCGGCGAGAGATCGTATCGCTCGGCCAACACGTCGAACGTCCCCTCAGTGAGATCTTCCTCGAAGTAGATATCGTACAGTTCCGCGTGATACTGGCGTCCCGTCAGCGCTTCGAGGAAATCCCCGGCCTCATCGAGACCGGACTTCGCGTATCGCAGGTAATCGTAGAGCGTGTCATCGAGGTCGAAACAGACGGCTTCGATGGTCATGGCTGTGTGAGTTGTACCTCCGACGTCTCGGACCCGACGTGAAACTGTCGCCCGTCGGGCGAGTGGAAGAGTTCCTGCCAGTAGCGAACCATCCGTGTTCCCCACTCGACGTCGACCGGGGGCAACGACTCCCCGAGCGCGTGTTTCACGCCGAGATACGGCATGTTCGCCCCGGCGCCGACACACATGATGATGGTCCCGGCGACGCGGGGATTGATTTCGATGACCTTCGGCTCGCCGTCGGCGTCGTATCTGAACTGGATATTGACGTTGTACTCCAAGCCCAAGCTTCGACTGATGTCGGCGGCCTCGGTGATGAGGTCCTCGCGCCGTTCGACGACGCCCTCGAACGTTATTCCGGCTCGGGTCCGTTCCCGCGAGCGCGGGACGACGGGACCGACCGAATCGCCCATCGCGAGGACGTCGACGCTGTATTCCTTTCCGGGGAGATACTCCATGACGGCCAGTTCCGGGAACTGCTCGGCCGAGGAGAGAACCGGAAGCACCTCTCCGAGTGTGGAGACGGCGGTGTCGGGTTTCTGTTCGAGGAGACGTGTCAGCCGGTCGGTCCGTTCGTCGAGCACGCGGAACCCGCGCATGCCGCTGGCGACCGGCGGCTTGAAACAGACGGGCGACTCCGGGTAGCCGAGAGCTTCGACGGCCTCGAGGAATCCGTCTTCGGTGTCGACCCGACGGTATGCCGGAGCCGATCCGAACCCCTCGGCTGCGAGGAACTCGTAGAGTTTCCCTTTGTCGTTGGCGATTCCGAGAACCTCCGGCGCGGAGACCATCACCGTGGCGTCGAAGGCGTCGCGGTTGGCTGCGAGCGGTTCTATCTCTGCGGTGGTGAGCGGCAAGATCACGTCTACCGCCTCCCGTTCGGCGATCTCCGCCATTCGGGGAATGTACGCCTCTGAACCGCCGGCCGGAACGACGTCGGAGCGATCGACGAGCGCGAACCCGTAGGCCGTCGAGTCCATGTCGACGCCGACGATTCGGACGTCCCGCTCGCCGGTCGCTCGCAGACTTCTGACGATGCCGGACGCACCGGGAGCGCCGGCGCCGGTCATGAGAACGGTCAGGTCACCGCCAGTCGGCCGGGATGTCTCTGGGGGCATCTTCAGTCCTCCATCGACATCGTGCCCTCCAGGGCTCCGTCGGCTCCCGTGACGACGTCGGTTCGGCCGTCTCCCGTCACGCTCTCGTCGGTCGGTTCCTCTCTGTCGGTGCGGACGTCGTCCGATCCGACCTGCGTCTGGAGGTCGTCGTTGTCCTCGTGGTCGAGGACGGTCGCAAGGAGGAGCGTCAGGGTCCCCACCGTCGCCGACAGCATCCAGGTCCCGCTCTCGCCGTCGCGGTCGAGTAGCGACTTCAGCAGGCCGAGGACACTGATACTCGAGGAGAGTATCCCGAGAACGTACAGCGGCGCGATCGGGCTGTATCCCGTCATGAGATACTTGCGCCGGAGTCGCCACAAGAAACTCCGGAAGAGCATCCCGGAGACGCGGGGAATGTACTCGGTGTAGTCGATGTGGCTCTTCCAGCCCTCGGTGTAGGCGTACTCCGAGGACCGCTGGACGTCCGCAACCCGCACGTCCGCCGCGTTGAGCCGAACCAACAGGTCGTTACAGTAGCCGTAGTACTCGTACATCCCGTCGATGTCCGTCCGTTCGAGGGCGGCCAGCGAGATCGCGGTATAACCGTTCTGAGAGTCCATCGTCTTCCAGTACCCGCTGGCGATCTTCGTGAGATACGAGAGGATCACGTTGCCGAGCAGTCTGAACCGGGGCATCTCAACCCAGTCCTCGGGGCGCGAAAAGCGATTCCCCTTCGTGTACTCCGCGACACCGTCGGCGATGGGGTCGAGATACTGAGTGAGTACCGCCGGATCCATCTGGTCGTCGCCGCCGAGGACGGCCGTCGCGTCGATCTCTTCGGCTACGGCGTGCTGATAGCCGGTCTTGATCGCCCCGCCGACGCCACGGTTTTCCTCGTGGCGGATCGGGACGACCAGCTCCCCGAAGTGGCCGTCGTGTGACCGGTTGCGTGCCTCGCTGTGCTCCTGTATCTCCGCCCAAGTCCCGTCGGTCGACCCGTCGTCGATGACGTATGCGCGGTCGACGAAGCCGGGCAGATCGGCGATGACGTCGCCGACGAACCCCTCCTCGTTGTAGGCGGGAACGACCACGGCGACGGTCATGTCTCTATACATGCTCGGGAACCTCTGCTCTCGGCCGTTGCCTTCCACCGATCATCGGCCGGTATCCCCGTTCAGGAACTCCCGGTGTGCGTTCATACTCGCGTGACTGCAGGATCGACTGACGGCCATCTCGACCCGTTTTTTGAACTCGGTGTCGTCTTCGCCCCACAGCCCCGGATGGGTGAGTATCTGTAGCGATTCGTCGAGATCGTCCATTTTTGGGGGGTCCTTACGCCAGCGTTGGTTGGAGTCGGCGATGTAGCCGATATCGCTGAAGTACGCCGGTGCGTAGGTGTTTTCGAAACCCCCGAAGTCACAATCGAGGACCCACGACGGCGGACGGTGAAACGAGACCGTCTCAGTCGGCGGGACGACGTTGTCGAGGATCGAACGTTCCTCGTTAACCCTGTCTTCGAGTGCCGATTCCGTCGGCGGTGACTCGGAGGGCCAGTACTCGTGGGTGCTGAAATGCAGCGCCACCTCGTGTCCAAGCGAGTCGATCTCGCGTAGGATCTCCCGCCGTTGGGCCTCCAGTGGATTGTACAGGGCCGAGGTGAGTAGGACACAGTACGTCGACTCGATACCCAGCTCCGCCTCGATCCGAGCCATCTCGAGGGCCGACTCGATCGTCAGGTCCACGTCGTGTCTGAGGATGACCTCGCCGCCACCGTCGAGCCCCTGCGAAAACGTCCGGAAGTCGTAGCCGTCGTCGGACAGTCGCTGGAGAAACTGGCGATACCAGCGGTGGGTGAACTCGGCCTCCTTGAGCAGTCGTCTGGTTCGTTCGACCATTCCGAGTCGTTCGAGGCGATGGTAGGGGGTAGTAATGAATCCCCTACGAGGTGAGAAGACGGCTTATACAGCTCTTACCGTCGCTGTCTTCCGGGCGGTCGTCCGGGATCGCGTCGAGGACAGAGACGACGGGGCGGACCCAAGGCACCCTCGTCCGTACCGGCTATAACCGAGCATCGAGCGTTCGGGGCGGTATCCTGAGCTCCTCACAGCGGTGTTCGGTTCTCGAGCGTCCGGAGCGGTTCGACGACGGAGTCGACGTCGTCCTCACTCAGACCGGGGTGAACCGGCAACGAAAGCACCTCGTCTGCGGCCCGTTCGGCGACCGGTGCATCGACGTCGAACCCGCCGTAGGCTTCGAGTTCGGGGATCGTGGTCGGATAGTAGACGCCCGATTTCACGTCCGCTCGGGCGAGGCGTTCGCGCAGACGCTCGCGGTCCGTACATCGAACCGTGTACTGGTGATAGGCGTGGCGAGCGCCGTCCGGTTCGACGGGCGCGCCGATACCGGGCACGCGGTCCAGCGCCGTCGACAACCGCCGGGCGTTCGACCGCCGGCGGTTCACCCACTCGGGGAGGCGTTCGAGCTGGACGCGGCCGATCGCGGCCGCGATGCTCGTCATCCGGTAGTTGGTTCCGAGCCGCGTGTGTTCGTACGCGCCGTCCCCGCCCCGGCCGTGATTGACGTAACTCGCCGCGCGTTCGGCGACGCTCGAATCGTCGGTGAGTATCATTCCGCCCTCGCCGGTTGTCATGTTCTTCGTCGGATAAAACGAGAAGGCGGCGGCGTCCCCGAAAGTGCCGACGGACTTTCCGCGATAGGTCGCCCCGTGGGCCTGAGCGGCGTCCTCGATGAGCAAGACGTCCTCGTCGGCCGCGATATCGCGTAACGCGTCCATCTCGGCGGGCAGACCGTACAGGTGGACGACCAGTATGGCGTCGGCGTCGGTTTCTCGGACGGCCCGTTCGGCCGCCGCGGGATCGAGATTGTACGTGACGGGGTCGATATCCGCGAAGACGGGGGTCGCACCGGCCAGTCGGATCGAGTTCGCGCTGGCGACGAAGGAAAACGGCGTCGTGACGACGCGGTCGCCGTCGCCGATTCCGAGCGCTTCGAGGGCGGCGTGCAGGGCGGTCGTTCCGTTGGAGGTCCCGACCGCGTGATCGACACCGCAGTACTCGGCGAACTCCGCCTCGAAGCGGCGAACCTCGGGACCGTCGGCGACCATACCGTCCTCGAGGACGGCCCGAACGGCGTCGATCTCCTCGGCCTCGAACCTGGGGTCGGCAAGCGAAATCATGCCATCGCGTTCTCCGGCGGCAGTCCATCCGGAAGCGAACGGTATTCGGCCGGAACGCCGACGGCGAGGGTCTCAGGGGGGACGTCCCGGGTGACGACGGCGCCGGCGGCGACGAACGCTCCCTCGCCGACGGTGACGTTCGGCAGGACCGTCGCGTTCGCTCCGACCGAGACGTCGTCGCCGATGGTCGGACCCTCGAGATCGACGTCGCGCCGGAGCGGATAGGGGTCGTTCGTCATGACCGCGTTCGGTCCGAGAAAGACCCGATCACCGATCTCCGTCTCCGGCGGGACGTAGACGCCCGTCTGAATGCTCACCTCCGAGCCGACGATCACCGACCCGTCGAGGACGGACTTCGTTCCGAGGACGACGTCGTCGCCGATAGTCGTGTGCTCGCGAACGAGCGCGTCGTGGCCGGTGACGAACCCGCGGCCGACCGTCACGTCGGCGTAGATTTTCGTTCCCAAGCGAACGGTCGCACCCTCGCCGATGACCGCCGGCCCGGTGTCCGTCTCGTATTCGTAGCCGACAGTCGCCCCTTCATCGACGTGGGAGTTCGGACCGATCTCGGCGTTGGTCATCCTCTCACCGTCGAAGCGATACGTCGTGTGACTGATCCAGTCACCGTTAGTGTTATTGACAACATTGCTGTCTCCGTATTTCGAGGGATCGATCGCACCCTCACCGCGATGGCGTAATCGGTTCGCGTGCTTTGTTATATCTCTCCTACGGGATCGAAAAGCGGTAGAGCCGGGGGCGAACGTCGGAGTCAGGCGTCGCTGACGCTTTCGTTTTCGTCTCCGGGGCCGTTCCGTCGTATCCAGCCGATAGAAAACAGCGAGTACGCTGAAAACGTCAGAATGACCGCTCCGACGGTGAGGTCTACGATGGGGAACACCGTTATCGCCCCGAGCACCAACGCAGTGCCGAGAGCGAGCGCGCTCACTACCGACAGCGCCACCGAGTATAGGTGCCACGGCGGCTCTCCGGTGTCCTGCCCGGCATCGATGTACTCGTAGAGGGCATCCGCGTTTTCCCCGAGCTCGATGGTCCCGCGTGGCTTGTTGAACGAGACGACATCCGCCCCGTCCATCTTCGGGAGATGGCACTGATAGAGCCCCACGTAAACGCGCTTGCGCTCGCTGGAGGTGATCTGTTTGATATCCTTGGAGTTCTCCCAAGCGGCGATCTGTTCGGCGACGTCGCTCAGGGACACCTTCCCGTCGGCCTCGTAGAGGAACTGGAGGACGTACCGACGCCGCTGGTTTTTCAGTATGGCGAACACCTGATCGAGCGGGATCGATACCGGCGGGCGCTCGTCGGGCTCCGACGTGTCCTCTCGGGTCGAACCGGAGTCGATGTCGTCGACATCGATTTCCGCGGCCGATACGCCGTCGTCCGTGGACGCTTCAGTCATTATTTCTGACATAGTTGTTTCCGTTTCATTGTTGTGTTTTCATCGCAGAGGGAGAGCGTTGATAAACACACGAGTTTTTTATTATCCGCGTGAAAATAGACAGTCGACCGTATTGTGAACGGATATCCACGCGTCCGTAAGCGTGTGACGGACCTACTCCGACGTCGTGATGTGGGGTACCGTCCTTTCGAACGGGTCGAAGCCTTGGCCGGTCTCTCGGGTGTCGTCTCGGGGGAGGTACACAGTCAGGGATCGAGGGGAGAAACGGCTGCAGTCCCGTCGACAGTCGGGATGTCCGATACGTACGATCGTCAGTTCCGAGTTGTGTGTGTCCGTTCATGGCCTTTTAACCCGAGCCCCTATCGGTATGAGATCCATATCGTCCCGGACCTCGATCCTTGAACATAGTTACCGATAGCCGAGCGTCGGTACAATTCCCCTATGTCGTTGTCCCGGTTTGTTATAGAGTCCATAAAGCACAGTAACGTCTCATTTCGGCGTTCTATTCAACCACGCGAGAGAGAAGAAAACGGGGTCGGCGATAACCGGTCGCTCGGACCGAGGCGCGATCCGATATATGTTCGCCGTACTCGCGTTATTTAGGCCGTAACAAAGAATACACGGTCAGATGGCAGGGGTATGAGAGCGTCAACTCCGAAAGCCGAGTTCGAAAGAAGGGAGAAACACGGCAGGGAAGATGAGCTCTGACGCTGATATCTCCGGGTCGATGTCGCCGGACCTCGTCTTCGAGATACTGAGCAACACGCGCAGGCGGATGGTGCTCTACTATCTCCGTCAACACGACGGGGTAGCGACCGTCAAAGAGCTCGCGGGAGAGATCGCGGCGCTCGAAAACGACGTCGACATCGATTCGCTGAGCCGCCAACAGCGAAAGCGGGTGTACGTCTCTCTGTATCAAACGCACGTCCCGAAACTCGAGGACGCCGGAATCATCGAGTACGACGACGACGAGGGGATCGTACGGCTTACCGATCGTGCCAACGAGTTCGATTCCTACCTCACACCGGCCACGGACCCCGACTATCCCTGGCGAATACATTATCTCGCTTTGGCTGCGGTCGGTGGGATCCTGTTCGTTTTGTCGGCGGTCGGGGCCCCCGGCGTCGGAGCGATCCCGGCGGACGGGCTCGGGATCGTGCTGGTGATCGCGTTCCTCGTTTCGGCGGGCGTCCAGTACTGGCAGCAGAAACAGCGAGAGGGGGAGATACCGAGCGAACTGCTGACACACGAGTGACGGCCGATCAGCGACACTCGTCGAGCCGACAGACGCTTCCGGGATCGGCGACGATGAACTCCTCACTCGCGAGGTGATCGGCCTCGCCCGGAAGGATCATGTAGCTACCGCCCTTCCGTTCTCCGACCTTGATGACCGTCAGTGGCTGGAGTTCGTAATCGAGATCGGTGTGGGAGTCCGGATCCGGGGCGGCTTCTCTCCAGAGTTCATCGAGGGAGGATTTCACAGTACCGTCCCCTCGTTTTTCGTCCGGTAAAAGAGTATTACTGACACGGGGGACCCGACCGAGGGCTGCGTATCTCTGGGCGCGTGATCGAACTCGATGTCGGTTCGGTGGGATGCCGAAGCGGCGTCCTTCTGCATAGACGGTAGGTATCACCTACCGATTATAACTGTTCTTGCGGGATAATTGCCGGCTTGTTACGTCTCTATCTCGATTGGATATACGTTCTTTTTCCGATTACTGAAATATGGCGTGTCGAGGTAGGGTTGTCCTATAGGTCCGAGGCGAGTGTTCGGTGGGGATCGATATCGGGGGGGACGATCGTAGCCGATCGACAGCGGCGAACCCCCGTCGAGTTCGCTTCTCAGTTCATCGCCGAAGACGTCCGAACACGGAGGTTTAGTTGGTTCTGATGGTTATCTCTCCAGCAGCCGTCGCCGTAACCAGGTACTCCCCGATCGGGAACG